>Ga0210040_10003470_pt1 | contig 21289 bp, 6 predicted proteins | sample CryGeyCG12114_NA_FD_185462 | JGI IMG/M metagenome (GOLD analysis project Ga0210040, IMG submission 185462) | Groundwater microbial communities from aquifer - Crystal Geyser CG19_WC_8/21/14_NA (SPAdes) (version 2) | ecosystem: Environmental > Aquatic > Deep subsurface > Groundwater | place: USA... | reverse complement strand
CAAAGAGACTGGTTAAAATTTATTATTGAGGCCGACTAACTAACTAACTAACTAACTATGCGTTAAGTTTCCGTCTACAAAAGCTTTGGAACAGTACCTAGTTAGTTTGCAAAGTTTTCTCTGATCGGTCCGTCACACCATAGAAATAACATACAGTAAATAACGGAACCCACTGTGAGCTAGACAGGTTCTTTACTCCACGTAGTGCTATAGAGGACGGACTTTATTTTCTCATGAGGGTGTAACCGCCAAAGGCTTATTAAATTATCGGAAACTGAGAAGAACTCTGGTTCTACTGGGAGTTTAAATACTTCCTCTAAATTAGATTCAAATTAGCTTTAACGTTAGACAAACTCATTTGGATGGGTGAGAGGAGGGAAGCGGATTAGAAAACTAAACAGAAACTCAGACTCTCCTTTTAATCAGGGATGTATGGAAACTGTTTTCATTTCTATAGTTGACTCACTTACTTATTGCTTGCACACTGCCCAGGCACGGTTTAAAGTTGGCTTGGCTAGCTCGCATGTATTAGATCACATTGATGCTCTGGACTCTGTTAGAGTAGTGTAGCCAACATTTTTTCAGGTCATGCAGAGAACATGTTCACTAAACTTGCATTAGTGTGAGCACTTGCAGTCAAAAATGCATAAAAAATTCTTCAAATGTCAATGAAGCACATTGAATTTGCGTTCAGGTTCAGGATCTTTTGACTATAGTGCCCGGGGATGTATGGATGCTTAAAATGTTTTTGCATATGATGGATTCTATTCATCACAGATTCACCTTTGCGAGCACAAAAAGCTACACAGTTCAAAATATCCATCCCTTCTTTTGATTTATGAAGAATGCAAACTGTCTATATCCGACGAGTGCAATGCATAGATAAGAAGACACACACATAATTCTCGCTCCAAAAACATTTGGCATGTATGAATAGGCAAAAAGGAAAAGAGAACATCATCTTTACTTGCCGATATGGAATCCAGGGAGTTTGGGAAAGGTAAAAGAACGAAACTATGAATGATAAACGGCAAATTTTGTATACAGGCAATACAATGGGATCCTGCTCCAAGGCATGTGCAATTAGAGAAAAAATGTAATAGCACTTTTGATCATCTTTTTGAAAATGGAAATGGATGGTGGTGTCTTGTTGCTGGCGCAATCCTTATTATTCACACGTTCTCATTAAGACGGAATGATAATTACTTGGAAAAGGAAGTGGATACGAAGATGATGTTTTTGCGTCCTTCCTCCAGCGTTGAGACGGGTTCAGAACGCTTCCCATTAATCAACCTCAAGAAGATGGAGCAAGGAGCTCATGAGGAGCATGTTAGTTACTCTCACTACTACTGCTCAGCTCACTATAACACATTACTACAGAACACTATAGGAAATAGTGGCTGCAGAACCCAGCACCCTGGTGTCTATATAGTTGCTTTCACGTGCTGCATCTTCTGGTGCAACCAATAATAATGACGATGATGATAATAATAATGGCAATAGCTTTGAGGGAAGGGATGGGAACTAGCGTTTTTGTGTGCAATACTTGGCCTGCACCACTAGCACTCCATTATTCGGACAGGATCCAAAGACGTCCACCATGTTCTTCAGTTCTCCTTAGTTTGGCATTTGGGTGCTAATGAAGAAGCACACTCATCGATTGACTGATGATCTTTGGCGTTAATAGGGGACACACCTACAGTAGTTGTAGTTGTTTTACGTTTGGTCTCGAGGGTGAAATTCACAGCAAGTTAGTTAGATAGTAGTTATTTAGTTAGTACAGTATACCGTATCAATATATAACCTCTTGGAACGGTTGTGAGAAAAGGAAAAGGAATAACTTATAGTCAAGAGACCCAGCCATGCAGAAGTTTTGAAAACTCAATCCATTACATTAGTTGAATGAAAACTAACTGACTGGCAATATAACAGGGTATGAATTTTCATCAAAAGATTGAACATTTGGTTAGACCTGAAGATTATCACACACCGTGTTTTCTGTTCAATGATTGAATTCCAAACTCAATCTAAAGATACTAGAAGATTTGTGTTTTGTATTATTCTTAATAATGACTGCAACTCACGCAATGGGCTGTGGGAGCAAAAATTCGAGCACACTAGTACTTGGCATATCGTTAGTGTTCATCTTTTTCGGTTCCCCCCGATTTATAAAGGTGCACAATTTTTTCTTGTCCGTGCTATCTCTCAAGTTGTTCCCTGAATCAGAAAAAAAGAGACAAAAGATAAGAGATGAAAGATGACTCACATGCACGCATAGACTCGTTATCCTCAAGAGTTGAACGAATGTACAATTTTTGGTGAACGCCAATTCAGAAGGGGAGACTTTTCCAACTTGTTAGACGATGTAAAAATGAAAAAGAAGAAGCCAAGTAGTTAGTTAGTTAGTTAGTAACGTACTATAGTCCACCATATAGGCCTAGCGGAGATTACTGTTTTGCAGTCACTAGTTAGTTTACTTCCAACTAACTGTAGTGTCCTCCTATTATTATTATTATTTGTCAGTTCCGTCTATCCAACATGATGCCAAGATTATATTGGCACAAGAAACAACTAACTAACTAACTAACTATAGTCTTACTTATAGCCTTTCCCCTTTACCTAACAAAGGCAACTTTAAAAGAATGATCAAATTGTGAAAATTATAATTGATCTACCGGCTTAGGAGATTCTCATCTGGCTTTTTCTTCCTGCCCAAAGTCAATTTATCAAAGAGGTTTGTTCACTTTTTCGCCATTTAAGCTTTGGTCATTTGTGAAGATCACAGTAGATCACTTTATCACCCTTGTCTTCTTGTAATAAAAAACTATGTGTGGATTGGATTGGAATACTTACCTTCCTACCTCCAACTGACCAGGACTTAACTAGGGCAAAAACTCTTCTTTGGGTACACAAACCAACCAACGTGGACTACTAGACTTCCGGTCCTGTAACTAACTAACTAACTATCTAGGGAGGAAAAAAGTAACTTCATCTTCTCGTTGAACTCGATCGTCACAGTTTTTCAAACCTTCAACTTTCCCCCCATTCATGGTGTTTCCCTTTAAGCTAATAGGCGCTCTTTTTATCCTTAATGACCTCGCTCCATCCTCCTATTCACAGTTACCAACGACGGTACATAAACTTTCCCTTTGTGTGTGTGACTTACTAAAAAAAAGGTGTGTGGCGTTCGATTGGACCATTAAAATCTCCACTTTTCTTCTTGAACGCTTTTCCCGCATCACAGGAAAACTGTTGTTAAAATCAAATCAATCAATCCTGATTGCAAGTAAGCACGTGTGGTGGATTTTTGTTTGTGGCCATTTTTTTTTTTTGCAAATGGCGAAAAACGTTAGTTGTTTTTACTTTAGTTACTTGTTCTTCCATGCTGTGATTTATATCTTGTTTTCTTCATTTAAAATAGCAAGAATTACAAGGCACTAGGCATAGTAAGAGTTGAATTTATTTTACAGTTTTCGATTATAGGATACTCGGTTTTTTCTTGTAGACAGACAGAGAATGAATAGGGTATGGTACAATCAACAATGAATCCTATTTCCTTACATGAAGCGACTTGGTGTATAAGTGAATGACATATTTGCAGCAGTCAAGGTAATTAAACATGCATTTATATATACATAAAACGAGACTGTTTGTTGTGTTTCTCTCGAACTATTGTTGTTGAACGCGTTAATGACCTTCTAATGGGACAACTAATACCAGTCTGTAATAGGACTTTGTGGTGAGGCCGAGACACTGTGTGTTCCTGAGAAGAGTAAAACTGCAGGGGTATATGTTATGATGAAGTATGAATGAGCCCATTACATAATTTATTGGTGAATAAAGAAGAAAAATGACTGTACGGACGGTCTTGAATCTTTATGCATGTAAGTTTGTATGGTGAACAATGAAATAAAGTCTGTGCCGACTCCTTGTGTACAAAAGAACTCTCTTGTGTAGGTTACATACCGCATTTTTAATTAAGACTGATAGATATCACTCATGGGATGAACAGTTATTGCACAACTAGGAATGCGTCCAATGGAATTTATACGTCCATTTAGAAGCCCCTCTGAAGGCATTTACAGGCTAAAATGGCATAAGAAACCGACGGTTTCAATCTTTGCTGTACAAGTTAGTAAGTAACTAACTAACTAACGACGTACCCTTTGGCTCGAAACCGGTTTATGAATTCTTTATCTTTTGATATAGTTAGCTAGTTAGTTAGGTAGTTAGCTTGCTGTATCATAACCTATTTGAATACTAAATGCTGAGGGCGATTTTTTAAAGAAATTATCTCGACCGCAAAATCCAGCTTAATCAGGGAAAGGATATCTTCCCCCTACAAAATCTTAATGTCAATTCATTAATCAATAATGCTAGCGAAAGGGAAATCATAAGGGTAATATATTCTATCACACTGACTGAGTCTCTGTTCATAATAGTCTCCCATTTGTTTGTGCGTAGATGCAAATTACAAGCGATTGCGAAAAGACAGCAGGATGCATAATGTACCGTCTTCCACAGTAGAGTTTAAGCATGATGGATTGTGAATAATAATGAGCCATTTACTCATGGGAACAAGACAAAATTCGAAATGCGAGTGTAACTTTGTTTGGAAAGAGAAAAATCTTGAAGCGGATTTCTTCTTTGAACTTCTAATGGATCTTCATTGTGCACGTAATGTGTTCATTAAATGAAAGCGGGATAGTAATGATTCTATTTTAGCACATGGAAGTCATTAATTTGATAAATATTGGCCACCATTATGTTCATTTGGTCAATTAGACAGTAATGAATCATGAATTAAGTAATAAGTATTCAAGTTCTCACACTATACAACTGAAAACTCGAATATAGATTGCATATGCATTGCATACAAAACAGCCACTTTCTACTGCAAGTAATATAGACACAATCCTGTAATTTGATACAGGACCGTGCCTGACAAATTTTACTAGATATTGACAAATTGAGTATAAATGCATTTTAGTGGCAGTTTACTGGCACAGTAATCACTTTTAAGGGCACACCATTAAAATAGTGGTATCAAATCCACTGTTTTGAGTTCCGGTGTGCTCAGGGATGAAAAAACTTGGCTGTCTATTTACATTGCTTCCAGAGAGATCCACTGGATCAGGAAGATTATGATTGCTGCTTGGGTTCTCGTATGTCTATACTTATAGATTGTATTAGTCATGTGTCGGAAATTGTTGTGGCTGTGGATTAGTGGAGCTAAGCACCAGATGCTGGATGTGAATGCATGAGTTCCAGAGTGCACGTATGACAGATAGAGGGACAAGAGAGGCAAAAAAGGCATGGATAGATCTTTTGTGAAGTGTTGATGAATGAGCTGTTGAACCGTTTCTGTTTTCTACTTTTGGAATAACTTTCCAACTGATTGATGACTTGAGTACAAAAAAGATTTCCACATTAATTACTGGCATGTCATGGAGAATCAATGATTCTTGTGATTTCTGCTTACTTTTCTTTCATCGCAATTACTCTGTTCCGCTCCTTGTATTACTATATGTTTGGACCAAAGTGGCTGCTCATCCGTTTTTTTGTCCATTAATACCGTATACAATCTATTTTTCAGTTTTTTCTCCAAAAAATGCTATGGATAGTTTGACTGTGACCAAGAACTTATGATTTAGTTAGTCGTAAGAAATTCTTTCTCTACTATTATTGTGAAGAGTTGTAACTCCTTATCTTTCCAAATGACATGCAATTAGTGTAAGTAGCATAATTTCAGTACTCTGACTTGGACGAAATCAACAAGATAAAAAGTTTCCTCAATTCGTGCCAGCAACATTGATTCCCGTCTGTGGTAAAAACAAATTTATTTGGCGACTGTAACCACGAGAGTAAAGTTCATCAAAAGACTCGAACCAATTATATTATGTGACTCAAAAGGGAAATTCATGGGAATAGTAAAGTTAAGTGTTTGAAACGCTGAAAAGCAAGACTTCTTTTAAAGCTTCTTTTGGTGTTCAAACTTTGAAAGAAACCAATTGAATACGAACTCTAAACATGGATGCAGTTTGTGCTGTGTACAGTGAAACTGCAGCAATCAAATTTAAATTACTAACTAGGTATGAACTTACTACAGAAAAGAATGGAAAGAATTTCTGAACTTTTATAGGATAATTTTTATTTGTTATCAGTTTATATTAGTTTTAAAATTCGGATCCGAAAAACCAAAACCATCCTAAAAACTATTCAAAATGAAATATGACATAAAATCATCCACTACATTGGCTACCCAGTGACACAAAAATTCGTAGCAATAATCAACGACAAGAGTACATTTCAGAATGATGCATTATATTATTTTCATAGAGACAATATTTGAATCGTCTTGTTAAACGCAGGATCCATTTTCTTTAGTTATTGACAATAATGAAAACATGAAAAAAAAATCTATAATTTAGGGCTACAGTTTATAGAGCCATTGAGATTTAAAATCACTGTTTCAAGTAAATATGGGAATCCATCCTTGAATGCTCCTGTTTGAGAATTTACGGTTCATAAAGTTTCTCTGCAACTCATTCCATCTTGAAACATAACTTTTGCCTGCTGAGCGTTCCGTTTGCCTCATCCATCATTCCGTGACCATTTGCCGTCCAAAAAATTTCACATGTCGTTTTCTCTATTGACTCTTTCTGTCTCACATGGAGCACACAAACATACAATAAGCAGGGAACATTACAAGTTATGTGATGCCAAAGCCAAAGCTCAAAGGATGAAAACTGATACGCAGTTACCGTTAGGAAGTTAGTTAGTTAGTTAGTTAGTGATCCTCATAGTTCTCTGCAACAAACTTTTAGCACTTGTTCTATAACTTACTGAGTGAATGAAATTAAGTCTTTTTTTGCATTTTGCTGATTTTTATCGAATATCGAATTGATCTACCATTTTGGTACGAAAATACATATTTTTAAGTATACAAATGGTTTGAATGCTTAAAAATTATTTTTGAATAGACCGATTCCATTTAATATCAGTGAGACTTTGATAGTCTTGCAAGGAAAAACCATAACAAGCCGAACACGAATTTAATCCAAGTTGTCAGCACTGGTGTTTTTGATATTCATGATAAACATTGGCGCTCTGCATGCTACGTGCAATGTTATTAAATGGAACCAACCACACAAAATCTCCCCACGTTATTTATATACATGATGAATAAAAATGGCATCAAGTAGCCTACAATCATTTTCTCATCTCAAAACATGTCTAAAAGTCCAGTACGTGTTAAAAACAAGAGCAGTGGACGAATACCCGCCGATCGGTTGGATGAGATGCGAGGAAATTTTTATAGCTCTCTATACATATGCATATATGCATACAAAAGTGTTATAATGGTGAATTCAATTAATTGGATGAAATGAAATTGTATTTGTATTGAGAGGAAGGAATGACGTGCAGTTCCAGTGAATTGCTGTGTCGCCCATCACTCTAGGGTGAGATGATTGATCGGACATTAATTGAATTTTTTTCCACATTGATTTGATCAGCCAGTGGACTTCTTGGGAGAACACACAAACTAACAATGCCCTCTACAACATTCCAGCTCCGTCCACCTACCATCATATCCTTAAATGTGTTCATCAACTTTGTCTTGACATATGCGTACACTGTAGCCGTATAGCCACTCAATTTCCCGTTCCCTCTCACGATTTAGCAATCTATCACTAGTTACTTAGTTAGCTCGCATTGCCAATATACTCACTCAGTCAGTCAGATCACCAATAATAACAGAGTAGTCACTAACTAACTAACTAACTTAGCTAAAGTAGATATTGACATCTAGACCAAATGAAAAAAGCGGCGTCGCAAATCATATGAGACAAGATAAATGGAATTATAAAAAATTCCAATGTTTTATGCACAGAGGTTAGGTAGTAAAGTTAGTGGTCAATTGCTCTTATACAAGATTATTATAATGCACTATTCAAACTGTGACTAACCCACAGTTTGTGTGAATTTCAACTAGTTAGTAAAAGTCATAATCTTGTCTTTGAAAAGTTGTATCAGTTACCAACTGTACATATTTATTGCTGTGAGACATTGCTATTCCCATTCTCCTCTGGTAACTAACTAACTACTGCTGAATACATGGGCATTTCCATTATTTTACGTTTTCCCACTGTAATCCATTCACTTTGGAAGCCATTTATCAACTGAGAGTGAAAGCATCTCCAGCTCTCCCACTTGTTTGACAACTGTCACGTTTTTGTCTCTAAATTATTTTTTTACCATACAGGCTTGCTTCTCCTTGTGACTGACTGACTCTCTACAGACAGACATGCATTTATTCATAACTGTGTGTGTGCGCGTGCACAAGTTCAGTATTCACTATTTCTTCATTACCACCATCCTGTTTAAATGATGAATTTTAATCAACTTTTTTCATCTGTGTCATTACCAAGATGGAAATGAGCAGAGTCAATGGCTCCTGGGCTTTCATACAATTTCCTACAATGAGTTCACTTTTGACACTATAGTATCTACAGTCAGGATCTTGGGTACGTGGGAACACGTAGTCCAAATGGACTTTAATCTCTGCGTCTCGAAAATATATGGTGAGAAATGATGGTGACACTTGGAGTAAGCTCTTGATATCGGGAAAAGAGAAAAGTGTTTCTTACAATGGAGGTGACAACGCAAGTTGTTCATTTTCCTATGGCATGAAAAATGCGTCTCTTTTGTCACCGAAATATGACATGCCCATCAAAATTTTTGTGTGTATATTATATTGTATGCGTAGTATTGTAACAACCCATTAAATGGGAATTTACTACTTGAATAAATAATAATACGCTTTAAAATTAGATAGATGTATGAGAGGCAAACATACTAACTAACCAACTGTAAATATCTTTCTTACATGATTGATATTATGATTTTTTGCGCATCTTATTGAAGTTCTATCTTGTTTTAAAAATTTGATTATTGTAAAATGTTAAGGTTTTGCAAGGATGTTTAATATTTTAAAAGACTATTGTGCATGAATTTTTTTTCAGGTTCATTTTTACTGCCTCTTTTAGCAAATGGGTTGCCAAAGATAGATACACTGTGAGTGATTCAGTGACTGAGATTCACTCACCCCTCTGTGAATGCATTCTGCGAATTATGATTGTATTATGAATTCACAAGAGTTAACACCATCACGCACCAAAGAGGGATTCTTGCTGCTACACTTTTAGCACGCACAAAAGTCTGTCAGTCAGTTTCTTAAAGCGTGTCCTTATTTCTTCCATACACGGGAGTTTAGAGCTCCCTCCAAAAAATAAACGACTGGTGAGAGCATCAAAAATTGACTGCGAGGGTTCAACTATGAGGGCCCCAAAAACGGATGCACTGACTGACTATATTGTGCATGTAAGTTTAACTCATTTGTATGCTATTCGTTTGCTCACTCACTTGGATCTATTTTCCTGTCTGTATTATTTTCTTTTTTGATCCAATCAATGGTTCCAAGTGCATCTACAATGGGTAATGTTTACTGAAGATTTGGAACAACTTTTTATTATCAGTGCACCATAGGGAGATAGTACGAAATAGTTTTTTTTACTGCATATATGTATTCACGGGTTTTAAGAATATGAATACATTTTTTTAAATGTATCTTATATCGTATATCTATTTCTATGATGTAAACTTAAGGCAAATCTGCAGAAAAAAAAACCTTGGTAAAAAATCTGTATGATTAACTGAGCAGTAATAGAAAAAATTCATCCTTAGAAAGTAATATTGATAAAAATGTACTAAACCTGAGGAAATTCATTGCATTAAAACTTTATGAATCTAACCACAAAATCAAGTTTAATTTTCATCATTAAAAATCTTGCACCTTCCGCTCTAAACTTTTATAGCTACAACTACACAATCTGCAAAAAAATAAAAAATATACTTGGCATTCTATACATACCACATAGACATTTTAATGCACACACTACATACTACTCCGTATTGAAATTTACGAGACGAGCTACCTTATTGTTTCAAAAGTGGCAGATTCTTTTTTTTCACACGCTCGTAATTTTTTGGCCACATGAAACATCTCTTGTGCAGCTTCATTCTGTCATCCATTTGGATTCCAAATGTATACGTAAACTACTGTGTAAGGTAGGGATAGGGCTGGTGATGATTTTACGAGGCAAAAATAAGTAATACCATAAACTTGACTTTTCTGACTTGGCAATTTCTGGTAGTAAACTTGAACGTGGATCCAACAACTTATTAGGCAGGCAAGGAGTAGGTAGGAGCGAGCTTTTAGAGATGAGTGAATCTCCTTTTTTAGCTTGGTTCAGATTTTGTTTGTGTGTGTGAAAGCGTCTCTGTCATCATGGTCCAATTGGTCACAGGAGACACCGGTGAGGGACGGAAATGGGTCCATTGGTTTTATGAAACCCGCCTGTGTAACAAGTATAAGGATCTATATAGTGTGTAAATTCATCCATCCACATTGGCCACATGGCTTCACTTTGCAAAAGATACTTACAATGCCTCCGCTTTTTTAGTAGCTTCCTTTTTTTTAGCCAAAAAGTCGGTAAATGCTCATAAAACTTGCTTTACTTAAAACCAGTCCATAATCTCCAAGTTTTTCACGTAGTTGGTACAAAATCGTAACTGTGTGCAAAAAAAAGAGTCTGTTTAGATAAAATTCGATGAAAAAGAGATTATGGACGAAAATTTAGGCTGTTGGAGAGTTTTATGCTCTTTTAAGAGAACCACATTCACTGATAATGGGGAATAACCCTAGACCTGTGAGTGAATTTACTCGGCCCATTATTATTTAACACTTGAACTCATGTAATCCATACAGAAAATAGTGCACACTAGAGGTTCCTGATGGCATGGGAATAAAAATGTTGATCAAACTGAGCTCATAGGGTTATCTCTATGTGTACATTTATCAACGGTTTGAGATTTTTATTGAGTCAAAGACTATCAGGAGTACATGGAGTTGCTTTTAAAATCCAAGGGAATTAAACTGCTTTAGATTTTTAAAACGACTTGAGCACTCAATAACTGTTGGCAGTCAAAGATAAATAAATGGAGAGAGAACTGTTATCTACACCAAAGTGTCCAAAGAGACAAAACTTTGGAAAAGCAAAATAGAGCCTTATATACCAAAAGATGATAATTTCACGCCCAAAACATCTAATGGACTTCTTTCACCACAGCTGTCTACATATGAGCATCCCTAAATGCATATCGGAATCATAAATATTTCTCTGTCTCCAGTTAACTTACTTGCTACATTTTAGTTAGCCCATAACTTTCTGTAACACTAACCCAAGTATCTACAGTGACTGTGTCTTTTTTCATGAACTAAGCTCGGCGTGTACAGTGAAACTATAACTAACTAACCATTGAAATGGGAAATATTATACACACTGTCTGTCAATATTAATCAGTCTTTACTTGATCATAAAATTTTATGACGCTTCTTCCTCAACGTTGTTTTAGATTATTCATTTTAACTAATGATTTATGGAGTGTAAACCATATCACGTCCTTTATGTGAGAACCCAGTCACTTTCCTTTTTAGCTTGATACATTATTATTATTGCTACGAGCTGAGTGAGTGGGCTTGCCACAGCTTAAGTGTGGATCCAGTTAAATTTTGTATGCTAAGCGTTTGTCCACTATCTATAGTATATTAGATAGACTACACACACACACACATTTTATAACATTGTAAAAAATTGAGGCACGCGGATGTAGAGGGAAAAAAATGTGTGCACCACGCTCATTTCCAACATATGGGTGGAAATTGAAAATGCTGTGATGAGTTTTTTAGTGCAATTTTAGAAACTTAATAAGATTCGTGTAGACAGTTGGAATGCACTGGTGTGCAAGAAAGCTTTAATAGCACAAATAAACTAACCAAGTGGATAATTCTGCAGGGTGATACGCACACACACACACACAGAATTATCTCACAGCTGTATACGCAACACATATGTATGTGTGTATATATAGTAAGTAAGTGGTGATTTATTTGGTTGCCAATTTCAAAACAACGTTTTGCTCTCTTTTTACACATGTGCTTTCCCATTACACATGCATTTATTTTCCCCCACAAATTTTCAATCACTGTGTCTATTAAATTGGCATTTACTCGCTAAGGAAAATAAACTAATCATGTTGTTGTACATAGTTTTACACGTGTGGTTCATAATTCAAAACGGGCATTTTTAATTCCAGGAGGAGGATGGGGATCAAATTTTTAACACGGCAACTGCTATAGCTGTATGGGAAGTTCAATACGTCAAAGTGTGCCCATTAATAGCAGTGGGAAAACAAATAGCCTCATGCACTGAAGGTATAGCACTCGTGTGATTAATTGACATTCAACTTATGCATGGCTAAATGAGCAAAGTTTTAGCCAAAGACCAGCTGCTCTTTTCAAAAACATAAGTTCTGTGCACTCTTTATGTTTGCTGGGAAAGCGCGCAACTTCTTGTCCGTATTACATTATTCAGATTATGTGAAGAGCCCTTTAAAAGCTAGTCTTGATTGATTGAAAGAATTTTTCACTATGAATTCTTGCAGTTAACTCGCACAAACTAACTTACTATAGCTAAAACTAAATCCAAATATGCATGCAAGTTTTTTTACCTCTACACTATTTCACTATACACTCTGAAATTTTCAATTACCGTTACTGCCAAGCTTTGCTACACAAATCATTTAATTGCTTCAGCAAACAAATTAAAGAATTTTACTAAACAAATCAAGTGTTTCTTATCATCCACTTATTTTTAACACGCCAAGTGCCACCACTTGTAAACTATTCGTGCTCACTGTTTTCTCTCACCAAATCTCTAAAATACCCATATTGGTACACTTACTTAACTAACTAACTAACCAACTTGGCAATGTTCTGCTTCAATTCCATTGTCATTTGGTTAACAAGCTTTGGAATAAAAAACAGCATCTTTTGGATGTATGTATGTACAATGTATAACATACAGAATGTAGCAGAGCACTATACCTCATGTGTTAGTTGCAACAAATTTCTTGCTGCTCATCTATTTTTTTCTCGTCCCTTGTTCTTGTTAATTCTAATACACAAGATGCTAATCGAAAATAGTTTCAAGACGGTTCTCGTTACATCATTATTTATTGCAAGCACTAGCTGCACAGTTAACGAGACACTGTATCCATGTAATATTACATAGTCCTCACTAGTTTACATTCCCAAAACCGTGTGTGCACATCCATTGCATTCCTTGAGTACACCAAAAAAACGATAACAAGTATTTGTGCAATTTTAATTCCAAACTGATAACTACATTTTCATCTTGTACACACTCTTTTAATCTTATTGGCTATGTCCCGTGGTGAATAGACTCTTTTCTGTCATACTTTGTGCACATTTTCATCAAATGTTTTTTCTGTAACTAACTAACTAAATAACTGATGGTTATAAGAATTGGAGTTTTATTTTGTGCACAGCTCTGCTTCACTCACATAATGTACATAATGCAATGGAAACTTTACCTCGTGTGTTATTGCCAGCTCTTTAATTTCAAAGCAAGCAAGTCAGTAGGGAAATCTACAGCTTTACTTACTATTGTTGACAAGGAAAAGAAATTAAAACCTCTTGCAAATTTCATTGCCCTTTTTAATCACCAGAGTAGAAAATATTATTATTCTGTACTTACGTTAGTTAGTTAAGTTTGTTTTAGACTGACTGAGGCAAAAAGATTGAATGAGAATATTATTTTGGGCTATCAATGTGCCATGACATTTCAATCCTTTCAATCTATTTGAGTGGGATCATGAGCGAATGGAGAAAAGTGGCACCAAAGTCAATCCAAAATAGTACATAAAATACGCAATTTGGGTCATCGGAATGTATTGGCGAGAGTAAGAGTAAGAAAACATGGGATAATTGTTTGCCAACCGTTTGTCGTTGATTAAAAGAGTTACCAAGGTAGCAAATTGAAATTAGTAGTTGCTCACCAATCAACGGTTTCGATTTAACAACAGCTGTAAAAATAGAGTCAGATTACTGACCAATTTCAAGTATGGTAACGTATTTTTAGTACACTTGAAAAATACTCCGTCAGTCATATCATATTACTTCACTTCAGTGTGGGAAGCTATATTATCAGTTTTGCTATTTGTGTTTGTATACAAAACCAGACTGGTTGTCCAGTCTACTTTAAGATTAATTGGGCAGCGATTGAATCTTTTAGCTTTATCAATCTATTGAAAACTCGATATTTTGCTACACCAATTTTGAAACCTTTATATCTTACTTGGAGTTTAAATTTCGTACGCAAAACTTCATTTGACTCAACCTGACCGGACACCTATCTGTACCATATTAGATCCGCAGTAAACACTTTCCCTAAAAATTGTTCGTCAGGCGCAGCGTGAACTTATAGAAACTGCATCTGACAATGGCATTAAACAATAAATAATCATTCAATATGTCCAATTATCCTCCATCTTCTTTAAAATCTTCTCTTCCACTAGAAAATATTACCAACCAAAACTACACTATACAAGCAACCCATTCCCCAAACGCACAACTCAACTATACAACATTAACGGAAGCCAATATGTGACACTAAATTCGTTGATGATGGGTTGGCACTCAACTGCCGAATAAATGTGAATTTACAGCGGGCAAAGAAAACATTCAGCTGTAGCCAATATTTACCCAGCAGCTGCTCCCCATTCTATATAAACCTCATCGGACTAATCCAAAAGAAAACACCCGGGTCATACATACATGGAGCGGGCAAATGAATGCATGTACCAGCAGCGGCAACAGAATGCTCCATTCATCCGGAAACTCAACAACCATATACACATACTAGGAGCACTGCAAACTATAACTATGATTATCTGCTGGAGAGTTGATGAGGAACTCATTCTTGAGTAAATGTCGTCTCATCCAATTTCGTTGTAGTTGATTTCCCAACGACAGTCCTGCCTGCACCCTCACTCACTAGTATATAGTGACTACACAGTGCACTTGTATGGCTAGCATGACGTCTTAAAAACATCAACACGAAAAATTACTTTGCCATTCCGCCTCCCCGATTTCACTTGTTAGCTGAGGCACTCAGGGTTCCCCATGCAACCATGGTCGTCGTATGCATGCAACATTAAGAGTGAACAACATGGTAGAGCTATTATAGAGACTAGTGGGTGAGAAAATTCAGAAAAAAACTGTTTTTTTTCCTTTCCTCCAGGAAAACACATTGACATTTGACATACAGTGTGGCAATCATAAAAAAGCGACAACCACACGACTAATATTTCATGCATGCCAGCACAAATATTTGGTTTTCTGTGTAGTTAGTTACATATAGAGAACCTCGTCGATAATATTATCATTATGGATTTTTTAAGAGTGACATGGAAATTGAAGTTGTGATGCTTTGTAATAACGTTTTGAAATGGGTCGTATGTTGTATAGAGCATGTAAAATGTGTGTTGGATAGATTTTTTTTGGTTGCTTGAATTAAATTACGCAAGATTTGTGAACGGATGTGTGGAAACTGTGTGAGATTGCAAGGGGAAAATTGTGAGAGACGGATGATAGGTTGTGAAGTAAAGGAATGAACTTGGCTATGGTTTGAAGACAAAAAATGATGCATAACAAGGGAGTAGAAAAAAATGGTGAGGTGTCTTTACATGATTATAATGTACTAGATATTTAATTTAACGCGCATATCATGGAAACAATCATTCATAATTCATAAATGTGGCTAAACAAATGCTGACGAGCCTGGGAAATGCACTCATCAAAAAGCTATGTGAGTCTGCTAATTTCTTTGGCTGCCATACACATGAATCATTGTTAAATAGGTCGTTTATTTTCATTAAACAAACGATTTCCTCTGTTATCATTAGCCACAGATAGCAGTTTGTGGGTAGGTTTAGGAAAAATATGGTGGAACAGGGGCTACACAATAATATTACGTTGGTGATTACTAGCTTTTCTAAGACGGTCTGTACTCGTCTATTAGGGTATCTAAAATCGTTCTGTTGCATACAAAAATGATGATACAGGGTGTAGGGTGAGGCAAGATTTTCTGGACACTTGTTTGGATGGAAGTGTGAGAAGTTTCACGAGTTTGAAAAAACAGATTTTTGCACAAGAAAGACATGAAAGAAAGATTTACATGTTTATCCATTAAAGTAAACTTCAAAAATATCTCAAACCGTTTAAACAGAGAGTTGGATTGTCAAAAAGAGGGTATTGATTTTTGGATCCATGGATTTGGTTGGACACCGTACAGTCTAATTTTACAAACATATTGAAATTCTTAGTTCGACTTGGACGCCGTGTATTGAAATATCACTAATATTCTGCATGAAAATAACAGAATAGTTGGGGCAGGAAACAACGCTTAAAAAATAAAATCGAATATTTTATTACCTCAATACTTTTCTTAAGTGAAATAATTGAATGGTGAATTTATCAGTTTTTTTACAAAAAAAACGCAGGAACTTTCGTCCCTTTCACATCATGAATTTTGACATTTAAACGAAAAAAAGAATCATTTTCGTCTTTTTGTAAACAAAAAATCTCTCTAGATCACATACTACATGAGTACTCGTGCCAGTAGAAAGGTACCCAATTAGCAATATAAAAGGTGAACACTAGTCTCATCACAAATAACATGGTTTACCATTGCATTATTTTGTAGCCACACAGATGGTGTGATTAAGGAAACAATATATTTTTCCGTAAAAAAAATTAAATACGAACTAAACGAACTCCCAACAACAGGAAATAGGAGAACACCCCGAAATTGCTACAAAAGTGTTAAACAAGTAGCCTTCAATGATTGTATCTCTCTCCCTGTAACCATAACCACATTGTCATTCGTCAGCGGAACATTATCTTTCATTATAAGTCATTAAGGAGTCTAAATAACGAAGGGAGCCAAACACAAGCAGTTGTTAGTTAGTTAGTTAGTTAGTCACAGTTCGCCATAAGCATTCGTACACACAATATTCAACTGACAATCATCATTCTCTTATCCACTTGCTTACCTACTTTGGCTGCTTATGGTACCACACTAGCTCACTTTTCCTCACTATCTTGCATAATGTTTAGGTACACATCCTTCTGTCCATCAAGTTGCTCATCAACCCCTTAATTGCACTACCGTACACATACCATTACCTAAAGGAAAACAATTCCATTCCACAGGGAGAAAAAAATAGTGCATGCCCAAAAATGCCTTTTTTTTGCTATAATTACGACTAGTGTTACCGAAAAAAAAACATGGAGACCAGCCACAAAAAGATTAAATAATTCCCTAAATTATTTATATACCCTTGGTGCAGAGGGAGCACTCATTTGTTAAAGACCTGAGGGAAAGTTAAGTGAGTATATAGTAGTAAGTAGCAAACGTAAGATTGCCCAAGAAACTTTGATCAGATGCGACAGGATTTATTGGGTGATTAAATGGGCTTATGTTGTGAGCGTGTTGTGAATTGATTAATTGCAGCAGGCATCATAAAGTTGGCCTAGTTAAATCCTTTCCAGTATAGTAGTTAAGACAAATGGTAAAAACTTTGTGCATCACTTGTATGCCAATTGAAGATTGCTGAGGTTGGATTGGCTGGGTTTGGTTCCACGCTGTGTGACTCAACTTCAGTTACGTTAAATATTTAGCTGACCAGAAGGTAAATAGATGAGCGAGGGATCAGGTTGGAAAAGAGCTGTGAAAATGTGCATTTTTATGCTAAAAGAGAATAAAAAAAAGAAGCAGCTGTTTTACCAATAGTTTAGATTGGACGCCTTGTATTTTAATTCGTACAAATTCATTTACGATCACTCTGTATAGTAGATCTAATGTGGGAAGTCATAGGCTCAGAATTTGTGAATGTTTGTTAAATTTAATTCAATAGTCACAGGATACAGAAATATATTTCCTGGCCCAGCAATACAAAAATTGACTCGTTAGTGAAAACACAAAAGTCATTAAAAGAGCAAATCTTGTCCCTCCAACTACGAGAACTAGATAACTGTACAATTTTTTCCCACCGTATACGAGAAAATTGTCATGAAACCACATTAGCGGAATGGTAACACCATCTGAAAAAATCCCAAACTGTCTTCTGTCAATCAATCCACACTTTACTGGAATGGGTGAAGAAGAAACTCATTTAAGCTCACGGAAAACCTGCTGACTAGAAAAGAGAAAAAAAATGAGTCTGTTCATTCCATCTTTACTACTGTATAGCCAAAAGACTGCGCACTTAACTCGGAGAAAGAGAGCATTTAGAAAAGGAATTCAATAGCTGTTAAAAAATTACGAGAGGAATGCACACACTGCATAGTTAGTTACGATTTCAATAACTCTCCGCCACTGACTATTAGTGTGCTCAGATAATAAAAAGGATGAGGAAGCTTTCTGATCTCTTATGCACACACGTAATGGAGGCCTTAGTTAGTTAGTTATAGACGGGCCGAAAAAACTAAGAGAGCATAATAAAGTATGAGATTCCCCAAATCCCACTCGGTACATTATGACCAGAGCATTACTTTTGGCTGCGTAATAGAATTGAACGCAAACGTCACTTTCAAATGCCAATAACCTCAAAAGATCCCTTTGGAATTTCTTTTAGCTGAACTAAGTAAAAGTGATGTGGAGAAGAGCAACTCTTCACACGAGTTAGTTACATCAAGATAAGGACTTGAGCACATTAAACTAACACTTAAGATTCTACCGTTTTTTCCAGCTGCATGGCTATTTCCCTATTATCTCCGCATATTTTCCATCACAATGGTCACCGTAGTTTCCACTATCGGCAAATCCCTATGCGAAATTGAGCCACCTCAAAAATTTAGTTTAGCTCAGCTCACAACTGCCATTTGCACAACTGGAGCAATCCTTATCTATATCTCATTACCGGGGCCAATAACTTAGTATGGACCTTAGTTAGTCAGTTAAAGATAGTAACTAACTAACTTATCTGCAAATGGCCTTATAAAAATACATGGGATGTACAAAAAAACGCCTATACAATGCTAATAATAATCTACCCAATGGGAGTCAATACGTGGTGAACAATTATTTACTTCTATAGTTGAAAGCTCCATGCGAATAAAATATGAATTCAACAACCCCAGTTACTTACATTACAGTCAGTACTCATTGTGTACAATAAGAAAATATAAATGCCAACTTGAGTTAAATACTAACTCACTGTCCCCATACTTGCTTTCTACGTGAGTACATTTTTAATGATGCGTACACACACCTGCTAAATCATTATTTTTTCACAGGCTCTTTTTGTACACCTTAGAAAAATGTTCTGTCTAAGTGACCACTACCGCCCGGTTAACTAGTCTTTTGTGTACAAGCCTAAACACACTTGCATAACTTTCAAAGTAACTAACTAACTATTAAAAGTATAAGCGACCAAATTTTTCTTTTGGTAATTCCTCATGTCACTTGTCTAGCAAGAAAAGTATATAAAAGGCTTCTCGTTTGTTAACCTTACGGTAATGAATAATCTTCCAAATGTTACATGGTTCCTGTACACACAATGAATTTACCTGTCTCTTTTTCATTTAACCGCAGCATTCAACAAGATGGCTCATCATCATCATACAGTCTGCAGTTAACATACTAACTAATTTAATTCCGGTGATTTCTGTGTTTGCATTGCATATCGTAAGAACCGTAGTATATGCCACATTATAGTGTAGTTAGTTAGTTAGTATCACTTGATCTTGTTTACAGGAGATGAAATGGGAAAAGTGGCCAAAAAGTGAGCCCACTTAAAAATGACAGGAAACGTCAGCCATGCACTTGAAAAGTGACCAAATCTTGTACAGATTCAAATTCCTAGACTTTATAAAAGGGGAAGGGAATGGGAACAACAAGATTGGTTTCTCTTCACTACAATTCTTTCATGTTATTCGAATGACCATGGCCAATTATTTTCACGGCTTTAGTTTCGATAGAATGAACCCTCAAGAGTACACACAAAGATTATTGAGTGGTTCACTGACTTGACAATTTTTTTCCACAAAAGGTGGTCTACACGGACCGCAACGCAAGGAATTTCATGTTTTATTGAACTTGTCTTTTCATTCCACTTGGCTCATTCATGACTTTTAACTAAAGGACAAAAAAAAACAGTCTTGTATAGAGATCTCTTTTCCAGTCAGACAGTTTGTTCCAAATAACGAATCTCTGGCTGAACAAAATGGTTTATATACAACTTGTATATACTACTGCTACTAACTAACTAATTTTAACTAACTAGCGACTGTATCGCACTAAAAATGCAGTCATTTCAAATTATTACTGTCTGTAAACCTAACAATGATTTTTTTTCGTTTGTAAATAGCTCTATAGCCAGTTCTTTACGTATACATTATCTACCTTTTGTTTTTCATCAGATTCAGTTACATTGAATCGTTCATTCTTCGTTTAAAGGATTTACACTGTGGAATGGGCGCAAATATTTACAACAGGAGTATGCCATAACTTGTTGAAACTTCATTCCCAGTCCGTTGACTGTACAATGGGATTTACTGGATTAGCAATTGCGCCAACTTGATGTTTCTTTTTCCCATTTAGTTACAACTTATGACCCTTCAAGTAACTTATGCGATTGCTAATAATCATTATGGCAATGATGACCATCATTTCATGAATCAAGTGTGTCCCCGCTACACACACACACACTTGGTCAAGAATTCTGTGGAAACTAACTAATATGGTTTCTGATGGACCTTATTGTGTAGGCTATAACTTGAAAGAACAGGCCAGTAATTCCCATCATTATTGTTGTTTCTAACACACACACACACACGCAGATGCGAGCTCGTTTTTTCTTGTGATCCATGTGTGTGGTTTTTTTTGGGCAAGTTGGTTTGATTTTTTTTGCACTTTCTGCTTCAAAGGATTACAAGTCAATTTCATTTCCTTTGAATGACTTTGGTCAAAGACTCTCTCCTTTCATGATGCAATACAGTACACTTGTGCTAACTTGCTCTTTGTCTTTCACACTGACTTTGTAACCCGAGAGTGTGAACCAAAGTCTGAACAAAAGGGAGAAAGAGAAGGGAAAAAATAGTTTAAGACAGGAAGTAGAAAACTATACAGAAGCTCTCCTGTGTGACGAAGACTGCTTTGACTTTTTTCTTTGGCTATTTGTCCATCTGTTGTGACCAATGAAAAATGCTATGTAGTTAGTCTACAGACGGACCTGACTGACTGTGAGTTATATTTTCTAGGCTCGCACCTTTGTTGGTTTTACAGTTGAACGGTTGAGT
>Ga0210040_10003469_pt1 | contig 21291 bp, 29 predicted proteins | sample CryGeyCG12114_NA_FD_185462 | JGI IMG/M metagenome (GOLD analysis project Ga0210040, IMG submission 185462) | Groundwater microbial communities from aquifer - Crystal Geyser CG19_WC_8/21/14_NA (SPAdes) (version 2) | ecosystem: Environmental > Aquatic > Deep subsurface > Groundwater | place: USA... | reverse complement strand
AGCAATTGAACTAGCAAAACGTTGTCTCCAGGAGACACACTGGAGGCTGTACCAACTAATACGGTTTGCATAGTTTTTCCGACACCTCGGCTCAAAGTTTTTTCCCTGCAGTTGTTAGTTAGTTTAGATAAGAATAAATTTTTGTTCATCCTAGAGATTGGGTGATGTACATCGGGATTTCGGCATATGGAAAACGCCCTAACTAACTAACCTTACGGAATGTTCAGCTACTTTGAACAAATCCAATACATACATGATTGTTGTAGGCAGCGTTTTTCGAGTAGTCAAAGTTGGAGACGGGGTTCGATTTGCGTCAGTGTTCATGCAAATGCCCACAACTTCTTTGGATTCTTTAGATATCGCTACAATACTGTGAAATACAAAATATTTTCACGAAATTGCGAGCAAATGAATCGCATAAGTATTGTAAACACCTTTGATTTTCAGCCAGGAAACTTTTCCACATGAGCTCAACATATGTAGCAAAATCTTCTCGAGGACAATTCAGGTTCAAAATCATATCACTCTTAGTAGTGTAGGATTCAGTGAGAATCCTATAGCATTGAATTATGCGTATTTAAATTAATTGTAAAAAATAGGCGTGTAAAATACATATTGAAAGTTAGTTAGTTAGTACGATATAGCAGCCTCGTGATGAACTTCAGACAGATCCTGCAATGAGAATTTACTTTTGGCTAAAACACAGGAATTCACATCCAATTTGGGTTTCTTTTTAGATGCCAACATGGACTGTAGAATATCATTCAGGGTTTCCCTATTCACGAATTCGTCGATAGCTATACATATTCACATTTTATGAATCAATTTAGGTACACTCTTACTGTATTATTGTGTATGTAATTTCTATGCTGTATCCACACTTTTTTCAACACTTACTAATCAAGTAACCATGATCTCTACAGTAGTAAACCACGCTGATTACATTTAAAGAGCTGCCGCCTATGGACCAAAAACTGTGGTTTAAACTTCTCACAATATACCGCATTGAAAGTCCTGTGCCCATTGCAATCCCTTCACAAAGTACCCTAGCAGCGTATTTATCATCTGGATTGAAATTCCATTGCTTCCAGTCTTCCGGGGTCACTAAAGTTTAAAAAAAACATTAGCGAACAAAAGCCATACGAAAAATTATTCTAGAAAATATTTTTCTTATCCAAACCTTCCATCCTGTGGGCTTCATAAGTTTTCAAAACCTTTTGCTTATTCAAACGACCATTTTGGAACCTAGGGAGCTCCTGAACCTTGAAAATCTCGGGTAGTAAAGTATTGGACAAACTCACATTCAATATTTCCGTAATGTTTACTTCCTGCACATCGTCTTTCAAAATACAGGCCGCAACAATAAGTTGGTCCTCTTTGTCTGGTTTGTAACACAATACTTCACATTCTTTGACGCAATTCGTAGCTCTTACGGCTGCCGCTATATCAGCAAGTTTCACTTTCTTCCCTGACACTTTAATTTGCTCATCAGCTCTCCCTTCATAGTACAGTCGCCGATGGCCTTTTTGATCGGTTGCTATTCTCCCATAGTCTCCAGTTCGAAAAACTCGGCAATCTGAAAGATAGAAATCCTAAATCCTAAGGTATATAGAATAGTATTTGTGAAATAAATATTTTAATACGGCAAACCAGATATAATAATGTGTGCTAATAAGATTTTTATGGCGTTTTTTTAAAAAACCTACGGGGTGGTCCAAAGCTCAAAAAGTTTTCAGCTGTTTTCAGAGAGATTAGGTTCATAATTTTTTGAAAAAAAAATATTTGTCTATTTTTTCCAAAATTTCTTAAAAATTGCTCTGCGGTGCCACATAATGAGAATAGTCTACTTCTGTGTGTCTATATTATGGTAAGTTGAAAAAATTATTTCTTTCCTTTGCCTTTACCTTTCGATTTGGACAAAGGATTCCTACAGAAATTGCCACTATACGCTCCAGAATTCGCCCTGCTGCCGGTCACGTAACCCAAACACAAGGGGGCGCCATATACACAAATTTCTCCCACATTTCCCAGCGGAGCCAATTTCATGTCTTCATCAAAAATGTAAACTTTGGAGTTTGCTAAAGGGGTCCCTAATGACACAGTGCTTTTATGTGCGTCACTTTTTTCTTGTAGGTCTTCAATAGTTTCAAATGTTTCAAAACACGCTTCACTCATCACTTCAGTAGTCCCGTAATAGTGTACTAGGGTCCTTTGGTGAGGTGATTGGAAAATACGAAAAAATCTTTCTCCCAAGTCTTTTGTTAAAATATCACCCACGACGATCCAATACTCTAAGCATGGGACCATGTTTTCTCGACTAGATTCATCCATGTTTTCAATAAATGTGATCACTTTATTCAGTAGTGCTGGGCTCGCGGACATTCGGGTTACTTTCGTATCGGTCAGTTTTTGCAGAAAATTTGCAGTATTGTTGATGATGTGATGATTGAATGTGATTAATGGGATCCCGCCAAGGAGAGGTGCAATGATTTCCGGGATGGATTCAATATCGACTATACTGCTGGTTAAACAGCCTCTTTCTGTGGATTTGTATGGGAATTCCGAGAGTTGCCAAACTGCTCGATTCAAAATTGCTCTAAAGCAAGTGAATTTGGAATAATTATGTTGTGTAACATGTTTTAATTCATAGTTTTAAAGCAATAATTTGTTTACTGATGGGACACTCGAACACCTTGGGGGAAACCAGTAGTCCCCGCAGTGAAGTAAATTGCTGCTGCACGTCGAGATGGCAGCACCAAAGATTTTAAAGGAGTCACTTCATTCAAATCATGTTTGAAAACCTGTTTCTCTACAATTTCATACATTTTATCGAAGACAGTCACAGTTGTAACATTTTTCACTGCCTGGTATCGGGAAACTATGGGTGGACTTGAATCTATTAAGATGAGGACCGGTCTTGCTGCGCCAATTAGTCGCACAATATGCTGCTCCGGGAAATTCGGCAGTAATGGCAAAAATGCGGCTCCGAGTTTCATTATGGCGAGGATTAAAACGATCATTTTTTCATTGGGATTCATACAAAAGGCGATGACAATGTCTCCATCTGGATTATTTGACGTCCAAGTTCCCAAGTAGTATCTAAATGTAGAAAATATACCCTGCCGTCAGTTAGTGAAGATTGAATTACAAGGTGATTTTTTTGGGAATTTAAGGTGACACTATAAATACCTTATAACTTTTGCTAATCGAGTTGAGTAGTCATCTAACTCTGCAAACGTCAAAGATTTTTCTTCACCAACCACTGCTATGGCGTTAGCATTTATGGTACGTTTGACCAGCAAATAAGAAAAGTATTCGGATACGGAAAGCCGCTTTATTTGTTTAATTTTTTTGCCTTTCAGAACGCTCTTGTTTCTTGCTAATAATACACAACGGGATGTTAAGTAGATGAATTTCAATTTGTGACAAGAATAGATGTTGATATGGATGTAGGAAATAAACCTCGAATGCAGTCGCATCCTCCGCAAGACATTAAAGAATCCATTCCATGAAATTCGGTAGAAATTTTTAAGCAGCCATACTAAACCATAGAAAATAAATAGGTGCAAACATGTTTAACATAGTTAAACTGAATCTTCCAAAAAACATTCCAAAATTGGAAACAATTTGCTGAATTAAACACAACAACGTGGCAACCACGTCAACAATTGCAGGTTTAGTACAGTGGTCCATAATTTTATTAAAAATATTCTATTTTATTCAAAATATTTGAGATTTGAAAAACGAATTCCCATAATATTGACTCGCATCAATGCCGGCCACTTCCGATGGGACAGTAGAAGGAGGCTCAGCTTGAGAAATTTTGAGCAAGCATGATGCAGTGACCATAAAATCCGACGCTAAATGAAATGGTCGGGTTCCATCCAATTCTTCATATTCGTTGGCACGAAAATCGTCCAACAAAAAATAGCCAAACACATCCACACATAAAGCCTGCAACAATTAGGCAACTTATTATTATTTCAAACCAATCAAAACAAACCTTAAAATTGGTTAAAAAAAAAAAGAAAAAAATACCCTAGCCAGTGGATGAGTCGCTGCATTAAATAATCCACAGAAACTGTATCGTTTTGCCAACTTTATCAACTCCATATGAAGTAATGCAACAACTTCTACATTTTCCACTGGTGTTAATGTTTTGCTTGTCGCTAATAAAAAGTTTTCTAGTGTTTCCCCTTGTCTGGGTGGTACATATGTCCTGCATTACATAAAACTATATACTAGATACCATAATTTTGTGTTTTTCAAAATCAAATTTGTAGTTCTTAGTTCTAGTTACTTAAACTTACATGGTATTGCCTTTGATTTCATTCACATACTCTAGCATATGATACACTGCTCCAGAGGCTACGGACACATCCAATATTGTAAAAAAGTCCATGTTGAGTGCAACAGCTATAACTTCTCGATCCTCCTTTCGATGAACAACTAAGGACAATCCTTCATCAGCCCATAAACTCCATGTGACATGTAAGAAAGTTACGAAATCATCGTAGGTAACCATATTTGATTTTTGGAGTTCGCCTTTTTCTCCATATGCGGTGGCAATGATGCTGAAAATTGGAGGAAAAATAGAAGGGAGTTGTCTATTAGCATCACCAATTATCATTATTTGGTACCGTTATTGATCTAATATTAGTAGTGGGTAAAAGCGCACTTTGCAGCTTTTTACATGCGTTTCCCTATCTAACCCCTGAGATGGTGTTTACATGTATTTTTGGTCTAGATTGAATTTTAGACTTTGGTTGGGTTTTAGACTTTATGCTGCATATTACCTGCATATTGATTGCATAATAGTTATGCATATTATGCTTGCATCGTATGCATTGAAACAAAGAAATCCAGGATAATGAAACTTTGTTTGTACTATGCATTGGTAAGTTTTGAATAATAACAGTCAAACTAGTACTATATTTAGTTTGTACCTGCACAATGAAAAAATTTAAACCCAAAGCTAAAAAAAGTTAGTTAGTTGAATTTCAACAGTTCAAAATGTCAGACCGTGCTGCTGCAAGATTAGCTTTTGCCAGAATTCAGGAAATAAATCGTTCTTTAAGTGAATCACCACCCAGATTCAATATGTCATTTGCGGTGTTGTCGATTTTAGCAACCCGTGCGGAAGGTGAACGTTTGTTGTTTACTGTGGAATGGACCCCCTCTTGGATTCCTTCAGTTTGTTTGGAGGGAACAGAGGTGCTATGGGATGGGTACATGGCGTTAGCAAAAAACTACGACGGACCCTGCTACTTTTTTGCATCAGTGAAACCAAATAAGAGGTAAGTATTTTATTTATTATGTATAACAATATAGAATATGATAATAGTATGATTTTAATTTGTTTCAGATTGAGGAAAAAAGCGTATGTGCGCTACGAAAGCCAGAGTTTTGAAGTGGCAAAGGTGATATGGAGCAGAGGAGAGGAGGTATTGGTTACTTAACCTTGTATTCATTAACAAGTTCGGTTAGTAAATGTGTTTCCGCTGAGGAAAAGTGATTTAAAGAAGTATTTTCAGTTTGGGAAAATTCTGTGTCACTTTGCGACATTATGAATAATTAATAATTTCACCGTTTGTAAATGATTTAGAATTTATCTTGCTGAATTAATTTTAGTCATAACTTAAACTTAAACTAAAGTTAGCAAAACTTTCGTTGCCATTAGGAATACGAAATTTTAGTTTAAGCCACGACTTGACTAACTGTAGCCCAAGTCCGGACTCAAGTTCTAGTTGCCATTAGGAATACTGCCATAAAACCCAACCAAAGTCTAAAATTCAATCTAGACCAAAAATACATGTAAACACCATCTCAGGGGTTCGATAGGGAAACGCATGTAAAAAGCTGCAAAGTGCGCTTTTACCCACTACTAATATTATTATTTTGGCCAAATTCTTTGACAATAATTGTGTCAGATTGCAAGTGCTTGCGCTTACTGAATAACATCATCTCTATGTCTATGATGCATTATTTCCACATCATACTTATCGAAAACTTCGAGGACGTGGAAATCTGAAGGGACCATTGTTGTTTGACTCACATTATTGGTTGGCTTTTTCTTAGACATTTCTGTTATAAGTTCACTTAAAGTGGATGCTTTTAAAAAATCTCTCAAAACTGAAAAAAGTAATGCCGATTTTAGGAAAAAGATAGTTTTGAGACGGTATATTATCAAAGATGTGGTTAGATAATAATTAAATAATATAAGCTCAGTACTAATTGGATATCCTTGTCGATTCAAATGCAGGAGAAAAGCCATTGCATTTACAGATGTCCCGCCGAGTTCCCAAAAGCTGAGATCTAAATTACAAATGGCCACTGGGATGGTGATGTTGCAGTATTTATAAAGTCCTTTGACCAGCGTGATGGCAGCGTCCATTCGACTGGGTGGTAATTTCAAGAGCTCCCATTTGGCAAAGTCTATCAAAATAGAAAATAGCCATTGATTTCCATCAGGCTAGAAAGGGAAACGGTGAGAAGTGTGTAGTCTCATACGAGGCTCTATCATTTCACGAATTTGATCCCGGAGGCATAGCATGCACACATTTTTGGATGGTCCATGACGGGGAGTTGAATCAATGACAAAAATATCCTCAGGGATTGCCCAATAAGGTAACAGTTGGCGTAGTTTGTACTCAATGTCTGTTGCAGTAGTTTTGGATTTAGGATCGAGTACTACACAACTCACAATTTTTTGATCCGGAATGTCTAAGGACATACTTTTCTAATAAAATTTCTTATGGTCAAAAAAGTAGATAAAAAAATATTGGGTTTTACACACCATCACTTAATGGGAAGACATAAGCTTCTTTCACATCCTTATTTAGCCGAATACGGGAACTAACATCTTCTGGGAAAAACTTGTATCCCATGTGCCGTATTGCTTTGTGGGCTCTCCCTTCGCCTAAGTACATAAAGCCGATTAAGGAAGCACGTTTTACATTTTTCAAAGGCGTACTTCATTCTAATTGCTTACTATAAAAATGTCGTTTTCCATCCTTAGTTTTTATAATTCTTCCATATTCTCCCGAACGAAATAAAATATTGTATCCTGCAAATACTTGTGAGTAGCCAATTATCCGCACACAAAATATGTGCAAAATAATTTGTAGATTTTACCTGGTTTATTTGTGTACGGATTTTGAACAAATATTGCTTGATTGGTTGCAGAAGCAGCATTGCAATAGCCCTTGCAGAGATTACTTCCTGCGATGCAAATTTCTCCTTGATTTCCATCAGATATCGTTTCCATTTTTGTGCCAAGTATATACAGTCTACAGTTATCTACGACGTTTCCTATCATATGAATAAAAAGTTACAATATTAGTTTAAGTTTCACATTTTTTAAATTTAATGGCATCATTTCTAACCAAATGCAACTCGACCATAAAATGATTTCCTTTCAAATTCCTGAAGCGATCCAAATATTTCAAAACCTACATATCCAGTTGTTTCTGTTGTACCTACTCGATTTGAAAGCTTAATACGCTGTTTAAAAATGTTGAAGAATCGAGCTACCTAAGTAAAGTAATTAGAACCGGAATTGCGAGGATTATTAAGGGTTTGTACAAGTTTAACGCCAATGCATACTTTTTAGTCAGCAAGTCCTGTAAAATTGCGCATGTGCAATGCGCTCATTTGCTCTTTTGTCTTAAATAGACGTTTAGCATTGTTTACCGCATGTCTCGGAAGCAAAGCTCCTTCACAAATCACCAACTTTAGGGATTTTAAAGTTTTCTTCGTTTCCTTCTTTCCCAGGGGTTCAATTGAAGTTAAAAAATTATCGAAATCGTGGTACATCAAGATCAGTTTAGTGAGTTTGTTCACAGGTGGACATTTTATAAAGTTTTCCATTTCCGCCAAGTCTTGTCGCCGAAATACTGTTATGGTACACCCAGTCAAAATCGCTGAATAAATCTGATTTGCTGATTGAATCGTGTGTAATGGGTAAGTGAGTGCACAGACATCATTGGAATTTAATTGGAAATATTTTCGTTCCGAGTTGATTACATTCCATATTGCTTTGTGAGAAATCCGGGCACCTTTTATAGTTGGAATGTACAATTACTTATGCAAGCTGAGATTAAATTTTTTTAATGGTATGCTAATACTTTGACAAAAAACCTTTTGAATTGTTGTAAAACTCATGACTTTGAATAATAACCAAAGTTTCTTCTTCAATTGGTATATTCGGATTTTGACGCAATGGCTCAACGATAATAGGTGTCCAAATTATTTTGTTACTGGAGCGTCGAATTTCCCCTTCACTTTCAAATCCCATTTCTATCCATATTTCTTCAATCGTTAGAACTTCCGATATTTCTGTGAAACTATTCACATCGAATTTGTTGAAAATAGGCCCATTATCACATGTGATGATCAGAGATGGTTGGAAAGCTTTCAATGCCTTCAAAAAGTGAATTATTTAGTTGTAAAAAAAATTCTTGAAGTTATAAAGTATTTTTGACATTCATTTAATTTAATAATATAGTCCAACTTGAAGCATCAATCCTTCAGGTTGCAGGTAATCTATCGGTATATAGCTTCCTCCCAACTTGGATATAGCCAGAATGAGTGCAATTGCCTTTTCTGACGCAGACAATGAAATCGCGATCAAAATATCTCCATCCGGGTTTTTCCGTTGCATATTTTCTAATTTTTCTTTTAAACTTTGAGCTATCATGGAAGACACATCGTCTAGCTGTGCAAAAAAAGATTTTTTACTTGTTAGTAAAGTCCAAGTTTTTTTATAAATAAATCTGCATACGGTTTACTTGTCTATATGTCATTCTATGTTCGCTAAAAGTGACGGCAATTTTTTTCCCACATATTATATTTTTCTTGATACTGCTTTGTAGGTTTTGGGATAAAGTTGTGCGTAGGTTGGTTTTGGGAGAGCATTTTTTCCCTTCTAAGATACCCTCCTGAAATCCTTGAATTGAAGAATTTTTTTGTGCATGAAAGTGATTTTTTTTCCATTTTATGGTCCAAGCAATAGATTATACTTTTTACCTTCGCATAGTCCACAAGGCATTTCAGTGAAATTTTAATGTCGAATACAAATCAATATTCATTTCCTGCTTGTAGCGTTTAAAACTGATATTGATACTGCATGTATTTTTTCTTGTTTTTACCCATTTACGATAGTTTCTATGGAGGTTAATCACGAACTAAATTAAAATAAAGCCATTTCTCTACACGCACACATGGAATTACATTTTATTTTTTAATGATACCCTTCTGTTTGGAAAGTTTGGGAGGTAGTTTACCAAACGTAATTGATTTGGATTTAAATGATACATTGGACGGTGGGAGAACTAAGCTCGGAACTGCAATTGGTTTTAAACATTTGTAAAGCAGTGAATATGAAAGGTAATCTGGAGCTGAATCAAAGGGTCTGATCCCATCTGGCGATTCAAATGTGTTTGCACTCATTTCTGCTACTTTGCGAAATCCAAAGGATTCGACAGCTATAGTCTGAAATTTGATTTTAAAAATATACTGCAGGCGCAGTTAAATACACAAGTTATATAGAGGCAAATAACTTACCACGAAAGGCAATTCTGCTGCGGCGATACAAATATGATTAAATTCCTTTTCTTCACATACTGGTTTCCACACATTAAGCAACATTTCAAAGTAAGTGAAAGTTTCTTCATATGTCAGTTTAGAATCTGTAGATGTGAACAGCAAGGCTTCAAAACAGGTGTCTCTCTCTTCTTCAATTCTTAGGATAGTACTAGAATATCAAACCAATATGAAAGTTCATAATGTATTACGAGGGATAATAGAATCAAATTTCGTAAGAAGTCAGCTTCAATTGATTGCATACTCTATACTTGAAAGTAGGGAATTGATTAATTGCAATGGTTCCGCTTCAATGCCATTGAGCCGAAATTTTTCAAAAACATCCACTCGATCTCTGTGGCTCATATTCATGGACCCAATTACGAATTTCTTTGTCTGTGAACTTCGAACTGCGCAGCTATGAAAATTTGACGTAATAACCATTACTGTACGTGTAATGAAGCAAATGACTTTTTTATAAATAATTTATATACCTTAATGGATTTTTGATGATAAATGGCCAAATGAGTTCAAAGAAAACTTTGAGGGTCCTTTTTCTAGGCCTGTAGTAATACCCGACACCATTTTGGCTCATCATGTTTCCATTGATAATCAAACTGGGAAAGATACAATTTGAACATAATACATAACATAATGTTATTTTTATAGACACAGCTGAAAGAATTCAGTGAAATATAAGTGACATGTACTTGAAAAAATCTTTTTTGTTCTGAACTGTGGCGAACTCAATCACTGATCCATTTTGAATTTGGATACGAAAATTGGGTATGTTATTTAGAATGGACTGTCTTTTTTCCACCATTTTGGAAATTATGTCGTTCAAACAATCCGTTTCGGAGAGCTCATCTAAATCTGTATATAGATAAAATAAGGAAAACTATATGTAGACATGAACTTTGTAAAACATGGTTTTTTTATAGTTTTTTTCTTTACCAAACCAGTAGCCATTAGTTCGAAGAAAGGATACCACATAAGGCAAGTTAAACATATCCAATCGACACTGGCTGATTGGCATATTGATAACTTCAGCAGCCGACTTTTTGCTCATTCCCGTGACCAAGAATATGATTTCAAATAGTGTTTTTGCTGCATTCGTTTTATCTACTGAATTCAGTTTTAGGGAGCCCCAGTTTGAAAATTCTTTTTCTGAGATACATAAGTTACATCTTTTATTGTGCTGCTTGTTAACCGTCATTAGTAAATTATTTATTTACTTTACCCACTTTCATTTCTTTCTTGGTGATAATATTTCAGTAGAATCGTCTCATCAATAGTTTGACGATCAGCTTTAACTGGGAGTCCAGCCACTGAAATCACTAATGGGATAAAATTAGCAGGCAATTGTTCTCGTAAAGAGTTCGTAATTTCGACAACAGAGGACGGATTTTTCATTGCTAGTACAACAAATGCCAAAATTTCCTATGTAAAAACAACAAAAATATTATGGCATAGGAAAAATCTTGACGCCCTACATGCTTAAAATTTTTGCTTTCTTTGTAAAATCTAACCTGATCAGCAGTATTTGGCCGATAGCAAATAACATGGCTTCCTCGTACACCTTTTGCTTTTTTCAAATGCGTCTCAATCAGTCGAATATCAGCTCTTTGAGCTTGCATTACGACCTCTGCTTCTTTTGTGCGCTCAAAATATAGCCGAGTTGTGAACAAACCTTCCCGAGTTATTCGACCGAAATCGCCTGTTCGAATCAGGCTTCGATAGATTTCTGCGAATAAATTCTCTCAGGCATACATTTATTTGTTTTAAATAATAAGTATAAAGATGGATTATTAGCGTACTAGTCTCTTCGTTGTTTGCAAAAGGGTTTGCCGAAAATTTGTCCAGCGAAATAGAACTAACACTTGTATATCCAGCTGTGAAGCCTTCCACTAATTGAGAACTAGACACGCAAATTTCCCCTTGTTTGCCCTCCTCCACGGCTTTTAGTGTTTTGGGGTCGATTATGTAAATTTTTGTATTCGGTACAGGCTTTCCTAAAAGACCATAACGTGCTATTTTTTCATTGCAAGATTTTAATGTACCGCATAATATGGCGGTTGGTTGTAGCAGTAACAACCTGTGGGCAGTAGTTTGTAATACTCAATGTTTTTGAATTCGCTGGAACTTTTGTAAGCATGATATGATAACGCATCTAATCCTTCGTCCACTCCGTACACATGTACTAATCTTACCCCCTGAGGCATTTTTTGGAAAAAATTTCTGGCCAATTGAACTCTTAAGGTTCCTGTTAGACAAATCCACGTTTTAACTTTTTTAAAGTATTTTTCTCGTACTGAGGGATTGACTAGATCCAATGTTTCCAAAAGTGATCTCTGTATTTTTCGAGTAGGAATGTTGAAAAACTTAATTACACACTGAATGACATAATTACTGTTTTTCTTTGCATTCGCTAACCAAATAAGATGGATAAACAGTAAGCCTTGTAATTTGATGTTTTTCCACAGATTCCAAAAAACTTTGAAACTGGTTCAATTCACATTCTTCTAGCACAGTAATTGGTTTGCCGGCCATCAGAGGCACAAAAATTTGGGGAAGCATAGCTAAATTGTATGATGAAAAGTTGGCCATCATGATTTCCCCAGATTTGTATGGAAAACTTTGCCATTCCCATAGAATTCTATTCCATATAGCTTTGCTTCCAATCCTTATTCCAACAGGATTGCCCGATGAGCCAATAAAAGTGTAAATTGCTACAGGCCGATATTCTGGCTTCAGCAATTGTTGCAAAATCAAATTCTAAATGGCAAGTTTAATAAAAAAATGGCGTTATATTAGCATATTCTCACTTGAATATAGTCACACTTGTAGCACAATATTGTCACAAAAGCATTTTACTGTATGAACTTACTTTGGATTTGATATCAGTTAAGTTTGTAGTACTTTTACGTGAAGAATATGTCTCCCAAATTTTCTCAATTGTTACTACGGTGCCTAATCCCTTTTCTTTCACTTGCAGAAATTTTGATTCGTTGTTCGTATCCGTAATAATGAGCAAAGGACGATGAGACTCAATAATTTTCTTAAACGAAAAATTAAATCACCAAAAGTTAAATATAAAGATTTTAAGCGACATGTTTCTTTCCGCTTTTGTGTTAATAATTGATTTGCAAAGACACGCTCACGTCTGCATTAGGTAGACCAGCCATATTTTTCAATACGTACTTACGACTATCCTTGGTGTAGGCAAATTCATAGTGTCGATAGGAAGAAATGTTCCCCCGATTTTTAGGATAGCAAATATCGTAAAAATGAGACGATCCGATCTGGGGAATCCTACTGCAATCACACTATCAGAATCTTTGTTCATATTTCGATATCGTACTCCTATCAGTGTCCTCAAAATATCAGCGAAATGAGTTGACGTCTCCTCAATGTTTAAAAATGTGTAGGTTTGATAGTTAGTGATCATGGCACAGCTTTGAGCAAATTGTGGATTTTTAATTTTTTCTGTAAAGTGGTCTAGTAAACTTGTGTCGGGTATTGGTACTATCTTCCCTGTCATAATACTTCTGGATCCTTGAAATGGAAACGCAAAAAAGTAATGAAAATACGAACACCTGATGATTTAAATCTGAATAATTATTTTGTACCTCCACAAGGAGCACAAGAGAAACACATTGATCTGGAATTAGGTGGTGGCAAATTATGAGCTCCAGATTTTCTTCCAATATCTTCATCATCACTTCCAGATCCGTAGATTTGGTACACAGACCCATGAGGAGCAGATCTTACGGAGTTCCGTTCATGTCCAGAACTTTTTTTCGATCGAAGAGATGCCCTCGCATCGTAAGACTTTTTTGACTGCACTGAGGATGCTCGGCCAGACATGCTTTTTGACAGTGAATTTTGCGAACTAAGTGTTTGATTTCAGGTGTTTACCATTTAGACGTGTTTTAAACTATTAATGTTCATGACGCATGAGTAGATGTGTAAGCCCGTCAAAAAGTACAGAATTTTTTGAGCTGGCTGGAACAGCGATATGCAACCACAATATCTATTTGATTTCGTTACTATGGAAACTTTTAGTCCATGGTTGTGGTTTCAATGCAATGAACTTGCGAATGTACAACGTTTATTTGCAACGACGCAAAAGTTAAAATGCATGCAGATATGATAAGTTAGCTAGACAGTAAGTTAGACAATACATTGTAAACGACTAGATGAAAATGACTGGTCTACACATATAAAATATTTAACATAAAAGAGATACTTGGCCACTGTCAGAGCCTAAAAGGAGCATTTGATTCGATGGCAAAAGTCGCATACTCGTAACAATCCCTTTGAATGCATCAGAACGTAGCCTGGTAGAAGAAAAGTCTGAATGTGGGTCAATTCGGGAATGCACTCCGATCCTATTGGAAGTCGTACAGGAAATCAATTGGGAATCATGTATACAAAGCGAGTGCACAGGTTCCGTTGGTCCCCTATAGAAAAATTAAATGTCAGGTCACAGGTGAAAAAATTGGCTCTCTCTCTCATATTTACAAATAAATCATACAACTGAAGTCATACTTCAAATTAAACGCCAATTTGTTATCGTCCCAGTTCCATATAGAAATTGCTTGGTCGAAAGAAGAGCTTATCAGATATTTATCATGGTAGCCCATAAGCTGCAAAACCTAAAGAAATCAAACATTTCTCAAATGGAATGCATACAAACAATGAAAATATTACTGTTGAAACAAAAATGGCTTTTTTCTTACTTCTCCTTCATGACCTTTCCAAGACCCCATCAAAGACCCACTCCTGAGGTCCAAACTGGACAACATTCCAGAAGAATGGCCAACAGACACTGTATGGCCAGAATCGGAAATGGCCATACATCGTACAAGTCCACTTGGCTGACTGATTCCGATCTTTAAATATTAAATGCCACATTGAATTTCACAATCTTATACAAACTCCACTTTATTCTATTATTTAATGAATTTACCTTCAGTTCGTACGCTTGAGAAGTTCGTGAATCCACAACATGTATACTACTATCAATTCCTGCGCCAAGGAATTGATGGCTATTCTGTACAGAGCGAAGACAACAGATTTGTCCCGTTTTGGAACTCTCTTTTTCCAAAACTCGAAGCATTTTGCCCACAAAAGGATCCCAAATGTGTATAACGCCGTCAGTAGATGCAGCAATGTGCAACTGCTCTTGAAATAGAACACTTAATACAGCTTTTTTATGATGCGCGTATGTCCATTGACAATTGGCTGACACATTTTCATCTCCCTAATTTGCACAAGCAACGAATTAGAATTCAGTAAGAGTTTTCAAATTGCCTTACATTCACACATACAACAATGAGTGAATATTATTTACCTGATTACGCAGGCAAAAGAGTTTCACAGTCTTGTCCTTACTAGCGGTCAAAAAACTATTCTCATTATCCAACGCATGAATGCAACGAACAGCTCCAGTATGTCCAGCAAAAGTTTGCAACTTGATTTGCTTGAAATTGAAACGTGTATCAGATCGGCCAATTTCATGCTCCCAATAAACGACCCAATTCCCTTTCAAATGTCTAGTTGTATCTTTTCGAGTGACTGCTATCGCAGTTTTTTCAGGATCAGGGGTATAGTCATCACCCTGTGAAAATAATTTCAATGTCGTATAATAAGAATAACAATTTATTGGTCTCTGGATACATGAAATAGTTAACCTCATGAAAAACCTGAATTCTGTTCCCAAAACTGCGCGATCCAAAACTAGAATGTTGCTCTCCCTTTTTTTTCAGACTTGACTTTTCCCAGTTTGGGGTATTTTCTAAAAATATCGAAAATTCGTTTAGTCCATGATTCTTCATTCTTAAAAACAAAATCAGCATAATAAACGTTACCCATATTTGCCTGAGTTGAATCCAATTTTTCATCCGTTTCATTCACTCTCTGCCGTAAACATAAATCCCTAAGCAAAGTTTCGTGTTCTGTACCAGCAATCACGTCGCAAAATTTGGAAACAGTTTGATGAGCTAAAAGAGATCCAAAAACTTGCTCCATTCCCTCCTTTAGGAATAATTTATACCAACAAAAATATTCTTTAGTTTCATCATATGCAAATACACAGACTAACTATGGGAAGTAAACATTTTACCTTAGCTTTTCCAGAGTACACTGCTTGAAAAGTACTGCATATTACGAGAATAATCGGCTTCAAATTCAATGAGCTCAAATCAGGACCAATTTTTTTCTTTATTGCATTCATCATTCTCAAAGCCTACATAATTTTTCAAGTCACTGTTATTAAAAAAAACGCTGAATTAAGTATAATAAAAAGTTAGACAGCATACCTTAGTAGCTAGCAGCAGCCGTGGATTTGCTCCAGTTGGGAAATGCATATCATCTGAGCATACCATGTTTATCAGCGGACTTAAAATTGACCGCACAATTGGTTCCTAGAAACAGTTAAATGATTAAGGCTAAAAAACCAACGCAAAATGTATAACAAACGTTATAGTTTAAATCGACCCATACCTTCAACTGAGCCATAAGAACGGGATCAGGGATTTCGGTAAAAATACGTTCTAGCAAAGTTGAAATTCCTAGTAAAGCTGCCTCAGCAGTTGTACTCATTTTAGTTCTAGCGGCAGCAATAAGTTCCAACGCATAAGGCAAATATTGTCCATCCAGAAAACAGTCCCCATACAAATCTAAACAATTTGCAAAATGATCTTATTCTGCATCTGCAAGCCAAGACTTTTAGAAATTCTGGTAAAAATCACACGTAAAATCAATTTACCAGAAATTGCCATCAAACACTCTAAAACTTTTTGAGCATGAGCATCTCCGTCACAAACTAGTCTAGTCATCCCTTTCTCTGTTCCACTGATTACATTTACACAGCAAATTGAGTTCAAATGACCCAAATAGCATAAGGTCAACATTCTAAGCAAATTCTTGGTCAAGTATTTTGCAGTCAAAACTGGTCCTAGTCTGTGGGCTAGCCAAATTACGCTTTCACAGCACATTTCTGAAATGTCACTAGCACATCTTAAACTGGAAGCGCTTGCTCTCCTTTTACCCTCTTCTTCATCAGTTCCTACAGAGATTCCAAAAATTTAAAAAATCTTAACCAAGTTTTCCTTTCCAACGAGCATTCAGTTTGTGAAAAAATAAATTATTTTACCTTGAGCAGATCCTGTACAGCTCGATCCTTTAGAATCTTCAACTAGCAAAGATCCGGGATTATGAACAGTGTCACCACTACTACTTTGTACAGATTTTTTACTGGGTGAACTGAGCAAATTCATAGAACCTATACTGTGACTAGAACTATTATCATTTCCTTCAGAATCCGAAAAATCTGGTTCCATTAAAAACATTTCAGGCTCCGCAATTTGGTGCTGAGTATTATTTGAGGAACTTTCTCCCACATAGCTCACTTCGGATTCCGAGCGAGTGACTCGAATTTGATGTGATGGTTTGTTCATAACGTTATCTGCACAATTCAACTCAATTATATCGAATGAAGTTAGGTGCGTCCTTATGGTAGATTCATTGGCACAGATTTTTGAGCTTTTCCATCCTCCAATTGCTTCAATCAAAAGAGTGGAGAAATTTCTCAAAAATACTTCCATTCCAAAACAGCTGCACAGTTGGAGTAGAAATGTTCGATGGAATAATTTTAAATGCTTGTCTGAATAACATTCTGCTTCGTAGATTTGTGTCAATGGTGTAAGAAGAACTTCGGCAGATTCTGTTTTTAAGACAGACAAACATAATAAATTTTCCCAAAATTGACATAACATTTAAATGAACGAAATATCCAAATTATAAACTTACTTTTCCTACCAATAACTCTAGCAAAAGGACAAAATAGATTCCACACAGCTAAAACTCTAGTCTCGGAATTGGAAAACAATTCTAGTAGAAATGGCTGGATTAAATCCACTCCATTTTCATCCATGGTTTCCAAAACGTGAATAAAATCCCGAGAAAATGCTTTGACTTTCAACTCCTGAATTTTAGCTTTTAACACAGCATCTGTAGCCAACTCCAGCACACGATCATAATTCCTCATAGTTCTCACCATTTTCAATAAATCTTCGTAATATTTTGGGAAAGGAATTGGACCCAATTTATCTCCCAACAAAAGCAAGTCTATAGAAATCTCTAATGGGATGGAAAATTCCAAGCTCTCCGGCAAGAAAATTGCTTGCAAAGCCCGCTTACAAAATAACGGGACAGCGTGTAAACAGGTTTGTAAAACTTCTTTGAAAAATTCGAATCGAGTTTCAATATTTTGTACAGCATTCGTCATGTGTCGAATTTTAGAAGGCATTACAAGTTCCATCAAAAGGCACCCAAAAAGTTGAGCAGATCGAGTTGCCACTATTTTTGGAGCTTCTATCGGATTTTTTAACCCTTCCAAGACAATCTTAGGATCTTTTCTTAAATAAGGAAAATGTGTAGTGAAGAAATTTATGGACACTTCCAAGTCATTCAAAAAACCCATAGGATCATAGTGTTTTGGCAACGTTATTTTTGAAGCATCTTTTTGAGCAGTTTGCTCTTCAGATGAATTCATTGAACTAAGACTAATAGCGTCCGCATCGCGCATTTCTAAATAAGACACACAAAAAATCAGGTTTACCTACAGATTAATATAATGCATCCGATAGTTTATGACAAAAACTTGTGGTGAAAAAATGCTTACTTTTAAGCTCCTTATAGTGCACCGTATTTTTCAAATCTCTAAGAGGAGAACGTCTAGGAGGATGGGGAGTTTGAAATAACTGAACCATTCCATGACTTTCCAGTGACTGATGACTATCAACAAGGGACAAGTACATGTTCTTTGACTTGATGGCTGCATTTCCACTCAATTTGTAACCAAATGTTAAATCAATCCAATGGTGCAACTTTGCAGACACGAATTCACTTTCTAGAAGTTTTCTATGTGCTTTTATAAAGTTTTCTGGATCTGAAGCCCATTTTGGAACTTGAAGATCGGGAAGATCTTCATGAATGGACTGAGAATAGGGATAAAAATAGCATTGTGATTATTGGGTATGCTGTATGCACTATGAATACGAATACACTAGTCGACAGTGAACTCACTTTGAATAGCAAAGGTTCGTCGTAAAATTCTGGAATACATTCATCCGGCGTCCATTCTTGCATTCTTTGAATACTGACAGGATATTCGGCAGGAACCCAATTTGGTCTCACAAATTTTTTCAACACTTCTTTCGGGGTTCTTCTAGCTTTATACACGTAGTATGTGATCTCGGATAAAATGTCGGTGACATGATGAGGAACCTAAAATAAGTACAAAATCAAGAAAAATTTTCTAGTATTTTAAAATATTATAATTATGAGCAGTTAAACCAACCGAGTTTTGCCCAGCTCCACCTTCATCATACATGAGATCCAATTGCCTATCACCTTTGTTCAATCGGAATTTAGATTTCGTCAGTTCTCTCCAACCTCCACCCGGTTCCGAAAAATTTGAAACCCACGGAAAAACAGGATGAAAATTGGGATTTCCATCACAATGTCTTCCTGCTAAAAAGTTGAGGAACAGCAAATAATCGTAGTTGGATAAAAGTCCTTGGCACCAATGGCGGATGACTTTTTCAACATGCCTGGGCTCCATTACAAATACTATTCCATTATATTTGACTCCTTTCACTTTACATAATGCAAATTTCAATGCATTCTCAACATCTGGATCAATTTTCACACGAGAAGCATCCACTTGGTATTGCTCGCGTGGAACTTTTAAATTGGACAACATTTCTTTCAAACTGGGCGTAACACTAAGGTAAAGAGATTCGTCGGTTCGAAAATCGGAAAGAGTTAACTCTCCCAAGGGAACATTCAATTTTGTCATGTCTTGGATGAATTGAAGAATCTGGTAGGAAATGAATAATTGTTTCCCCGTGGAATGGAGCTTATTTGGAGAGAATGTGACAGCATCGTGTAGACTGTGTGGAATGAATGGATAAACTATTAGATACTTGTCATTTTTGTCCCCCTCTGAAAATTTTACAATCGCTAGCGCCTGACTAAGATTCGAAATCGAGTATCGGTTTCCAGTCATATTGCCATCTTGAGTATTTTCAGCTCGGTACAAATGAGTGACGAGTTTGGAAAAGTAGGAGGATTCGCTAGTTTGTGCAATTTGGAATCCCTGGTTGGCCAAGTCAACACGGAAAGTATCCGAAGGTATTCTCTCAGGTAAAAAACTAATTAGTGGTTGCTCCCATAGAAAATTAAAGCTTGACTCTGCAATAAATTCTTGAGTTTGTGACAATGTCATTCGAGACGATGAAGGAATGTTTTCAGGAATGTTGATCACTTTAAATTGGTCGATTGCTTTCGACAGTTCCAATATCTAAATAGTCAGTTCACATCAAATTATTCACTTAATAATAATTACAACTAAGAATGCCAGTGAGTAAAGAAATAAAACTTACTGTTACATGAATGAATCTCCAATTCGGACCCAGTGGATTGCTCTTTCCTTGAGAAAGAAAAGCCTCCACATTGTCGTCGGTTAGATTTTCATGCAAAGGAAAGATTGCTGGAATTTTCTTAGAGGACACAAGTTCCCTGTAAGCAAAGCACAAGAAATTATAGTCTTTCAGTGTGGACTGTAGAATAGCATAAAAATCACATTTTAAGTTCTCTTTTACCTAATCCAGTCTATATTAGCGGCAATCACATAGTACTTTTCCAGAGGATCTTTATGTGGATAAGCAAATATATACTTCAGGGGAATCTGGAGTTTCGGAAGATCCATTTGGGTTTAAATACACAACATAGAAGGTGAACAAAACTTTTTTTCTAACATATTCCAATCAATTATTTTCTGTAGATGCGTTTGGAAAGAAAGTCATAATCCAATATTTTAACTCATATCCTTTAAGAGTTCTTTACAGGGCAGAATTCATTTATAGCTACCCAAACTCAATCCAATTAACTAAAAATCAAATAACGAGATTTAAATCCTCTCCAGTTCAAGCTGTCAACAACATAAGAACAAAAACAGAATGAATTCAAAAATATTAGCTACCGCGTTTGTGATCTTTCAATGATCGACAGTGCTGTCAATCAAATTGCATAATATTCATTGCATGTTAATTTAATCCAATCCAGATTAAAAAAGGCAGTTTAACGAGTAAAACTGTGTGCCCTAGCCCTTTCTCAAACCACCCCAAATTTGCACGCCAGAGACTCCATTCTCCCTGTAATATCATTTAAATCCAAATAAATATATTGAAAACTGTCTGTCTGGAATAGAATGAAAAAATATCTTATGGGAAATCCAAAATATTTATATCTGAAAATATGGTGTGTTGGGTACGATTGTAATGCATTTAAAGCTACACATGTTGTGTTAACTCCAATCAATGGGAGCATTTTGGCCAACTCTGCATGACATTAGCATAATACAACTGAAGCTCATGAATCTTTAGAATGAGCGATTGTTCTGCACTGCCAATTCTATTCTATAGCTGCATTCATTGCGTGTGCGTGGATAGGATATTACGAAACGATATACACTAAAAACATGTGTGTCCTCTAGCTGACTACGAAGTTTGCATTGGCAAATATAAAATCCTTTAGATTAAGCGGTTTGGCACAAAAGCAACTTGTTTTGTTTGCAACATTCAGTTTGTAGTTTTTTAAACTGAGTGTGAAAGTAAATATTTATGGTGACGATTCTTA
>Ga0210040_10003468_pt1 | contig 21293 bp, 19 predicted proteins | sample CryGeyCG12114_NA_FD_185462 | JGI IMG/M metagenome (GOLD analysis project Ga0210040, IMG submission 185462) | Groundwater microbial communities from aquifer - Crystal Geyser CG19_WC_8/21/14_NA (SPAdes) (version 2) | ecosystem: Environmental > Aquatic > Deep subsurface > Groundwater | place: USA... | reverse complement strand
ATAATAATAACCATTGTGAACGGATGTGAGTTAAGAAATGATATAAATGTCCTTTCTATGCATCAACACACAATCGTTCCTTCCTTTTGGTCTCATGCAAGATTTCGAGTCAAAACTTTCGATTTAATATCATCATACCGATTAAACTCATATATCCAACTAACTACCCTATTGGCATTCAGAAAACCTTTTTATAAACCAGACCAGAACACGAATGCAAGTTATAAGCTAGTAAACCCTACTCGTTTTCAAATTAAAAACCACAAGCCACACACCACGCAAAACTGCATATTCTCATCCACAGGATTTTTGCCCCTTCACCTTCATGCAAAATATTCCCACCCAACTCAGCAACAAGCATTTAATACTGCAAGTGAAATTTTCTTGACAAACAGATAAACTGTCTAGGGAAGAACCCTAATTAAAAATTCATTGTCACTTGTTGCATTCATTCTTTTTCAAAATGTTCAAGTGTCATTTACCAACTCCATTCTAATTCAATGCCACGCTAACTTACTACCTATCTACACAAAATCTATAACTTATTCATTTTGTCAACCAACTAACTTTTGTTCAAATCACCGTATCACACAATTTCTTCGAAAAATTCGTAAATACAAGCCAGTGCGATACCAAAAGCCCCCCGTGGATCAGTGGCATTCATTTTTGATTCTTCACCAACTAAAAACGAAATTGAAAACGAGAGTGTGTGACAGAAACCAGAACAACAGTCATAGTAGACAAAACGGAAACAATTGAATTCTTCTTGGCGAAAAAAAACACGCAAACAAACAAAGGGTTTAAATACCTGAAGTCAACTAACTACCTGTCGTTAAATCCAATCCACATGTTTACTTTTATGCAACAATCGACTATAAGTTACAACCAGTACAAGTTTTGCTAACTAACTACTAACTACAGTGAATGTGTGCGTATTACATTATGCGAGTTCAACGCAAACTCCCAACAATCACATAATACTCACAAACTAACTAAATAGTGCCTCTCTCTTCTCAATTATTGTTATTACTAACTACACTACTATTCTTGCAACAATCTGCAAAACATACAGAGCTAGTTAGTGCGTTTACCTAACCACAAGGCCTGTAATTTTATCACATGAGACATACCCCCCAAAAATGTCATTAAAATGTGTACTACCTTCCTATTGTTGAAAAAAATGAGACAAAATTTACTCCCACACAATAATTGATTCGAGGCACCCCAAAACTAAACTGTCTCCATTTTGAAACTAACTTGGATCCTTTGCTGACTGGCTGCATTGTCACACACAAAATGTTTTCAGTTTGTGCTTCACTCGTGTACAGTGTTCACAGAAAACGTTATGGTTCATATCATAAAATTTAGATACTACAGTTCAAATCAGTGAATCAATGTGAGTGGACAAAATGGACAAGTTTTCAATTTCTTTCCTTCTCACTACATGGGTAAGCTATAAAATATTGAATTCTAGCTTAGCTAGCGTTACTATTCAACTAAAACACTAAAAAAATTTCTGCAGGTATTGTTATACAGCACCACATTACCAGAAGCGACAAATGCATTAGATTTTTCTCAGTTCTATTTACCGCCATGTTGTTACAATGCTAACCAAGGGAGCAATTACGCCTCCTCAGAACGTAAGTCAAAAGTGTATTCTTCGTCCACTAAGACAAAGAAAAAAGTGAAGCGAAAAAAAGTGAAAGAAACTCTGGAAATGCAACCGTCCGAAACAGTTCGCATGGAATTCCGTAATCATACAGCAGTGTCAATCAAATCTAGCAGTCACAATGATACAGATGCGGCCACTACAGTGCTATACATAGAGGTAATTCCTGAACACATCCTACAAGACATTAGCAACGGTACTACCAACATTTCTGTGAAAAGCAAAAAACGACAAGATACAATTTTATCGGACCCTTTAGTTGCTAGTGAATCAGTGAATAGACCCACGAATCGCAGGATGAACCGGAGAATTAAAACCATCCCTTTGCAATCTAATCAAAAATGGCTAAGTCATTTGAGAAAAGCTTTGTACAAGAGTTTCATGAAAGAACCAGCTCAAGATTCTATAGCACTGGGGAGTGATCTTTGGGACCGTCTCAATAATGCCAGGATGAAAAAGGTAGACAAAAAATTGAAACTATTTACCTATAAAAACATGCTGTGCAAAATCAAAATCCCATATAAGCAAAGGATTTTTCAATTCTTATAGTTCCCAATCCGATTTCATAGCACAGAACTGGATAATATTAATATATAACTCATAACAGAATTTCTTCCCACTGAAATGAAAGTTTTCTCTTCACCAATTGTCCAAAATCAATCCATAATTAGCTCAAAACCTCTCTAAACACATAATTTTTTCCTTTTCAGAGCCACCCATTAGGGACCGGGACCGGTCCGATAGCCTCTGGAGTAGTCGTTAACTCCATAAACGGCCTAGAACTTCGAATGGCGGCCCAACTGTATGATCCCAAAACGTCCTCGTCCTCTACCAATTGCAATTGTCATCTGATCCACCCTGGGGAAATCCCTATGGCCTACTGGTCCATCCGTCGCGTGAGCAATGACAATGGCAAAAACGCACTTCAATATGTTATCTACCCGGTGCCCGGGGATTTGCCCACACCACCGCGTCTCCAGTCATTTAACGGCCCTGACGTATTTTTTCATCCATCTCCCATTGACACTAACATACTCAGCAGTCCCAAAGTCCTTTATCCTCATCCGACACACAACTTCAATCCCAATACACCTGCCCCGTATGTTCAACAATACCAGTCCAACAATATTCAACATTCCCCCCCTATTCAATACAACAACAATGCTGCGTACAACACTAATTTTCCAGTGCATCCGCAAAATATGCATGGAAACATTCCAGTAAGTCCCAATTTCCCACCCATTAACCATCACTACAATAATTTCCCAATCAGTCCACTTCCTCAATACATAAGTCATAACCCTAACCAAATTCCAATTAGTAGTCCTCATCAAAACCAACTGAGTAGACCCCAAACGAATTTGAACAACAAAAATCCATACTTCCCCCCGCAATACCAAGGACACAGTCTAGGATTTAATTACAATTTGTACCGAGTCCCGACTTTACCCCGGCGGTCAAAAAATCCGACAAATAAACCAAAGCAAATACGACGAACGTATAACAATCCTCAAGGTTTCATGTTCGTCCATGAATTGCCTAACGGTCATCACCGACTAGAAGTTAAACCCAATATGGAGCCAGTGTTCCCCATCCTGCCACAGCAAATTAACAAACGGATTGAACAGCAATTTGTGCCACGACCTTTGCCACTACTTGAATACCTAGGAGGTGAGCACCTTCATTTCAATGATGATAATAATCACCAGGAGAAAGCTGTGACGCCAAACAAGAATGTGCACCAACAATTACGTAAAGTGTCTGCCTTTTCTTTCGTCAATGACAATAATCACCAGTTCATTCCATATGGTGGAAATAATGGGAACCCTTACTTGTATAATCATATAACTACAACAGCAAACCACCAATTTCCGCCATCTTTCGTAGTAGGAAGCACGCCATCAAGTATCACAAGTTTTACAAAACGAAATAATAATAATAAGGCTGTGTTGGCTCAACCACCGGTAGTTTTGAATTTGTCAACTAGCACGACTACAGAGGATCCTAGATTCCCGTCTTCCATTCAAGATATTTTACCCCCATTGGTAGAAAAAGGGAAGGAGAGTGAGAATGATAGCAATTTTCCGAAGAAGGTTACTAGCAATGCCAATAACAATACTACAAGCTACGTAAAAAGAAGACAAAAGGATAAAGATAGGATTTACTACCCTATAAGAAAGTATAGACAATATTTTGTAAGCCGAAGGGAAGAAGAGCAGAAAAGGAATACTAATGCACCATATCTTTTAAATTTTTAGTTTAGGATAGGGTAACATACGTTAGTTAGGTGCTATAGAATGTAGATACAGTTAGATTCTGGTGACTTGAGTCAAAATCATGAAATCTATGAGCTTTTGTGAATAAAAAATACGTTTTTGAAAAAAGAAACGATTTTAAGCCAGAACCATGAAGGAAATAATTCTCACCCTTTTCAGTTCCATACTTGTAGATAGGTTCGAAAGGTGGAGGGATCAGTTTTTCGAATTCCTTGGGCATCATTTCAATAATTCTTTCGTAGTACGACAGCCTATAAAAAATTGCGTAGATTAAATTGCATTGCAATAAACTGAATACAATACTTGCTGTGTGTTGTTTGACTACCTAATGGTTTTATGAAGAACCTCCGCAATGAATTTTGGTTTCGGATGATCCATATCCGGATAGTCTAACACACCAGCCCACTCTTCCCAACTCCATCTGAACTGGAAGTTACTCAAATGGTAAGCAAACCAGCTAACGCATTTATCAAAGCATGAGACGTTCATTGTATCCAGTCGGGCGAAAAAGAGTTCTGTGATTTGAGCCAAAATCTGTAATAAAATAAACTTTAACTTACTCAACCCGAAGGAATGAAAAAAAAGTTTTGAAGTTCCAAGCTGCAAAACTTACCCTTGGCATCAATCCTGGCTGCTTTCTGCACAACTCAATGAGAATCGAGCCATAGCAAATGTCCAAATATTCGGGAACTGGGAGTCGAAATAATTCGCCGAACAAAACTTCGACTATCATGTATTCCACTGGGACTCGATCATTGTGAGGATAATCCAACATGTGCAGAGAACTAAAAGATTTCTTCATTTACAGTAAATTTCATCGAAAACCTTTTAAAGTGAGATTTCTATTCACGTACCAATTGACCCGATCCGTATGATATTTCCTCAGCATGTCTCTCAATTCCTCTTCAATCAAATATCGTTCGATAGAATGAGCCCCTGGTAAGACTGGACTAGATGGTCCCTTAAAAACGTATGTTTAAGTGTTGCAAGTTAGTAAATTTATAATAATTAGTATTCTTTGAGCTGTTTCTCAAATACTTACGTCTGGACAGTCAGTGTAGTCAAACATCCTAAACACAACCCTGGGAATCGGATATAACATATTGTCATGATGTGGTGGAAGCACAATTTGTGGCAAATTGTGTTGCAGAGCTTCACACAAAATGCTGTCGAATGACAAGTATGGTCGGTAAATATGGTTTTCAATCCATCCATCTAGCTTCAACTTTTCCACTTGAGCCCATAGGCAGTCCAAATACTTACAAAAACAATCTAATTCATTCCCCGTAATGATTTGAAATCCGAATTAGCTAATTAAACAACTAACCTCTTCTTGTGGATGCGGCTCATCCGTGCTCCAAACTCTCAGCAATTTGTGATGCAACTTTTTGCGACGCTTCATATAGTTGTCGATTGTGATCATCAATCGCTCCACAGTTTGTTCCTTCTTGTCGTACAATTCTCTTCCCACCCAAGGGAGTGAATTCAAAATAACATACACGAGCCAATCTCGACGAACCTGAATGAAATTAAAGCAAAATTTGAATGCCAAATTTATCCTGCCCTAATAATAAAGATAAAGCAGGAAAAAGTTTTTTCCCAACCTGAGGAACAGAAGTGTCCATTGCTCCTTCCATGAATGTGTCATAAAGTTGAAGTAACGAAGTAGCAGACACAATATGACAATTAACAAGATCGGCGATGAATCTAAAAGTATATTGGGCATTTTGCCAAGCGCCGCTACGAAGCTGCTCTTTGAAAGATTTGACCACGGATTCCACATACTAAACGGAATAAGAGAGATTATAATTATGGAAACTTTATGATTTTAAGACTTTTACTCGTTTTACCTCGCCACCAAGATTGTAGTTCTTGGCATTCAATAGACCCCCCAGCGTTGAGTAAATAGTACATTTCTCGGGGAACGCGGTGATAACTTCTGTAAGAAGCTGAAGAATTTTTGCTTTGTTTCCAGACAAGTCTGCCTCCAGGATTTTGGCCACTCCTTCAATGCTCGTTTCAATAGTTCCTTTATTCTGCAAAGAATAACAAGTTAGTCAGATTCTGAATCCTTATCTTACTGTGTCTTTAATTTTGTATTGCTTTTGCTATAGCTCTTCCTTCACCTTCAAGCCACAATCGTAGATGACAACTTTCAGTGGATCTTCTTCTTCCCTCCTCTCATGATATGAAGTTCGACGCCTTTTGTGAAATCGATCGCCTAATAAAAACAAATCACATAGTTAGCTAGTTAGTGAATAATTAAACAAAAACAATCCTTATAAATTCTAAACGGGGGGTAAGAATACCTCCATCTTCTTCATGGGGCCTTCGACGTCCACGATTCATGATCTACGATTTCCGAAAACAAAGATCTCCTAAGAGAATGACGATCGAATTAGCACGAAAATTAACAATCGCCTTAGTTTAAAGACTATAAATGTAAAAGTAATACACCTTCTCGAGCTCGACGATTTCTGAAAAATTTCGAAACAGGTAGACAATAAATTTTTAAAATGTCTACTCCAGCCTCAGCGTTGCGCGAAATCCTGAGCTGATTTTATACCGCTGCAAAATTCAAATCCAGCCGGCGTTGTATTCGTTCAATATGATTACTCTCTGTCCTAATCTGCCAATTTCAATGGGTGCTTCATTTTGTGTGTAAAACTACAGAAGAGGTAATCGAGGTGCCCCTTGCTTGCATAGCGTTTCTCTGGTTCATATTTTGATTCAAAGCTAATATTAAAATGCAGATTTTTAACTGCCAATTGAGAGACGTTTTATGCATTGAAGCCCACAGAGTTTCTGAATGTTCGCAATGTTCCATGTCTATTGTGTTTATAGTACGAGATTAGAGATTGACAATGCTATGCTTGTAGTCGCATCCTTCTAACCCAAAACTGAAAAAAGTTAAAATCTCATTCTATGTTTATGTAGTTTTGAGGCCATAAATTTTGATCCGTCGTTTTTCGATTGAAAACAGCAAAAATTCCCGCATTTGCATAGCATGTAGTGCATTTTAGAAACTAGAAACGTAGCTACAAACGTTCCATACAACTTCAACAACTCTCGTGAATAGTTAATAGTTATGGTTGTGAGCATAGTGCTTGTTCAAATAAAGCAAAAGGGTTGATAGCAGAAACTGTCACTATAACTAACTGCGTAAGTAACTGAGCGATATAATAAGTAATAAATAAACAAGTTGTTTATTTTAGCAAAAAGATTTAGTTCAATATAATATGGACAAATGCTCTAGATTCATTAGGACGACGTTATTTTCTTGATCCAGAAAATGAAAGGCTAGCTATGAAATGAAAAAAAAATCTATCTCATTCACTACGGGTGTTATGTCTGTCCATTAAAAGACAGCAAGTGGTTGACCTTTTATGTTTACTTATGAATACAGTCACAATCATTTACAATAATTCTACGACTCACTCACTCACGCAGCCAGTCATCAAAAACTAACTACATTAGGATCTAGAGCACAGGTCATCAAATGATCTAAACTTTGCAATGAAAAGCAATTTAACGTTCAACGTTATGGGGACAGAAAATTAGCACATCCTACACAGTCCCCGAAATACGCGAATGCAGAGCATTATATCAGTCCATGTCGTTTTTAAATGAAAAATTAACGGTTTGCTATTGATAGTGAAAACAAGCACTGTTCACAATTCTAAAAGGTGTCATCCCCATACTATCAAATCTAAGAGTAAATAAGAAATGTGTGTTTTTGCATTCATATCTTTTAGTTTAGTTAGCCTCATTTAGCTATCAATTCAATGAATGATGTACGAATTTAGAACACATTGACTGCTGCAGATTGAATATCTGAATTCATGGTCCAGTCTATAACTAAACTATTGCCATAAAGTGAGCGTTATCCAGACAGAAAAGATATTGGGCAATGGGCAAGAACAGACATTCTGTAAACTTTGCTTATGCTCATGCAATATGAGGCAATGTATTCGCATAATTGAGATCCCTTGTAAAACTATCCAATCTCTAGTAACAGTTTACCGGACTTGCTATCCATTAATTATAGCTAGGTAGGTATAAGTATATAGTTAGTTAGTTAGCTATGAAATGAACAAATTAAGTAACAACATGTAAACTTAAACGGGGTGAATCAGTCCCCAATGATAAGTAAAGTTCCAACTGAAACAATCGTCGGGCTCTAATTTTCACTGCAGTGCATTGGTCAAGTAAAGATATAGCTACATAAATAGTTAGTATGGATGGAATAGGCACGTGTGAAATTAATCATAGTACCTTGTCGATTGTTCCCAAATGCTGTAATTATGCCCCACTGTAGTGTGTAACGTATCTATTCAACTCTGTAGAGAAAAATTTATTAACAAGTAAATACAAGTAACCCTTTACCCTATTATTTGGAATATCCACACCTTTTGTAAAATGAGATTTCATTCATTACTCTAAAAAGTACAAAAAGCCTTGAATTGAAAACTCTTTATTCCCATTTCTGCGAACAGATTTGTTTACATTGGACTGCCATTATTGTGCTGGCAAGCAAATGTACTCCATACCTACCGATGTACATTATAAAATCTTTCTTAACTAACTAACAACACGGTGATACTTACTTTTTGCTGGTTCTAAAGTATGTTAGTTAGTGAGTTATTAACAAACACGTACCAAAACTACCATATTGCTCTCACACATATACATAGTTATAGTTAGTATTGGATGATAAAAATGAATTTATCTCCTTCAGATAACTTTAGACTTGAGCCTACCAACCAACTAAAGCTATGCTCATTATTATTAGTTCAAACGGTCCATATCTCAGCTTCATTGAATAGATGAAAACAGGAACACACTGAATGCGCAATTTTCATTTTCTTGTCAGCCCCTGCTTGCTGCATAGCTATAGTAATTCTGTCTGTCTAGTGCATTACTGTATAATACTTTTATTTTTCAACCAGTTCATTCATAACCACCATTTAGATTCTCATATCACCCCCGTCCAGTTTGTGCTACGCGATTTTAGAAGGTCAACCGAACTGAGCAATCCAGTAATTACAGCATATTAAGGAGAGAAAGGTAAGCTAGTTTGTACAACTAACTTTCATTGGCGTCCATGTTTTTTTTCCTATTGTACGTACCCTTGCCTGGTTACTTTCACTTCTGAAAGCTTCACAATTCATTATTAGCCTATTGTGTGTCATTGCAATATCCGTCTAATATAGAAATTTTGGGGTTTTTCTGTCCCAAAAATAATTTTCCAATTTTGGCTTGTTTAACAAAAAGCATATAAGATTAAATTGTCAGTCCTAGAAACCAATCAATTTTCCATAAGTCTCCATAAGTTACGTCTGAAATTCGTGTATTAAGATTCTTTGGATCCTGTGTTCTACCGATACGACTTGCCGATTTGAAAACGCATAATGACGCCATTCACATAATCCTATTGCTTACGCATATCAATTATCCTGCTCTGATTCATTTAACTTGTTTTCATTCATCAGTTTTCCGATTCTTGGAAATCCATTCAATGAGTGAAAAAGAGATTAGCTTTATCAGGATCGATGGCTTTCTAAAAATGTCGGCTCTTAGCACCAAATTGGCGACATTGATATTGTTAGACATGCAAATTACTAATGGTAATGGAATTCATAAAGGTGTATTTTTATGACATGCTTTAGTCGTAATCTTCTTCCATGCATTAGCATACAGTATTTTCGGCGATCGATTTGGTATTTACCATCTGAATAAAGTATCGAAATACCTTTGCTATCAAAATGGGTAGTCAGATAATGCAAAGTATGGTCACTCTGTGTGTGCATATGTGAAGCATTATAAAATGCAGAGAATTCTAACAACTGCCATGTTGCATAAAAGTGTTGTTTTTTTCGCCACTAATGACAGCCCATTTAATAAAAAAAAATCAAAGATAAATTATCAGATAGTTTTTAAAACTACTTACATAAGGAAGGAACTATGCCATGGACAGCATTGTTAAATAAAATGGTGTTCAATTTAATTATGATAACAACTAACTCAGTATATAAGGATTTTTATCAGCATCAAAAGAACAAATAATCCAGGTTAGACTGGCTATCTCCCCAATTTTGCAACCACCCATTTTCCCTAATAACTAGATGCTCGATAGCTCGATACGCTTGGGGTTGATCGAATGTGCTCAATATAATACCCTGACTGAGTTTTCGGTAGCTTATTAACGGGGCTCCGAATAGTCACCCCCCTTGCGGTGAAAGTCACAAAGACGCCTTAGGTCACTCATGGCTTTCTCCCAGCGGACTTTCACCGAAGTATATTTAATTTTTTTTTCCTTTTTGCAACACCAAATTATTGTCTGCCTAGCCTATTCTTGTTCATAAAAGCACGAGCGCCATCACAAAATATCCATTTATATTACCCGTTAAAAATTCCTTGTACAGCTATAAGTATAGTAGCGATTTTGTAGCGAAAAAAACTACTTTTTGGGACCTCAAGTAATAACGGTGAAGTTATGGTCCAAATAAAATTAAACATTTTTGTGTTCAAGTTGCACTTATGAGCGTATTTTTAATTAGGCATTAGTATAAATTTATCATTTTTCGCTGTAGTGCAAAAATATAGGCAACCAAAATCCGTCAATGTTATCCTACCTGACCCTGTTATGTGAGGGAGCCTTGTCATTTAATCGTTCAAAGGTAAATAATTGTCTGAATTGCAAATCATTATCAATTGTTTGCTCCGTCTCATTTGACAAGGACTAAAATCATATGAGGTAGTTAGTAAGTGCTAGTTGTTAGTTAGTTAGATTGAGAGGCTAATTATATATTCCTGTTGTAAACCCTTATCTCTTCTGAAACTATGTTTTGTTTCGCAGATAAAACTTGTTTTTCCAGACTACATGCATGCAGCAAACATTATTCCGAGTAGAACAATATTCCTAAAAAATTCCCATTCCATTGTTTCCCTCTACCGTATCAGTATACGTAGTTAGTAAAGTTTCCATCTATGATCACACAATCACATTTCGACAGCTTAAGTAGGACTAAATGGTTCAACACATTTTTATCTATCATATGATGCAATTATCTACAGCTCTGTATTACTGTATTGACTGAGATTATGACTTTTGCACGAAAATACAATGTCCAATGCATCAGGTCTCCGGTACTATTTATTATTCCGAAATTCAGTTCATTTCATATTTTCAAAACGTTACAACTCTCAACTCGATCATGAAATCAAATAATATCACTGGGGAATTCATCATACTAAAAAAAGCTATGTAGAAGAAAAAACAAAGACAAAAGTCATAAGAATTATCAAACAAGTCCATAAGATATAAAGTAATATTTCAAAATGTGCACGCACTATCATAAAACAATGTCATATCTAAACTATTGTAACAAAGACTAACGTAGAAAAATCTAGAACAAAATTACTGCTCCGCTTGCGTAATGTACGAATTTGTATAAGGATCATACCGGGGTGGCAATTTTATGGCCTGTTTTTTCTTGGGCATAATTCCACTGATCACCCCATAGCCATGTTGGTACAACATTTTCGCAAGATTTTCAAAATACCATTTGTCCCCAGACGAATACATGATCTCGTAGTAGATTTCGATTCCCACAGAATGATACAAATTCCGAAGTAGGGGATCATTTTTCATATCATTAATTGCCTACAATAAACGTCTCCATTTTAAATTGTACATAATTACCCAAGATTTATACAATATACATATACTTTACCCACCTTATTAGCAGCCAACGCTTTAATTGGAGCAGCAGTCCAGGCTTTCAATCCTGGATCATAATGCACATACTGATTGTAGTCACTAAGTTTAATTGTAGCAGCATGGGGTGGCTTCCATCCATAATAGTAGGGTTCTTCATCTTCCCAAGAGTACACATATTTGCGGAAAGATTCAGCAGCGTCAGTAGACCAGCCTTTACCACCTAGGGGACGTAGTCCTAATGTGTCCAAATGAATGCGATGTGCGAATCCGGGAATATAACGGAAATATGGGGGTAATTTACGAGCCCAGTGCAGTTTAACAGATATTTCATGACCCAAATCAACTAATACTACCTTAAAAAAATGAAAAACGGAGAAAATTAGTTACATAGAGATCATGTTGCATTTCAATTACTGATGTGAAATCCGACTGTGTAACTTACTTTTAACAGCTCGATGCTCAAATGACATTGTTTTACGACAGCGCGAACCCAATGGGCTAGAAAAGAAATCGTTAGAGCCTTGTTACATTACATACAAGTAGTCACGATGAGTTAGAATTTGGGTTTTCAGTGTGCTGAATTACCTTTCTCATTGGTCCCCAAATAGACAGCTACAGCTAGGCCCGGGTGAATATCTTCTTTGGCCACTGGTTCCAGATTCTCGACCACGTGAGATAGGGCTGCCGTCATCCTTTGCAATTGGTCCATCCGCTCCTTCATGGTCACATAGATTACACCCGGATTGAGTACAAAATTTATCGTGAGCCATCCCAGTCGCCTCTGCATAGTGTGAGGAACATGTTCCACTTCCTCTATTAGTCCAAATATGCCAAATCCACATGCTTACTTAATTCACACAGTTAGAAACATAAAAATTGAGTGAGTCGAGTTGACTTACCAGAATGTGGTTTCAAATTCATATTTAGGAAGCAAACTTGCACGGCCTTCTCTGCTTCCTTTGCTTTCGCTTCAGCTTCCTTTTTGGCCTTCAATACAGGATCTTCTAGCGGTTCCATTCCATTTTCCTCCTCCATAGTATTATTGAAATCCTCGAGGTCGAATTTCGGTGTAGTGCGGGGCAAATCGAGCATATCCAAATATCCAGCCCTGTATGTGTAAAAAAATCGAACGTATCAGTTAGTAGGATCGCTTATAAAAAATGCGTTTAAAAAAATCCCAAATATTTATTACATGAGGCCACCAGCTTCAGCTAGTCCAGCTTTGATCATCAAAGCCTGTAAAGTGTGTTTACATTGCTCCCCCCGTTCAGCCAAAACCACACTCAGAACAAGATAATTTTCCGGAAAAGCATTTGGTAATGGGGTTTCAGTTCGATCCATGACAATTCCATGAAAAATTTTTCCTTTGACCATATCTTGAAACCCTTGACATGCTTCGGGTGACCATTCCTCCGCATTTCCTACAGGTTTTACATCGTACAATAGTCCTCGACATGCTAGTGCTGAGTAGGTCGAAAATTTTGGAAATAATTCCATCAGTGAGGTGAATTCCACTGTTTTCGTAGTACCAATGTCGCAAAAATACACTTCAGCTTTTCGCAATTCATGGAAAACTTCGGCTACTCGAACACGCTCCCAATTGCCCGAATCAGGGTGACGGCAGACGTAGCAACGTCTTTTGAAAACTCGAGTAGTACGCTAGGTATTAAAAGTATATCGGAGTTGAAAAGGGGCAAATGCTTGGGTTATGAATATGAATATGGGGAACAACTTACCACTTCATACCCACGACAGAGATCGGGGTGGTTGTAAAACTTTTGCATCTTATCATACCAGTTATTCACATCTCCATTTGTTTGAGGTAGAGCCAATTCTAAGAAAAATTCCGAAGGTGACACACATGAAATCACCCGATAATTTCGATACCGCCGGGGTTCGATTTCTCGAAAAGGTCGAATGTCCACTTGGTACGACAGATGATTCTATCAAAAAATGTAAATTAAAACAAGAATTTGAGTGCTTAGTGCTAAAAATGCGTACATGTTAAGTTAAAAGTTAACCACCACAAATGAAAACTTTTAACTCACGATGAAGGCTTTCTCTGAAGGCAGCGGTTCGTAGTCATTAAATTTGACAATTACTTCCCCCGGTTTCGCTTTTTTTGCCACATTTTGAAAGGAGGAAGATTCCTGCTTATCCCCATTCTTTCGACTATTTTCAATTTCCTCTTTTTGTTTCGCTCGAGCTGATGAAGTAGGGAAACATTTAGTCGGATTCGTTTGAAATCGACTGAAACCAGCTTTGTACGCTGCACACATTCCGGAATGACTCCACAGGTCCAAAAACGATAATATTAAAAGTTTAAAAAAACAACAAACAAGAACTTAATTTAATTAAAATTTCCAAAAGCTTTCGATGACGACAGACTACGATCGTCCTCTGTCGATCAATCGATCTCATGGAACGTGCTTTTATTTTCGAATGAAACTAAGACGGTGAGCGGCGTTTTCTTACTACACTTTATTACGTTCACTCACATTCTAATGATGGTGTTTCCACAACCCAAGTAAAAAAAAACCTTGGAATTTACTTATTCTCACTATTTTATCATCTACCTCACTCAATTATTCGAAATATGCATAAAAGGTATCCTACACACTACTTATAGTAGTCTTGCTGTTAAATTCAATAGAGTAGATTTGAGAAACAGCAAAATATATACTCCTATATATATAGTCGTTTGTCCACTTGACTAAAAATATGTCTATATTAAAGTACATCCCTGCAATCTGAATAAGAATCCTCGTTGCATTCGTTCAATAAAAGGCATTCCACAATGGAATTTCCACCACTAGTATTGCCCATTCGCATATAATCTGATCTTAAATGATGTTCATGTGGTCTCTGATGTTCAATGCTGTTGAATAGCCTTTGCTAGAAATGCTAGAAACTAGAAGCAATAAGCTGGGAGCGTAGAAAACAAAGAACGCAAGGCTTGGGCACAACTGCACATGTAAAACAAAGAAAAAATGACGCTTTAATTCCTACTCCTCCATTGGGCAACGATTGCGCGCGTCGGCTCTTTCATTGTTAAAAAATTCAGGGTTTAGTTAGATAACCCAAGTTCGACAAACTTTTAATTTTTTATAAAGACAGAAAATAATATCCGTTTCAAGTTTTTAAGTGTCATTAGTGTTATTGTTAAGTATCCCTGCTTTATGTAAAATTGCTTACAGTTAGTTGTTTTTGTGTATCCTTAAGCATTAGGTATATTTTAGTGCCGTGTTGAAATGTATGAACGAATAGCATTTGTGACTTATGCAGGATTTTGGGGGCAATGGGCAGAATGGGTGAGGACGACATGTACAATTTGAGATGGGATGCACAACGTTCGTCAATCCTTGGAGCCATTGCGTCATCTTACGGAGATAGCTTTTTTGCTGATGTCACTATCATGAGTAATGACGAGGTTTTCAAAGCTCATAAATTAATATTGGCCGCTAGTAGTCCTTATTTGAAGAAAATGTTGGAGGTGAGAAGATAAAATTTTGTTTCGTTTTGCCCCAAAAAATGTATCATGGATTATAATGTGTTTTCTTCATTCTCTAGAACACACCACCATCACAACATGTGGTGATTTGCTTGCCCCATATTAATGCCACTGACATAGCGTACATTCTAAAATTCATTTATGAAGGTGAAATTAAAATCAATAAGCAAGCTTTGTCAACTTTTGTGAGTGCAGCAAAACTGCTTCATATTCGCGGAATGGATTCCGATTACCATGATCCAGTAAGTGACACATCTACTTAACAAAGGTTTGCTGCACAGCGTTTTGTTTATTATAGTTTCTAACTATCTAACTATTATTTTTCAGAGCCACATGGACATGTTTCCACAAAATCTATCATATTCCAATCCACAAGCTTTAGTTTCCCACAACGCTCATCTTTTACCATTCGAAAACTTACAACATTTCCAAAATGGTCTCCTATCCTTAATGAACATGCGAGACAATCTTGACAGTAAAAAATCCTCCCCCTCCAGTAGTTCCAACATGGAAGATTCGGCGAATTCAGTTTTCCCAAAAACTTTGCCCACGTTCTCTCGTGAAGGCTCTCCATTTTCTACAACTTCATCTATTTCCTCGAAAGGTCCAAATACCAAAAGTATGCAATCTAAGCAACTCCTGGTTTCTGGCCAAAAAGACGAAGAAAACAGCAATCTATCTGGATCGGATTCTTTAGTAATTGACACTGACCGAGATAAGGAAAAAAGGGAATGCAATAATAACGAGATCCCCAAAGGAGGTATGGTCATTAATGCAGTAAATTTAGACCAAGGGAGTAAGAATACTTCGGACGAAGCCATGATTTCAGATGATGATGATGAAGATTTCACTCCCATGCAACCCGAAGTTTCATTCCGTGAATCTGATGAAGCTATTGGAGGCCTAGAGTTGACATCCGCTATCAAGAATTCATCCACGTGCAGCAGTGTCAGTTCTCCCAGAAGTAATGTAGCTACCCCACCCATGATGGATTTACCATTGGCTTTGAAGAATCCTAGTGGATCGATGTCTATTTGTCCTACGACTGTACCTGTGCCCAGTAATAAGCTGGGAGCAAAAAAATTGAATTTCGGGGGTGCTTTTAAGTCTTCTTCTTTGGGGAGTAGTAGTTTTGTTGGGGGAAATAGTAGCATGGGGCTTAGCAATATGGCTCCACCTCCTCCTCCGAAAACAAGTATTGGCAATAATGGGATGCCAATGCAACAGCAGTCCGTTCCAGTGCCCAATATGCAGCTGCAAGAGGAGTTTCTAAAAAGTATTCTTAGAGAGCAGCACCTGTTGTTAGGAAAGCAAAATGCTGCTCCTGGGACTCCAGGGCTTGGATTGGATTTTGGGTAAGGTTTTAGTTTGTTGGTTTGAATTGTACGAAAATTGTGATTGGTATTTGTATGTTAATTATTTCGTTCTGTTTCAGACCAATGTCACCAGGAATGAGAAAACACAAGCGATATGTTCAGTGTTCCAGTTGCAATAAAGTTTTGAGCAGCCTGTCAGCTTTAAAAAGACATATGGAAGATGTTCATTGTGCCAGGATTCAAGGAAAATGTCTAATTTGTGAACGTGTGTATAGTTCACGCAACAGTTTACTTACACATGTGTATTCGGCACATAAGAAACATCATGATTACAAAGCGGTGGCACGGATAATTAGGGAAAGCGACTTTGAACAGTTTGCTGCTGTTTGAGCAAAAATGAGTAAAATTCTATTTATCTTTAATTTATTTAAATAACGTTTAAATGTATGTGAGTGTATAAACAGTATTAAAGAAGCTGCCGAAAAAATCCAGATTTCATAGTGTGTGATTGTGCTTTAGCCTTTAGGTTTCAGTAAGAAAAATACTATATGCCTTTATGAATATATATGATTGCAAAATTTTAAACTACGACAGATTATTATTTTATCGAAAAATATCTATGTATGATTCTAGCATGTAATGTTAATGATAAGGCTTGATTGTATGATGATCTCCAGTCATTAAGAGAGGAAAAAACACCTTTGTTTGGAATTGTTCATATTGTTTGCAAAAATAAATCGATAATTATTAAAGCTCGGAATTATAACGATTGCTGCGATTATTTTACAATTATTCAAACTGTGTCGAGACATTATTAATAAAAACATCCCACTTTTTAAAAGAACTATGCTTGAATCATTTAAATTGAAATTGCTGCCAAACTCAGTCAGTCAGTCAGTGCATTCTCAACTGGCAAAGTGATTTAATAGTGAAATATTTTTTTAAAGGCAAAAAAGACTTGAAAATACAATTAGAGACAGTAAAAAAATATTGTAAAAACGACTAAATATCACTAGTTATTTTGTATCAGCCTCGGAAATCACAAGCCACTGCTTACATTGAGGTGCTGTGGGTGGGTGGCGGAGTTTTGAAATGAAAAATAATTTGAAATTATTTAGAGAAGGCCTACAACACTCCCTGAAAATATTAGTTCCCAACGCTTAACTTCACAAATGCTAGGATGAACGAAACAAATTTGGAAAATGGAGAATAAATTTTTATTTTTTTAATAGAAAGTATGGAAAAAATCTATTAATTAAGAGTTACGCCCTTTCACATTTTTTTATATTTTAGCGACACGTGTACTTAGATGCATGCAAAAACATAAATTTTTTATGCCAGGAGAGTTAGCGGCCGTATAGCGATCTAATTTTTTAGGGTTCTTATTGAACTTCTGAAGCTTCATTCGAGTTATATATAACAATGTAAAAATCCGCCATCCATTTGGTGTACTTCATTAGTTAGATTTTACAAACAATTTTATCAAGCCCTAAACTAGCAAAAACAGTTTCAAAATCCAAAGTTTCACAAAAATTTTTCGGAAAATATTGACCTAATTCTGTAACAAATTCAACATTAGCAGCGCCAACAATTTTCACGACAGACTTTATACCAGCCTTATTTGTAATTAGCAATTTGGGGTTGAAATTTTCAAACCTAATACTCTGTCTGCAAATTGCTTTGCCATCAATGGGGAAATATTCTAACCAAAAAGGACTGCAAGGCTTTCCGGATCCAAGATTTCCAAGAATAGTCTGGTTGTTAACGGATCCAATACAAACAGTGTCCCTTGTTAGTGAATGCGATTTGATGACCAAAATTTCTTTTGTTTTTGACAAACAAGATGTGACGGACTTGTTAGCAGCATTTTGATCCGGAGGTAACATCGGACTTGTCAGCAAGCTTATTGTGGTCAAATTAACCCTAAAAAATAAATAGTTTTTATCAACTTAAGTTTGTGCTATATGCTTGTTCGTGTGAATGCTCAGAAATTTTCGTACGAGTTTTTGTCAGTTTGAGGGCTAACAGTGGACCCAGTGTGAAGTTCAATATCGTCTTGGTCTCTAATAAATTATACCAACAGCATTTTAAAATATATTTAACTGGTGGTACACGAATATATTGATAAAAAACTTTTGAAAAAGTTTGTTATAAGGATTAACTTACGATTTCCGCTGATGTATTTTAACTGCACTAAAAACAACTATTCCAATTCCGAATAAAATCAATAGAACCATAAATAAGCCAGCCACTTTCACAGCCAATGGATGTTTTTGTTGAAATCCTAGAGGTTAAAATATCCGTAAAAATATCTTTTCATTGCTGCAAAGAATACAACTTAATAATGTGTAAAATTAATGTTTTTGTTATCTAGTAGAAAATGTTTTACGTTCTGGACAATCCAAGAAGTCGTTTCCTTGTGGGATTTTTGCATATTCTAAATTCCCCATATTGACGCTCGTAGTCCACGTTACTAAATGCCTTCCAAAACTTTTTAGGAATGTAAAAACATTTGATATTTTAGTAATGCATGATGACGCACCCAACCCTATCAATTTCATTCAGTATACCCAGCACTATTGAATAGGTATTGTAAAAAATTTCAACGCAATTATAATCGTTTATTCATTTTTAAATTTGGCACACCTTTTTAATTAATTTTTTGATGTTTAATGTTTAAAGACCTAACAATCTGAATAATACAGCATTCAGTTGGTGAATTATACAATATCTAATCAGAATGAGAAAGAAAAAGAAAAAGATTATTTACATGTTCATGTGTTACTGTGTTCAGTTTAGTTAACAGTTAGTAGGTTGCATTTTGTGGAAACTGTACTTGTCGTGCACGATATTTTGCCTATATGGTGACCAAAAAAGTTGCAATTTTCATACTTAATCAAAACAAAAAAACAATAAAAATTTGCAACGTATTTATTATCATTATTATGATGTTATGCAATGCATAACGCATTAGGCAATTCTACTAACTATGAGAGATGAAAATAAGTACTAGCATAGTTTTTCGTAATAATGTAATTTTTTCAATTTCTGTCAATAATTCACTGATTCATTCTTATATTTGCTGCTTTTGTTAAAAGTAAACAGTCTCAAACAATATTTGCTTTTTTCTTCGCTGTTTCTACTGTGTCCACTCTTTTTGCATTTTTTGCTAGTATTTATTTTGTCATATATTATTCTTGTGTACATTTGTGTCATTATTATTTGTACTTTGATTCAAGCAAAATAACTTCAGAATGTTTAACCCAATAGGTGGAGTATTTCAAAATTGTGTTTTCCACATCATGTAGTTTCAGTCAAGTCTAAAGTTCTAACCCCAACTTTGTTGATGGACGACAATTTTTTTGGCTATCTTCTCAAAAATTTTGAAGTATTCTTCTAGAAATCATACATGTACAAACTAGCCCCTTTTTTAGCTGAAAGTATGAAAAGCTAGAACTGAATGCTGAGCATAACCGAATGTGTGAAGAAAGCAAACATTACTTTGGTAATGCAAATACGACGGAGAAAGAGACTTCTTAGCGATGTAATCAAGTTTGCTCTTTTATCCTTCATCTTGTGTCCTTTTTCACTTCTTTGAGACGAAAACCATGCTGGGAATGCAATGAGGTATCTCTATTTGTCCCTAGGTCGGCACCATTTTTTATGTCATCAACTAAATTAACCTAACAGTTTAAAAATACAATATTCGCCAAATTGCCTATTTCGATGAACTTATTCTCTCTATCGAAAGTGTATGGACCGCTACGGAACGTAAAATCACATATTGACATACCGCTAATTATACTAGGTGCAACCTAATCCTGAATTCCGATCTAAACTTCAGCACACGCCCTCACAATGAGATCACTGAAAACAAGTGTATGGTTCAAGAAGTAAGTATGGCGCATCCATAACTTGCCCTTTTGACATCCACACATGCATACTTTAGTGGACCCAAAATTTGCTCAAGAAGTCACGAATCGGAAACAAGATTCCACTTTTGTTTGTTTTTTCAATCTACTGGCAACTTTTGGTTGAATAGATAATATTCGTACGTTTTTCAAATATCCAAGTCCAATTTTTTACACGAATCAATAAATCCATTTGCTTTCTGCGTATTGAATATAGGTACATCTTGTTTTAATCACAAGGAGTAAAACGGTAGTAACTACAAAGTTGTAGTATACAAAAGGGATGGAATTACGTAACCTGAGCTGTGATGTTGTCAACTCCAGCTATGATCGATGACATGTTGTGTTGATTCCCTCTTGCGTTCGGAAACGTCAGTTTCCAGTTGGGGCTCAAATTTTACGTGTCTACTTTTCTTTTTGGCTACAAAATTTCATCTCAAAAAAGACTTTCACCTCTGCTATCTACATATATATAGCCTGTGATTTCAGGTATAGGCAGGTCGTGTAACTCAACTATCAATGTCATTTATTTAGCACTTGTATGTACAACATATTGCTTACATGTAAAGTGTATTAAACTTTGTCAAAATATTCACTCGGATTTTTTGTGATGACATGTTAGTCAATATTTTTTCTAAAACCAACAGTATAGTTATTTCAAGGGTTGGTAGTTTAGTTTATAAAGAGCGAAATGAAATACAAGCTATGCGGTGAATAAAGCCACATTATATTTTTGATGAGGGAGGCGGATCAGAGCAATAAAAGATTCACAGGATTTACCAACCGACAAGTGCATTGGGGTAAACTTATCACTGCTCAAAAAAAGTGTAGAATTCCCAGTTGTATTAATGAAATCTTTATTGATATGATAGCAAGTAAGCAGCATT
>Ga0210040_10003466_pt1 | contig 21301 bp, 18 predicted proteins | sample CryGeyCG12114_NA_FD_185462 | JGI IMG/M metagenome (GOLD analysis project Ga0210040, IMG submission 185462) | Groundwater microbial communities from aquifer - Crystal Geyser CG19_WC_8/21/14_NA (SPAdes) (version 2) | ecosystem: Environmental > Aquatic > Deep subsurface > Groundwater | place: USA... | reverse complement strand
GTTCGAAGGAGAGCGTCCGGCCACCCCCGCAGCGCTCGGAATGTCTCACCGGACACCGGACCTGTGGGACACCTTCTACCGGGTGGTCGATGAGCACAGGCTGTACGAGACCGACATCGAGAAGATCCTGGCCGCTCCTCAGCTCACGAATCTCCAACACCCAGCCACCGCCGCATTCGTCACCGCGCTCGTCGAAGCCCAGGAGGCACTTCAGGACCTCGACAAGGGCGCTATCCCGGCCGACCGAGCGGCCGCGGTCCTTCACCAGCTAGAGCTTTCCTGGCACGCAGCGCAGCAGTCCGCCGAGCAGGCTCGCCTCTCCGGATTCGCTGCCGACGAGCAGGCATCACTGAGGTCCGCGTCGGATCTGATCAAGCACGCCTTGCATGACAGTTCGTCATCGGACGAGCGGCAGGACTGCTACCGGAGCGCCATGCATCTGCTCGACGGGCTGGTTGACCTCCCCGCGGATCTGGCCCGGACCAGTAACCGCGATGACAGGTCGTCCGGCAGCGGGCTGCCGCCGAAAACCGTCAGCGAGCCTGAGCGGAAGCCCCGTCCCCCCCTTGACCGAAGCCGCTACCCCGAGGAGTCCTCATGACCACCACGATCGACACCGGACACGACGGGCGCCTCCAGATCAGCGTCGAGGCGTGGCACCTGCCTGGCGCCAGCGCGCAGGACAGCGACAGCGGCCACCCGGCACAGTTCGACCTAGAGAGCGCCGGCACGGTGGTCGGACCGGGGGAGGACTGCCTGGTGTGCGACGAGCCGCTCGTCGCCGGCGAGGTCTTCGTTCTGGGTACCTGGGACGGCCGCAGCGGACCGGCTCACGAGGACTGTCCCCTCCTGCTCGTCGCGCTGCTGACCAACATGGTGGGGCAGGCCGACGATGAGCAGGCCCGCCACGTGGCGACACCGCTGGTCGAGAAGGGAGGTCCAGCACGGTGATGGGCCGGACCCACGCCGCAAGCGGAGGCCTGGCGTTCGCCGCGAGCGCCCCACTGCTCTCCGGGCTGGGGGTCGACCTCAGCCCGGTCGGCCTTGCGGTCGGTGTCGTCGCCGCAGCCGGCGCTGCTCTGCTACCCGACCTGGATCACCCCAGCTCCACGGTCGCTCGCGCGCTCGGCCCGCTCAGCGGTGCCCTGGCCCGGGTGGTCGCGGCCATCTCCGGCGGGCACCGGCAGGGCACTCACTCCCTGGTCGGCGTCGCGTCGTTCACCGTGCTCGCCCTGCTGGCGGACCAAGCCGGCACCTCTGGGCGGACAGTCCTCGCGGTGCTCATGCTCGTCCTCGCGTCCGCCGGTCTCCACCTGCGGCTGTCGCGAGCACCAGTCCTGCACCTTGCGATTTGCGCCCTGGTGGGGTTCGTGATCGTCGCCGCGTGCCCCGAAGTCAGCGGGGGCGTGATGCCGATCGCGGTCGCGGTCGGCGCCGCCGCACACCTGTTCGGCGACGCCCTGACCCGTGAGGGCATCCCGGTTCTGTGGCCCTTCCGCCTCGACCGGGTCCGTCTCGCCACCCTGGCGACCGGCGGACTCACCGAGCGCCTGCTCATCGGCCCGGCCATGCTTGTCGCGGCCGTCGTCCTGACCTGGCACCTCACTGGGGGAGCCGCTGCGACCGACCTGTACGGAGTCGTTGTGCACACCATGAGCGGAGCGCGATGAGGAGCCCCGGCTACCCGTCCGGCGCTGGGACCCAGCAGCGCGGTCGGTCCTTCGTCTTCGCCCGGGGCGTCCTGCGTGCCGAGCTCGACCAGATCAGCCGGCGCCCGTTCTCGATGCCCAGCGGGTGGCTCGTGCTCGCCCTGACCGCTGTGATCGCGATCGCGCTCGCGCTCGCGAGTGGTGCCGGCCAGAGCACTCACGGCCTCGCTCGTCTACCCGCACCCGTGGTCTACGTTCTGGCTCTTCTCGCCGGACTCGCCGGCAGCATCGGGCTCATGGCCTTGGCCCAGCTGCTCGAAGCGTTGGGCTTCCGCACGGCCAGCCACGCCTACCTGCTGCGCACCGCAGCCGGCGACGCCGGCGCCTACATCCGCGGACGCCACCGGCTCACCTTGTCATCGGTCTGGGCCTGGCCGAGGAGGACGGGCGTCGGCGCTCGGGTGGTGCAACAGGCCTGTGACGATGTCGACCAGGCACAGGCGCCGCTCTGGCTGGTCGCTGGGAACCGCGGCCTCGTCGTGTACTACCAGCGGTTCGGGTTCCGCCGCGTCCGCCGAGTCATGACGGGCCACCTCATGCGGCGGCCGCCGGCTGCTACAGGTGGCGGATCTGTCCAACAGGACCCACCCTTCAACGGCGACGGCGACGGCGACGGCGACGGCGGCGGCGGCGGCGGCGGCAGCGGCAGCGCAGCAGCCCCAGTAGCTGTCCGTGGCCATCGAGATTGTCAGCAACCGTCGCGTGCACTGGCAGCTGGAGTCGAGGCTTGCGGCTAGTGGCGTGTTAGCGAAGTCTTCTTACGTTCGATCTTGGTGAGGATCTCGTCGGGGGTCTTGGTCCAGATGAACGGGTGACGCCTGGTGTTCCAGCCGTTGATGAAGTCGCGGATCTTGGCGTTGAGGTCGCGCGTCGAGCGGAAGGTGCCGCGTCGGATGGCTTGGCGTTCGATGATGCCGAACCACACTTCGACCAGGTTCAACCAAGAGCCTGAGGTCGGGGTGAAGTGGACGTGGATGCGGGGGTTCGCGGCCAGCCAGTCGCGGACCTCGACGCGTTTGTGGGTGGCGTAGTTGTCCATCACCAGGTGCAGCTCGACGCCCTCACCACGGTCGGGGTAAGCCCGGGCCACGTGCTTGAGGAAGATCAGGAACTCCTGGTGGCGGTGGCGCTGCTTGCACAGCCCGGTCACCTTCCCGGTCGCGATCTCCAACGCCGCGAACAAGGTGGTGGTGCCGTGGCGGACGTAGTCGTGGGTGCGCTGCTCGGCGTGGCCGGGCTGCATCGGCAGCACCTTCTGGGTCCGGTCCAGCGCCTGGACCTGGCTCTTCTCGTCCACGCACAGCACGATCGCGTTCTCCGGTGGGTTCAGGTAGAGCCCGATCACGTCGGTGACCTTCGCGACCAACTCAGGGTCGGTGGAGAACTTGAACGTCTCCGCCCGCCACGGCCGTACGCCGTACTGCTTCCACGCCGCCGCGATCGTGACGTGGCTGATCTTGAGCCGGGCGGCGAGCAGCCGGCTCGACCAGTGCGTCACCCCCAGGCTCTTCGGCGGCGGCGTCAGCGTGGCCCCCACGATCCGGCGGGGGTCGACCTGACGAGGCCGGCCCGGCCGGTCGGCGTCAACCAGCCCGGCCAGACCGTCCTCGCGATAGTGGTTGCGCCACAGGTCCACGGTCGGCCGGGACACGCCGACCAGCTCCGCGATCTGCACGTTCGAGGTGCCGTCCGCGGCCAGCAGGACGATCCGCGCTCTCGCTGCCAGCCCCGCCGACCCCGACGACGAGCGCGTCAACCGCACGAGCTCGTCAGCATCGTTTTCGCGCAACAGCAACGGGTTGGCACGGCGGACCATGCCTCATCATCTCACTCAGAAGTAAAGAGACTTCACTAACACGCCACTAGGACGTTCGATGGCCGGGTGCGGGGCACGATCAGCTCGTCATACGGTTCGACCGGCTCCTCGACCGGGCGCTCGTGCGGCGTCACCATCAACCTGATCGACGAGCGCGGGCATCGGGTTGCCGAACGTCCCAGGCTCGATGTGGATGGGTCGGTGTGGGCTTTCGCACCCGCTAGCCGACTCGGTGGCCACCGCCTCCAGATCGACACACGACTCGAAGATCTCGCCGGCAACTCCATCCGACGGGTCTTCGACCGTGACCTCCAGCGCGCGGACAGCGACGACCGCGCCGACGCGTCGAGGATCGTCCTCACTCCCGACGGCCGCGTAGAGTCCGCTGAGTGTGGGTGACGCGCACACTTTTGGAGACCTCGACCCCCATGCAGCCCCGGACGCGCCACCCGCTCCACCCTCATCGGTGATGAACTTGTTATGTTCCTTTTGGCCTGCCGCTTTCGTGCTGACGACAGTTGCTGCCAGTCGGTATTCCCCGTCCAAACATATGAACATTGAGAACTCACTAGGAGTGTCCAGTGCATATAGGCAGTCACCTCCGCCAACGGCTTCTGCGTCTGAGTCCTCCGTTGACTCGTGACCTTGCGGTCCGCCGGGATCTCCGGGTGCCTATGCCCGACGGGGTTGAACTGCTGGCTGATCTCTGGTCACCGCGGACCGGAGGTGAGTTATTGCCGACCATGCTGATACGCGGTCCTTACGGTCGGCGGGGGCTTATGAGCGGTAGTCAGGCAAATGTGCTGGCCGAGCGTGGGTATCAGGTTCTAGCCCAGAGTGTGCGCGGAACCTTCGGCTCGGGCGGTGTCTTCGATCCGTTTCGGAATGAGCGGGAGGATGGCCTGGCGACGTTGGACTGGGTGATCAAGCAACCCTGGTTCGGCGGATCTATCGTGCTGTCCGGCGCTAGCTACCTTGGATACACGCAGTGGGCCGTCGCCGATAGCGTGCCACCAGAGGTCAAGGCCATGATCCCGCAGTCGACCGAGTCGGCGCTGAGCCTTGAGTTCTTGCGTGGGGACGGATTTTCGTTGGAGACGCCGTTTGCTTGGGGGGTCACAATCGCGGGTCAGGGACGCCGCCTGCCGCTGCTTCGCGCACTTCTTCAGACCCGGAAGACGAGACGGGCACTCTTCACCCTGCCGCTGGAGCGCGCGGACGAGGCCGCGATAGGGCGTCGTGACGACTATCTTCAGGACATCCTCGTTCATAACGCTGAGGCCTCGCGCTGGGCTGGAATCGACCACCGGGAGAGGGTGAGGGAGACCAAAATTCCCGTCAGCTCGATCGGTGGCTGGTACGACATCCTCTTGCCCGGACAGATCCGCGACTTCCACTTCCTACAGGAAGCGGGGCTTTCGGCGAGGCTGACGATTGGTCCGTGGACCCATTTCTCCGGAGACGGTACGGGCACACTGGAGGCCGTCGAGTTCGGGCTCGCTTACGCTCGCGGCGAGAAGCCGGCCGAACGGCCGCCCGTGCGGCTGTACGTCATGGGCGAGGAAGCCTGGCACGAGTTCGAGTCCTGGCCACCGCGCGCCTACGTGCCCCGTCGATTCCACCTCCAGCCCGGCGGCGGGCTTACCGACGAACAACTACCCGGCCAGTCCGCGCCGGACCGGTATCGCTACGACCCGATGAATCCAACCCCAGCGGTTGGCGGTGCGCGTATGGGCGGCGGCGGTCGCGCCAACAACACCACTTTGGAGGCTCGGCCGGATGTTCTCACTTACACCACGACGGCGCTTGATGAGGATGTCGACGTCATCGGTGACGTCAGCGCTGAGATCTGGTTTCGCTCCAGCGTGTCGTACGCGGACGTCTTCGTCCGTCTCTGCGACGTTGACCTGCGCGGCCGGTCCTACAACATCTGTGATGGCTTGGTAACCCTTACCGGCGCTGACGAGATCAGGTGCGCCATAGTCACCCTGTGGCCGACCGCGTACCGCTTCAAGCGCGGCCACCGCATTCGGGTCCAGGTATCCAGCGGTTCCTTCCCGCGCTATGCCCGCAACCCGGGGAACGGCGAGCCCGCCGGCACAGCGACGACCCTTTTTGTCGCCGACCAAGCCGTCTACCACGACCCCGCGTACCCCTCGGCCATCCTCTTGCCAGTGCGCGAGCCGTAGCTCATCTTGGGAGCGACGGCTGCGGTTTGCGTTGGATCCGACGAAGGGATCTAGGTGTACCGGGACAGGACGTTGGTGACACTCCGCCTGGGTGGTTGACGTGAAGAGGACCTCCGAGCGGTAGAAGACGACACATCTCCCACCGCACCCGGAGGTCCTCTTCACGTCAACCACCAGGTCGGAGTGTCACCAACGTCCAGACCCGGTACACCTAGGCCATAACGGGCTCTTCTTACTATGTCCGGTGTCACCCAACTTGTCAGCCGCTCCACGCTCAGATGACGCTGGTACGTGTCAGAAGTGGGCAGCTTCTGTGTCAGAGATCGTGGCAGTAGCCGGATTTTGTGTCACTCAAGTTGTCAGTGGCCGGACGATTTTGGTTCGCCGTCGTCGTGCGACGTTTCAACTAAGACGTCGGCTGCTACGGCTGGGCGCTTTCATCGTCGCGCGGCTCCCACAACCCAGGACGCTCTTCGCCTCGCCACCCATCATCTCGTCGTATACCGCTCGATAGACCCCGAGCAGGACTTCATCGTCGACCGCGACCAGTGGCCCGGGTAGACGCTCCTCCGAGCCCCTGGTTCGCCTGGACCATCTAGCCCACCGTCGACGACGAGCTCGAGGGAGCCCCCCCAGGACCGCCAGAGGGCGCACCGCTCGGCGGCGTGCCGCCAGGACCGCCCGATGGCATGCCGCTGGGCGGCGCTCCGTCCGGGGCGCCGGACGGACGTCCGTCGCTGCCGCTCGGTATTCCGCCGCCAGTCGGGGTGGTCGTGGTGTCGACGCCGACCTTCAGGGTGACGGTGTAGCCGTCGGTCAAGCTGCCGGTCACGGTACTGAGCTGGCTCGCACCGTCGTCGTCGCCGAAGACGTTGTCGTCGGCGAGGGTCACCTGAGCCAGAGTGGCGATCGAGGCGGAGTAGCCGTCGGTGGCGTAGACCGTGTCGCAGATGTCCTTCGGCAGCGCGACCTGAGAGGTGGCGATCGCCTTCGTGCTGTCAGTGACACTGGCCTGGTCGGGGTAGACCTCGAAGTGGATGTGTGGCCACCGTCCGGTATAGCAAGCCGGGAAGATGGAGGTGAAGGAGACCTTGCCGGCGTCGTCGGCGACCTGGACGCCGCGCAGGTAGTTCTCCTCGGTGATGCCGTCGGAGTAGAGGGAGTAGCCGCCCTCGCGGTTGCACTGCCACACGTACACCGCCACCCCCGCAAACGCGGCTCCCGCGTTGGTGAGGTTCTTGATGGCGAGCTCGATCGTCAGGGGCACGCCATCCGCGGTTCCGCTTGCGTTGCCGAAGCTGGACCGGATGTCGCTGCGCACGATGCCGCTCTGCTCCAGCACGTCGGGTCCGTTCGAGCCGTCACCCGGGTACGGGCCCGCTGTCTCGTCGGGGATCTCACCTGATCCGGATGCTGATGCCGAGGCCGACGACGACGACGAACCCGACGTCGTCGTCCCTGCGCCGCACGCCGCCAGTGTCAGCACTCCCGCACCCAGACCTAGCCCGCGCAGTATGCGGCGCCGGCTCATGACCGTGACGACGTCGAAGCGCAGGCCCTGATCAGTTAGCTCCTCGTCCGGACGGTCGAACGGTCGCCCCTCGTACGCCAGCTCGTGCTCGGCCCCTGCAGACATAGTGAATCCTTCACCGTGGTGGACAATCCTGCCAACGTAGGCCGGTCGGCTGTTCGAGCCCGTGCAGCAGTCTGTGCGTCGGCTGTGGTCGAGTGGTCTGGCCGGCGTCGCGGACGAGCACAGGCCGCCCTGGATTCTGGAGTCGCTCGAGGATCACGCTCGAGTCCCTTCACGGCGGGCCAACATCGACGATGCGGTTGCCATCCAGGTCGCTCCTGAGCAGAAGCGCTGGTGCGAGCAGTCGCGTGTCGCTGGACGAGGCGTAGGTGCATCCTGCGGGTGCATGGCTCGGTAAGGATCACCCGGCGCTGGCCGCCGGAAGGGCGAGCTGCGGCGAGCCCGACTGAACGGTGAGCGGATTCAACCTCGCCCGCACCACAGGGCCAGCGGTGTCTGACGCTGCTCGACCGACCAGCAGGGTTGGTTCATCTTGCCGACGTGTGGTGTGGCGCCGCCTTCGGGGCGGGCGCCGACTGACTCGCTCTCGTGCTGCAGCCTTGATGGTTCAGAGGACGGAGTAGGTGATGATCTGGGTGTAGGTCCCGGCTTCGGCGTCGGCGGGGATGTTGATCGTGATGGTCGGGGTCCGGCGGACCTCGTTGTTCCCGTAGATGTCGGTCGCGGCGACGACGGCTCGGGGTCGGTCGAGGTCGACTGAATTCTTGGCTCGGGCGGTGACTGTGCCGTGCTCGTCGAGCGGTCCGGTGCTGTATAGGGTGCTGCCCGCAGCGAGCGTCGGCCGTGCTTCTGCTTCAGCTTGGTCGCCGTCACGGTGGCTACCCAGCCGGACCCGACTGGGCCGCTGCGGTCGTCATGCACGGTGACCTCGCCTAGTCTGCCGCTGATCTTGGTCCCGTCGTCGTCGGTCTTGACCATGCCGATGTTGCTCCTGCCGTTCTGAACCGATATCTCAAGCTCTCCACCGAAGACGGTGACAGCTACCTCGTTCGCGTCGTCGTCGGCTACCGCGGGGACTGTCGCGGTCACGCTCGCGGTACGACGGCCTTGGCGACGACGAGCGGCAGGCGGTTCACGGCAGCTCTGCCGGGGTCGGTGCGTCGGCGGTCTGCCTGGCTCGGCGCAGGAGGTAGCCGGCGACGACGAGAGCGAGCAGGAGGATCGCGGAGGCGGTGATCGCCCGCCCGGGTAAGTGCTCGTCGTTCGTGGCGACCTGAGGCCCGGCTCCGAAACCGGTTGGGGAAGGTCAGTGCCGCCGTCGCCGTCCGGGTCGTGGTGCCGCTCTTGATGTCGAGCTTGACCTGGTCGTCATCTCTGTGTTCGAGCCCGATGCATCGCCCGGGACCAGCAGGCGAGTCGCGGTCGCGTCGGTGGGGGATCGCCAGGTTGTCTCGAAGGAGCACCCCGGACGCAAGCGCCGCTCACACCTCGCCTCTGGGACAGCATGGGTGGCGAGTCGATGGCGGGTTCTAGTCGATGGGATGACTGGCGGAAGATAAAAGCGCTGAAAGGGCGTCCCCGAGGGGTTCGCGAAGTTGTTCTGCGGTTGCCGAGGTCAGGGGTTCCAGTCCTGTGGAGGAACGCAGCAGGACGACGCCTAGCGCAGTAGCCAGCGCGATCTGAGCGCGAAGGAGCAGGACTTCGTCACCGGTCCCTCCTTGCTGCCAGCCGGCGCCCGTGGCCATTCCCTCGGCGAAGGACTTCAAGGTGTTGCGGCGGATCTCGTCGACGCGTCGGTCGCCGGAGGACCGCAGCAACAGGAGCAGTTCAGGAGGATGCTCCCCGGTTGGCAGACGTGCCAGCTGGCTGATGATCGTCTCCAGTATCTGACCGACAGACTCCTCCGCATCTGACGTCCGGTCGAGGTTCTCGACCACCCGCTCGAGGCAAGCTTCAAACAGCCCCTCCTTGGAGGTGAAGTAGCGGTTGATCAGCGCGACGTTGACCCCTGCGTCGCCGGCAATCTGTCGAACGGTGGTGCCGGTGTAACCATCGCGAGCGAAGCGGTGGCGCGCCGCCTCGAGAAGGCGCTGCCGGGTGCTGTCGGCGTCGCGGGGTCGGACGACGCTGCTCTCGTCAAGCTGCTCCGCGCCCGCGCGGACCGTTACGGCGGCCATGGCTTCCCCTTCGTTCCTCAGCCAGGTTACAACTCGCACTCGCCGATGTAAACGGGGGTTGACTAAGGCTCTATAGCCTGGCTAGACTAGTTAAGTCAGCAATCGTTTACATCAGTAAGAGAGCCATGTCTACAGCAACCCTCGAGCCCACAACGGCGCCAGCCCGCGCGGTCACGGGCCACAGACCCCACAGCACCCTGATCGTCATCTACCTGGCCCTGGGCGGTCTGGCCTTCGCGGTACTCCAGTCGCTGGTGGCGCCAGCGCTTTCCACGATCGGGAGGGACCTCGAGGTCTCCACCAGCAACGCCAGCTGGATCCTGACCGCCTACCTGCTCTCGGCGTCGGTCCTGACACCCGTCCTGGGCCGGCTCGGCGACATGGTCGGCAAGCGCAAGATCCTCATCGTCGTTCTCGTGCTGCTCCTGGCCGGCACCCTGGTGGCCGCACTGGCCCCCAACCTGGGCGTGCTCATCGCTGGTCGCGCTCTGCAGGGCGCGGCGGGCGCGGTGATGCCGCTGTCCATCGGCATCGTGCGCGACGAGCTGCCGCGGGAGAAGGTCAGCGTCACCATCGGGCTGCTGTCGGCGATCTTCGGGATCGGCGCCGGCGTCGGCATCGTGGCGGCCGGCCCGATCGTCCAGCACCTCTCCTGGCACTGGTTGTTCTGGTTCCCGCTGGCCCTTGTCGTCATCGCCCTGGTAGGCGTGATCTTCGGGATGCCCGAGTCCCCAGTCCGTAAGCCCGGCCGGCTCGACCTCGCGGGCACGGCGATCCTCTCGGTGTCTCTGGTGTCCCTGCTGCTGGCCATCACCGAAGGTGAGACGTGGGACTGGGGTAACTGGAAGACCCTCAGCCTGCTGGGGCTCGGCGCAGTCGCGCTCGTCGTGTTCGTCCTGGTTGAGCTGGGTGTTCGTGAGCCCCTCATCGACGTGCGCCTGTTCAAGCTCCGCGGCGTCTGGACCGCTCACGTGGTCGCGCTCGTCTTCGGCTTCGCGATGTTCGGCACGTTCGTCCTCGTCCCGACCCTGCTCCAGCTTCCTCTCGTCGTCGGCTACGGCTTCGGCAAGACGGTCTCCCAGTCCGGCCTGTTCCTGCTGCCCACCGTCTTGATGATGATCATCGCCGGACCGGTTGCCGGTGTCCTCGTGCGTAAGGTCGGGCCCAAAACCCCCATGGTCATCGGCGCCCTCTCTGTCACCGCAGCGTTCGTCCTGCCCGCCATCTCCCACCGTCATCTGTGGCAGGTCGTGGTCTCCGGAATCCTCACCGGTATCGGGATCGGCCTCGCGCTCGCCGCCGTGTCCAACTCCATCATCCAGAGCGTGCCGCCCGAGCAGACCGGTCAGGCCATCGGAGCCAACACCATCGCGCGCACCATCGGCAGTAGCGTCGCCACGGCCGTGATCGCCGCCCTGCTCTCCTCTCGCACCACCTCCCAGGGCCTACCCACCGACGACGCCTTCACCATCGGCTTCTGGGTCTGCGCCGGCGTCGCCGCCCTAGCTCTTCTTGGCTCGCTCGCGGGGTCGTCCATGCGCCGTCGCCACCAGCAGACGACTGCAGCGGGTGCGGCCGTCGACGACATCGGCCTGTCCACTCGTGACGAGGTCGACTACGCCGCCCGCCGCTCCGCCGCTGCATCAGTCCTCCCGATCCCGCCTGCCACCGCGGCCGAGCCTGCGCAGACGGCCCTCGCCATCTCCGGCACTGTGCGCCAGAACGCCGACCGGGCCCTGACCGGCGCTCAGGTCACCCTCGCCGACCAGGCCGGCCGGCAGGTGGCCCGTATAGTCACCGACGACGACGGTCGCTACTCGCTGCCGATCCAGAACGGCGGAACGTATCTGCTGATCGTTGCCGCCGCCCATCTCGCACCGACGGCGACCCTGGTGGCAGTCGGCGATCAGCCGGTATACCGCGACGTCGCCCTGACCGGTCGCTCGGCGATCACCGGCCGGGTGCTCAGGCACGACTCGGAGAGCGATCGCTCCCTCGGCGTGGCTGACGCTCTCATCACCCTGACCGACGTCACCGGAGAGGTCGTCGGCTCTACCCGCAGCGCCAACGACGGTGGCTACAGCTTCGAGCGGTTGACTGCCGGCAGCTACGTGCTGACCGCGCAGAGCAGCGACCACCGCCCGCTCGCCCGAGGTGTGGAGGTGCTGGAATCTGGTGCCCTCGCGTGCGACCTGACCGTCAACGGTGGAGGCCGGCTGACCGGCGCCGTCGTCGCAGCCAGTGACGACCGGACGCTCCGGGAGGCGACGGTCACCCTGGTCGACGCCGAAGGCCAGGTCGTGGCTGTGACCACCACCGGCGACGACGGCAGGTACCTGTTCGACGACCTCGCCGCAAGCCGGTACACCGTGACCGCGGCCGGTTACGCACCCGTCGCGCTCGACGTGGACGTCGAGGAGGACGCCGTCTCGTCGCTGCGCATCGAGCTGGGAAACCCCAGCCCCACTCGGCAATCCAACCACGTGGTCAGTGCCGAACAGCGATGAGCACCCAGCCGTCGGGCCAGGGGAGCGCGCACGACGCTCTCGTTGGAGAATGCACCTCCGGGCACGGTCGGGTACTGACCGCTGAAAGCTGGCCGATACCCGGCGCCACCGTCACGGTGCTCGCAGTCGACGGTCATCTGCTCGCCCGGGCTGTAGCGGGCGACGACGGCCGGTTCGCCCTCGATGAACTCACCGCTGGGCCCGGGACGCTGCTCGTGGCTGCCCCAGCGCACCAGCCGAAGGCGTTGAGTGTCACCGTACCTCCGGTCGGCTCCTGGGCCGTCGGCGATCTGCGGCTGGCCCGGCAGGGCGGTTCCGCTGTGCCAGCTCCTGGCATCTACGTCCTCGACACTGCCCACTCGACGATCAGCGCCAAGGCTCACCACCTCGGCCTGTCCACCGTCACCGGCCGGTTCACCGAATTCGCCGGGGCGATCACGGTCGAGGAGAACATCCTTCGTTCGCGAGTGGACGCCGAGCTCGTCGCGGCGTCGATCGACACGGGGAACGTCCAACGAGACGACCATTTGCGCTCTCGCGATTTCTTGCACGTCACCCGCTATCCCACCCTCCGGTTCGACGCGGACCGTGTGGAGCACAGCCACGACGGCTGGGTGCTGCCCGGACGTCTCACCCTGGTCGGAGTCACCGCCCCTGTGGAGCTTCAACTGACCTACCTCGGCAGCGGGTCGGACCCGTGGGGCGGCACCCGGGCCGCTTTTTCGGCTACAGCCGAGCTCCGTCGGCAGGACTTCAAGCTCAATTGGAACCAGGCCGTCGGCATCGGCATCGCCGTGTTCGGCACCACCCTGCGGATCTCGCTTGATATCGAGGCAGTCCTGCAGCCATGACGGTGCTGCCGTGATCGGCCTGGGACATCGGCTGCTACTCGGCGTCGTGCTCCTCATAGCCTGCAGTCCTTTTCCTACCCATCGGTGACGTCGTCAGCGGTACCGCGGCCCTTGCGGCCTCGTCGCTGCCGCTCGCTTTGGTGTTCTTCCTCGTCTCCTGGCTCTGCTCGTGGGCAGGCGACACCGTTTTCCTCACTGAGGTCCGCCTGCTCGATCGGCCTCTGCAGGCTGGCGAAACCACCGGCCCGCCAAGCCCAAGGTCCAGCGGGTTCAGGGGAAGGCTGATGCGGAGCACATTCACCGCCGTCGTCACCGCCCGGCTCGTGCCCGGGATGCGGGCGTCCGGGATCGTGGCTCTGGGACTGTCAGGTGTCGATCGCCGGACTTCCTCAAGACCGACCGGATCGGGTGCGGGGCTCTGGGCCGCGCTCTCTACACGGCTGTGGGGGCTGGGTACCGCGAGCATGCTGCTGATCGGCGGCCACGAGACCAGCGTGAACATGACCGCCCGGATCTGCTGGCGCTCTCGTGGTACCCGGAGGAGCTCGAAGGCTCGAGCGTGAGCCGGAGCAGGTGACGCTGACGTGGGTCGCTCTGCCGACATCACCCTCGGCGGCGTTGAATCCCCAGGGCTCGTCGACGTGGGTGGTGTGGGCCGCGGCCACCCGCGACCCGCGGCACTTCACCGAGCCGGACTGGCTCGACCCCGACCGGGATCAGACGGACCACCTCGGTCTCGGCTGCGACGTTAACAGCTGCTTCGGTGCCCCGCTCCCCCCGGCTCGAGGTGCAGATGGGGCTCACCGTGATCTTCCGGCGCCTGGATAGCCCGCGGCTGGCGGTCAAGACGCCCCCGTACTGCCGCAATCCGTTCCTGCGGACCTCTGACCTGCGGCTCGGGTTCGATGTCGTCCGTCTCCGGTAGGGCTGGTCATCCTCGCCGCGCTCTGATACGCGTGGACTGGAGCGCCTGCGCGTCCCGACCCAGGTCGGCCGAAGGCAGCGTGGCGATGCTTGACTCTCTGCAGGTTGCCGGGACGATTCACGAGCAGACGGTGGGTCTCTCGTCGGGCAAGGTCAGAACCTCGTGGAGCCAATGGTGGGCGCGCTGCATGAGATCACGGGCGGGTTGGCTGTCTCGCGCCCAGTTCTCGAACCCGTGAGGCGCGCCGGGCACGATGTCGAGGTGCGCCTCGGTGCCTGCCGCCCGGAGCCGCTGCACGTACTCCTGGTCCTCTGCGAAGAAGAGCTCGATGTCGCCGACCGCGATGTAGGTCGGGGGGAGACCCGACAGGTCGGTGCGCCGGGCGGCGGCCGCGTAGCGCGGAGGGGCGGTCTGCCCCAGGTTCCCCCCGAGGTAGCCGTCCCAACCGATGCGGTTGCTGCGGTTGTTCCACACGAAATGATCGGCGGCGTCCAGCGACTCGTCGGCGGCGGTGCGGTCATCGATCATCGGGGCGAACAGCCACTGCGCGACGGGCTGGCTCTTCCCTTCGTCGTGGAGTCGTTGGACGAGTGCGGCGGCGAGTCCGGCGCCGGCACTCTCGCCGCCGACGACGATCCGAGCGGGCTCAGCACTGAGCTCTTCTGCGTGGGACTGCATCCACTGCCACGCCGCGTGGACGTCGTCGAGCGGAGCAGGGAAGGGATGTTCGGGGGCGAAGCGGTAGTTGGCCGAGATCACGGGGCTGCCGAGCTCGCGGGCGGTGTCGGCGCAGAGCACCTCGTCCTGGCGGGCGTCGCCGAACAGCAGGCCACCACCATGGATCCAGAGCAGAGCGCCGTTTCCGGCGCGTGTCCGGGGCTGGTAGAGCCGGAGTCGGAGGTGGCCTGAGCGCACTTTTGACACCGTGACTTCCGGGGTCCGGGGCACGGGCATGATCCGGGTGGCAAGGCGCAGCATGGTGCGCACCCACGCTTGGGAAGGATCCGGGATCTGCAGCTTCTGAGTGGCTCGGCGAAGGTCGGGGTCGACGCGGTCGAGGTCCACCGCTACTGCACCGACCAGCCGCCGTCGGAGGGCAGCACGGCGCCGTTGATGTTGACCGCGTCGTCGCTGAGCAGGAACGTGATGGACGCGGCGAGCTTTTCGGCGGTCGCGATCGACGGGATCGTTCTCTGGAACGGGGAGAGACGCGCGCTCCCGGACTCCGACGGGTGTGCCGACATCGCGATGCCGGTGGCGACGCCGCCGGGTGCGACGGCGTTGATCCGGAGCCCCCGCGGGCCGTACATGAAGGCGGCGCTGCGGGTCAGCCCGATCACGCCGTGCTTTGACACCGTGTAGGCGTTGCCTGACGCGTTGCCGCGCAGTCCGGCTTCGGAGGTGACGTTGACGATCGCACCGGAACCCCTCGCGAGCATCACGGGGATGACGGCCCTCGACAACTTGAACCCGCCCGTCAGGTTGACCGCGAGCACCCTGTCCCAGATGGCGTCGCTCGTCTCGTGCAACGGCGAGAAGTCGTCGTTGATCCCGGCGACGTTGGCGAGCGCGTCGATGCGGTTGCCCGCGGCCGTGACGATCGCGTCGATGTCGTCCTGCTTGGTGATGTCGCCCGCCGCGAGGACGATGTCACTCGCTGGCAATGACGCAGCGAGCTCGTGCAACCGATCCGCACTGAGGTCGACCGCCACCACGCGGCCACCCTCCCCAGCGATACGCGCCGCGGTGGCCCGGCCGATGCCCGAAGCCGCGCCGGTGACGATCACGGTCTGACCTGCGAAGCGGCGGGGCGTGACCTTCTCGACCCACCCGGAACCGGCATCCGTCGCCGTCGGGGCGACACCGCCGTTGGCCTGCAGGACCAGCTCGTCCACCACGGACTGCGCGAGCTGCCCCTGGCTCACGACCACGAGTTGCTGCAGCGGCAGACCACTCACCGGACCGAGCGCCTCGGCGCCCACGCCGGCCTGCTGCAGGAGACCGCGGATCAACGGCCCTCCTACCGGGTCTTCGAGCCACCTGCCGATCGTGCTACTGGCGGTCAGCGGAACGGCGGTGTCAGCCAACGATGAGCTCCTTCAGTCGCGGCACGACTGAAGGTCGGCCTGCTATTCACGTTCGTGAATACTAACGGAACTACCATCAGCGCATGTCAGAACTGGACACGCCGCTCGGTGCAGGTCGCCGGGCACGCGGAAGTCGAGCAGGCCTGACGCGCGCTCGGATCGTCGAGGCGGCGCGCAGCCTGGATGTCGAGCAGGTCACCGTGAAAGCGGTTGCCGACCGGCTGGGTGTCGACCGGGCGGCCGTGCACCACCACGTCAGGGACCTGGACGGTCTTCGTGAGCTCGTCGCGCTCGACGCTTTCATAGTCCGCCTCGCGTCTGTGTCGATCGCGGCGGACGCGCACTGGCGCGACGCCTGCCGCGCGCTGGCCGCTTCGATGTACGACGCCGTGCTCCTCACCGGCGGGCTCGGGTTGTACGTGCAGCTCACGTCCGCGGCCGTCGCTGTGCTGGAACCGGTCGAGCAGGCGCTCCGCATCATGGTCGATGCCGGCTTCGACGACGAGACCTCAGCCCGAAGTCTCGCCACCCTGGCCAGTCTGGCTGCCGCCGTCGGCCGCGAACAGGTGACCGCGCAGCGGACGACCGGACATCCTCAGGTTCCCGAGCTGCGGCAGGCGCTCACGGGCAGCCAAGGAGAGGGCCTCCAGATACTTCGGCGCCTCGCGGCAGCCGACCTCGTGACCTTCAACGAGGAGCAGCTGCATACCGGAATCGACCTGCTCCTGGACGGGATGGAGACTCGCCTCGCTGCATTGCGCGGGCAGGATCGTTGACCATTCCACGGACAGTTCAATCCGAGGCGGCAGAGACGACCCGGCGAGAAAGCCTCGTTGATCGATGGCGACAGCCCCGGAACAACTCAGCAGCAGCAGCAAACGCGCGAGTGTGGTTGCGGGCGCACAGGGATAACACACGCCACCAGCACTGCTGCCGCCAATACGGAGGGCGTGGGGGAGGGGTATCGCCGCCGTTGGTGTCCGGTGCCACCGATCTTGAAAACGGATCTGCGCTCAGATGGCAGCTTGCGTGCGACGGGAAGCGGGCCATCTGTGTCAGATGATCTTGTCAGCAGCCGGATTTTGTCTCACACAAGTTGGCAGTTGCCGGACGATCTTGAGAGGGCGTGTACGCCCGCTGCGGTAGGGGCGGTCGAGTGGGCGGGTGAGACCAAGCCGATCGCCGCGAGTACGTCGGCTGCCCGGGCGAACCGTCTGCCTGGACGGCAGATCAGGGTCGACTGTCATTGGGGGGCGAGCAACGGGAAGCCGTTGACCAGCTGCTGCAGGGCGATCACTTGCCGCGGGATGAACTCGGCGATGGTGAAGCCGACGATGTCTGCAGCTTGGTTGATGTCGAACACGAGCCGGCGGACCTGCGAGGTGGACAGTCCTTCGCTCTCGGCTCCGAGGCCGAAGACGGCCTCGTCGCTGTCGACCACGTCGACGTCGAGGTGTACGGCGACCTTGTTGCAGCCGGTCGAGCGCAGCCACTGGAGCAGCTCTTCGCTGGAGGTGCGCAGCTCGTGGGGGGAGAAGCTCGTGATGCCCCACTCCTTGACGTTGGGGATGTCGTCTTCGGTCCAGGAGTGCAGCCCGGCGAGTGCGATACGTGCTCCGGGCACGGTGGCGGGCAGCAGTGCCCGTACCTCGGCGTCTCCGTGGCCGGCGAGCAGGGCGACGGCCATCGCGTGGTGGCCGTGGTACTCGCTCGCCGGAGTTCCGACGTCGGGGTGTGAGTCGATCCAGATGACGGCGAGGTCGTCGCCGTACTTGTTGGCCAGTGCGGCGAAGGGGGCGATGCTGACGGAGCACTCGCCGCCGAGAGTCAGGATGCGGGCGGGGTCGTGGCTGGCGATCACGGCGTTGGCCGCGGCGAGCTGTCGGAGCACGGCGTCCTTGGCCTCGACCCCGTCGCGCTCGGGGAGGCCGTCATCGGTGGTGGTGACGGGTACGACGGCGGTCGGCCCGGAGTGCCGGGGGAGGACGGCGCCGAGTACCTGGCTCCCGACCCAGTAGCCGAGCCGTGCGGCCTCGTAGGGCTGCTCGGCGAAGAGGGCCTCGATGTTCGCTGCGGTGGCGCCTTGCCATTGGGGCCAGAGCAGCCGCAGCGTGCTGGCGGCGTCCTTCTGGGGTCCGAAGGTGCTGTCGATGGTTGTGCTGGACATGAGGGCAGCGTCCTTGCTTGGCCGAGTTCTGGCCATCGGGGTGATTGGACAGGTGGTCCATCTTGGTGGGACGAGTTCACCAGGCTGACGTGTTGGTCGTCCTCGTCGGGGGACTCGAGCGACGGACCGAGCCGTTGTTCGTGGGTGGTCCGGGCGTGGTCTGCGGCAAGTCAGGCGGAGACCATTGCCGGGGTCTGGCTGTGCTGAGTGTGGAGCGCGGACCTCTCCACGACCTCTCGTTCGGCCTGCAGGTCGACGCTGCGCATGAGGAGTGTGTAGGCCACGCTGGACACCGCTAGTCCGACGACGAAGGAGATGTCCGCGCCGCCCAGGGCGTGGGCGATCGGCCCGGTGTAGAGGGCCGTGCTGAAGAAGGGGATCATCAGCACGAAGCCGAGGCCGTACGCGATCAGGCCTCGACGTCCCCAACGGCCGTAGATACCGCCGTCTGACTGCAGGATGTCGCTGATCGAGTAGACGCCGCGGCGGACGAGGTAGTAGTCGGTGAGGTTCACCGCGGTCCAGGGGATGAGGAGGTACCCGAGCAGGGTGAGGAAGACCGAGAAGTTGGTCAGGATGTCGTTGGGCAGGACCAGGCCGGCCACGATCACCCCGGCTCCGGCGATCGCGATCGTGGTGGTCCGCAGTCGAGGGGTGGACGTGAGCGGTCGGAAGGCCTCGAGGGCGCTGAGGAACGAGACGCTGCCGCTGTAGAAGCTGATGGCGGCCGTCACCAGGCAGACCACGATCGCCACGACCATCGTGAGGTTGCCGAGCTGGAACCCGAGGTGGTTGCCCAGCTGACGGATGCCGGCGATGACGTCGACGTCGGGGTAGGACAGGGTCACGGCCGCGCCGAGGAACTCGATCCAGACAGCGGACGCCACGGTCCCGATGAAGACCGAGGCCGACACGGCCGCGCTGCGCGTCTTCGACGGCAGGTAGCGGGTGTAGTCCGACACGATCGGTGCGATCGCCAGCTGGTAGCCGGCGGCCGCACCGAACTGGGCGAGGAACCCGGTCGCGGTGACCGCGCCGTTGCTGAAGAGGGTGCCGAAGGGGAGGACCACGACAGCGGCGATCGTCAGCAGGACGAGGTTGAGCACCATCACGTAGGCGATGGCTCCCTCGGATCGCACGATCAGGCGGTAGCCCACGACGGCGAGGACGACGGCCAGGATCCCGATGAGGATCTCGGGGACGGCCATCCCGCCGCCGGCGAGGCCGGTGAAGGCTGCGGCGCCGGTCTGGATGTAGAAGATCGAGAAGCCGATCGGCACGATGGTCGCCACGCCGATCGGGACTATCGCGCCGCGTGAGCCGAACTGCACGCGGCTCTGGATCATCTGCGGCAGCCCCATGTGCGGGCCTTGGGCGCCGTGGAAGGCCTGGAACAGCGTGCCGAACAGGGTGCCGACCACGATCGCCACCACGGTGGCGGGCATGCCGAGCCCGAAGAGGGGACCGACGGCGCCGGTGAAGGCGGTGATCAGCGTGGCGTTGACCATGAACCAAAACCGGACCTGGTTGCTGATGGTGCCCGATCGTTCGCTCTCGGGGACGAAGTCGAACGACCGCGACTCGACGACGCTGTGCTCCGTGCTCACGGTGACCTCCGGGTTGTTGGTGTCAGCGGGTAGGGGCGTGCCGGGCGCAAAGCGCCGGAGCCCGCGTCATCGCGTTGGTGGTTGAAGACGTGAGCAGTGGACCCCGCCCGAGCTGCTGCACTCAACCCCACATGGCTGCAGGACGGCAGGTGTAACTCTGGAGCAATCAGGTACGCCGAAAACGTCGAAACGGGCTGCCGTCGGTGTCGTCGACCCGGCCGAGGGACGCCGTCAGCGGCGCGACGCTCGGACGTCTCGCGGCGTCAGACCGAACTCACGGCGAAAGGCGCGTCCGAAGGTCGACGGGTCGACAAACCCCCAGCGGGCTCCGATGTCGGCGGTGCCCAGAGAAGCCGAGCCCGGTTCGGTGAGATCGACGCGGGCGCGACGGAGCCGTTCACGGCGGAGGAATGCGGCTGGGCTGTCGTCCGGTTCAAACAGCGACGAGAGCCTGCGGGTCGAGATGTAGTGCGCCCGCGCGACGTCGTCCATCCGCATCCGTGGGTCTTGAAGACGATCGAGCAGGTACAGCTTCACCGACTCGAGCAGGACGCGGTCGGCCTCGGTGTTTCGGGGCGTCTCGGGTGCGCTGATGAGCCGGGCCACGGTGCGGAGAAGGTCGGCCGCCGCTTCAGAGATCCCCTCACCCCCGGGATCTGGGGTGGCGTCGGGTGCCGAGACGACCTCTTCAGCGAGGAGACGGAACACGCGCAGTGCGACCGTCGCCATGCTGATGTCGCGGTGCCGAAGCTTGGCCGAGGTTTCGCGGGGTGCCAGGACTTCGTGGCGCGGGACCATCGTCACGATCTGCAGACCGTCGCTGGAAATCGTGTAAGCGGCAGACGGGTCGAAGAACATCGCGCGCCCGGCGCCGAGCTCGAGCTGGTCGCCGGACTGCTCGATCCGCGACGAGCCGGACAGCTGGGACAAGAACAGCAGGTCCTCGGATGGTTCAGAGGCGACGAGCCTGCTCGTCCGCTGCAGCGTCGAGCCACCGATCTTGATCTCAGTGAAGCGCAGGCCGCGGGGCAGCGCCGACGACCGGGCGTGCGCCTGGAACTCCGTTCCAACCCCTCCCACAGCGAGGCCGTAGAAGTTGCTACTCACGTAGGCAGCCCACTCCTCAGCACTCGAGGAGTGGAAGTCGCTCACCTAGTGCAGTGTCCGCCGCCGATGTGACAGACCCGTCACGGCCCCGTGACATCAAAGTAGTAACCGTTGCCGGACGTTCACGGGCCACCGACGACGTGAACCGTCCCTGGGGTGATGACGGGCGGTGCACCGGCCCCTCTCAGTGGGGCCGGGGCACCGTAGAGCCGGCTGAATCCCCGCCTTGGCCCGTCTGTCGGGCGGGAGGTGACCGCCTCGGGTGGCGTGCTCAGTGGGTCGCGTAGGCCCTGACCGGGAAGCTGCCCACGCCGACGACGGCCGCTGGGATCGCGGTGATCTTGGCCCCGTGGTGGGGCAGCGACGTCAGGTTCGCCATGTTCTCCACGATCGGGATGGCCCTGCCGAGCAGGGCGTGATGCGCCTCGCGGAGCGGCTTGGGGTTCGGGTCGTCGATGTCGTCGACCAGGACGGCGTCGATACCGACGAACGCGGGGTCCTGCTTGGCGAGGAAGTCTGCCGCCTCCGGGCCGAGGTACGGCGAGCCGGTCTGGTAGTCGTCGGTCTTCCACTTCTTGTCCCATCCCGTCACCAACAGCACCGCCTTGCCGCGCAGCTTCAGCCC
>Ga0210040_10003465_pt1 | contig 21307 bp, 20 predicted proteins | sample CryGeyCG12114_NA_FD_185462 | JGI IMG/M metagenome (GOLD analysis project Ga0210040, IMG submission 185462) | Groundwater microbial communities from aquifer - Crystal Geyser CG19_WC_8/21/14_NA (SPAdes) (version 2) | ecosystem: Environmental > Aquatic > Deep subsurface > Groundwater | place: USA... | reverse complement strand
TATACACTTGATTTTGGGTGAGCATCATTACTAAAAAACCAATGGCCATTAAAACAGAAGCATACTGCCCCACATCTAAAGCAATTATTTGGCTCGATATAGTGGTTCCGATATTGGCGCCCATGACAATACCCATGGCCTGCCGGAACGTTAACGCTTTGGATTTTACCAGTGCAATGGTCATGATAATGACGGCAGAAGAGGAATCGAGCAAAATGGTAATAATGGTACCGGAGGCAATGCCCGAAAAAAGATTACTGGTAAACTTATCTAAATATAACTTTAACTTATCGCTGGCTGCATTTTCCAGGTTACTGGATAGATAATGAAGCGCATACAGAAACAAAATTAAACCTCCTACTAAAGGGAAAATGATAGATTGAAACATGGATTCTTTTTAGGCAACTTAAACTGAAGATAAGTACTTAAACGTTCACCTAGTTGAAGTTCACTATTATCAAATAGTTAAGTTTCCCGCAGGGTCTCAAAAAATTCCTAAATTAAAGCAGGCAGCTCATTCGGTACTATCTCTAAAAACCTATACTAAATGCCAAGCGGCCGCTTTGTTTTGCATAAAGGCTAAGCTTCCTTTAGCTAATTCCGGTGCGTTGTATTTAAATGGCCGCCAGAATGAAGTAAGTCCTACCAGTTCCTTAATAGCGGAAGAAAATTTTCCAGAATTAAAGCTCCAGGATTCCGACTTTACAGTTATCAATTCGCACTAGTAAAAATCTAAGTATAAAGCCTCCAATCAAGCTCCCAATTAATTATTACAGGCGATTACTTCTATGTAAGTACTAAAAAACAAGCTTTATATTTTTTTAGATTCATTGCCCAAAAGAGCATTTTTTTGCTATTTGCCAATTCTTTGAGCGGCTACTAAAGCTACATGAAATTATCGACCATACTATTTGCTGGTTTTACTATTATCTCTTTCATCTTTTCGGCGGTAACTATAATTAATTACCAGTTGTCTAAAGATATGTTGGAGAACAGCCAATGGGTAGCCCGCTCCCAGGAAGTAGTGCGTAGCTCCTCGGCTTTGCAGCGCTCTATTATAGATATGGAAACGGGTATGCGGGGTTACTTGCTTACCGGGAACGAAGTTTTCCTGGAGCCTTATACGGTAGCGGCTCAGCAACTGCCCAGCTTGTTTAAAGAACTGGACAGTTGGGTAAAAGACTCGCGGGTACAAAGAGCGCACCTGCAACGCATTCTGTACACGTGTAACCGCTGGCGTAAAACCTATGCCGAACCCATTATTGTGCAGAAACGTCAAAACCCGGGGAATATGCCCGGGATAACCGGTTTAAAAGATGCCGACCGGATTATAAATCTGGAGGGCAAGCGCATGATGGATAGTATGCGCCTCTTGTTTAAAGGCTTTAATGCCATTGAATATAAAATAAGAGAAGGTCGCCGCAACCGCCTACGGAGTGGCATTGATTTTACCCGGCAGGTTTCTACGGTTCTGACGGCTATTTCCGTTTTAATTGGGTTAGGTTGGGCTTTTTATATTACCCGAATTATTTCCAACCGCATTATGACCATGGTAACCCTGGCGAATAAAATTGCGGACGGCAACTATAAAATCCAGATTCAGGATAAATCCCGCGATGAACTCAGCTACTTGTCTACTTCTTTAAATCGCATGGCCGCTACCATCGACCGGAACATTTCGGAATTAGAAGTAAAAAACAAAGAGCTCGATCAGTTTGCGTACGTGGTATCGCACGATTTAAAGGCGCCTTTGCGGGGCATTGATAATGCTTCGCGGTGGATAGAAGAAGACATGGGAAAAGAACTGCCCGCGCAAATTCAGGAATATTTAATGATGATGCGGATTCGGGTACACCGCATGGAAAACCTGATAAACGGTATCCTGGCGCTGGCCCGCATTGGCCGTACCAAAGAAGTAAAAGAAGTAGTAGATGTGGCGCAGTTATTACTGGAAATACTAGATTCACTAGCTCCGCCCGAACACCTTAAAATACAGGTAACTACTAAAATGCCGGTTTTATTTACGGTAAAAATTCAGTTGCAGCAGGTATTTTCCAACCTCATCAGCAACGCCATAAAATACCACGATAAACCCCAGGGCCAAATAACCGTGAGCTGCCAGGAAGAAAAACATACGTATCTTTTTTCCGTTACGGATGATGGGCCCGGTATTGAACCGGAATACCACGACCGGATTTTTGTTATTTTCCAGACTTTACAGGAACGGGATGCCGTGGAAAGTACCGGCGTAGGACTTGCTATCGTGAAAAAGATAATTGAGCGACGAGGAGGTTCTATCCGGGTAAAATCAGAATTAGAGCAAGGCGCAACTTTTATTTTTACGTGGCCCAAAGAACAGGTTATTTAAGTTATTATTGATAATACCGCATTATAATTAAAGATTATGGACTCACCAGAAGTAAGTTTGTTGTTAGTGGAGGATGATTACCTGGATATTAAGAATGTAGAACGGGAATTAAAAAAAATAAATGTAAACCTGCCGCTGCATATTGCCCGCAACGGCCGCGAAGCGTTGGCAATGTTACGCGGCGAAGGCATGCCTAAATTAAACCCGCTGCCTAGTGTGGTAATGCTGGATATTAACATGCCCAAAATGAACGGAATTGAGTTGCTAACGGAAATTAGAAAAGACCCGGAACTGAAAGACCTGAACGTTTTTATCATGACTACATCCAGCGAAGAAACGGACCGGTTGGCCGCTCAGAATTTAAAAGTAAGTGGCTACATCGAAAAACCGCTTACCTTCGATTCGTTCGGCGGGGCCCACGGTTCCACTATTGATTCTTTTAGTTTGTTCCTCGATTTATTGAAGCTTAAATAAAATTATAATTCTTAAATGAATCTTATTTTGTTTTAAACGTTACTTAATCAGGAGCGGCCTACGGGATAACAGCGTTTCAGCTGTTTAATGGCATCCAATCATGCATCACTTGATTTTTTTCAATCCCTAGCGGAAAGTAGTGATCAAATTGTTTTTTCTTATGATTTAGTAGCTCACCAGTTCTCTTACTTAAATGCTGCTTTTGAAAACATCTGGGGCAAGACCCGCAAAAGTGTAGCGGAGAATCCTACCTTATTATTGAAAACCATCCATTCGGAAGACCAGGAGTACGTTCAGAAAATATACCACGAAATTCTGGAAGGCATTATTATAAAAGATGCGGAATTTCGCATTCTCTTGCGGAACAAGGCGGAGAAATATGTTTGTGTAACGCCCCGCCTCTTACCCGAGCAATCGCTGATTGTAGGTTATGTTAGTGACGTTACCGCGCAGAAGGAGTACCATGATTATTTAAAGAAATTTTCGGATAAAAAAAACTCGGTTCTTAATATTCTTTCGCACGATTTAGCTGGTCCCTTGGGCATGATTCATAACCTGTCGGCCATGCTGGAAGCCGATACTAAATCCGACAAGGACCAGGAAATACATAAGGTTATTGGCATAATAGAAAGAAGCAGTAGACAAGGCATGCAGCTGATTCAGGATTTTGTAAAGCAGGAATTTCTGGAATCGACAAACGTGGAAGTTATGAAAAGCCGCGTAGATCTGGTACAGGTCATGAAATCTTCGATGGAAGAATACCAGCTAACCCAACGGGAAACCGGTAAAATATTTCATTACCATTCGAATAGCGAAAAAATATACCTGAACCTGGATACTAATAAGTTTATGCAGGTCATCAATAATTTAATTTCGAATGCTATTAAGTTTACGCCCGATGGCGGCGAAATTACGGTAACTCTAGAAGAAAAAGAAAATACGGTTCTGATTAAAGTAGCCGATAACGGCATTGGCATTCCGGAAAAGCATCATAACACCTTGTTCGAGAAATTTACCCGGGCCCGGCGCCCCGGCATTAAAGGTGAGCCTTCGGTAGGTTTGGGCATGTCTATTATCAAAACAATTGTAGAATGGCACCAAGCTCATATTTGGTTCGAAAGCCAGGAAAACAAAGGCACCACTTTTTTTATTGAGCTACCCAAAACCTAACAGAAACCAAGATTAATAACAAAACAGAGAAGAAAAAAATACTAAGTGTTAGCTTCCCGGAGTTAATAAAGGGTACTTTAATGGCAAAAATTATTATATTGCTAATAGCTTTGAACCCACTAACATACTCATGAACTTAGCAAAAGGCATGACGGGAGCAGAAATAGCTCCTAATCTTACTATTCTAAACCAATTGGCGGAGCAATCCAACCAGGTTTTCTTTCTTTATAGCCTTACCTCCAAACACCTGGATTTTATCAATCCGACTTTTAAAGAAATATGGAACACCCGCAAAAAAGAAGTAGATGAGAAATGGCTCATTAAATCGGTGCACCCCGATGACCGCACTTATGTAGAAGAAAGTTTACGGGAGTTTATAGAAGGAGAAGAAAACAAAAGAATAGAATTTAGAATCTTGTTGCCCAAAGAGGTAGTAAAATGGATTTCTCTCACAGCTTATTTTATCTTTGCCAACGAGCAGAAAAACGCTATTATCGGGTTTGCCGAAGATATTACTGCCCGGAAAAAACGGGAAGATAATTCGGCTAAATTTAATGCCCGCAAGAATGCCGTACTGGAGATTCTCTCCCACGACATAAAAGGCTCTTTGGCCATGATCCAGGCCATGAATGAGCAAATAAAGGAGGAAGTCAAAAAGCTCCATAATTCGGACTTGGATGAATATACCCGCATCATTGGCCAGCTATGCCAAAATAACCTGAAAATGGTTCATGCGCTACTAGACAGTGAGTTGGTGGAATCGGCGGAAGTAGAGCTAATTCGAAAACGCTTGGATATGGTAGAAACCATTAAACAGGTATTTAAAGAATATCAGCATTCGAATAAACTACTGGACCGCAAATTCATCTTGGAATGTGAATCAGATTCTATCTACGTAGAGGTAGACGAAAATTTATTTACGCAGGTATTTAATAATTTAATTGGTAATGCCCTGAAGTTTACCAAAGACGGGGATAGCATTACTGTTTGTTTAAAAGAAACAAAAGACTTGGTGCACGCGTGCGTAAAGGATAATGGCATTGGCATCCCGGAGAAGATGCAAGCTAGTTTATTCGATCGTTTTACCAAAGCTAGAAGATACGGACTGAAAGGAGAAAGGCCTACCGGCTTAGGTTTATCGATTGTGAAGCGAATTATTGAACTGCACGGCGGCAAAATCTGGGTGGAAAGCGAAGAGCACAAAGGTACTTCCTTTTACTTTGAAGTTCCCAAAATAACCGAACTAAAACCGGTGTAGTACAGATAGGTAAAGGTGCCTTTAAAGTTGCATAAGCCCTATTAGGCAAGTAAATGCAGGTTACAAGCTGTTGCTTTTTTCATTCAACATATATATTTATAAGTACTTGATTTATAATAATTTATATATAAATTATTTCCCGAGTTCACATTACTTTCAGGTATTTTTACCTATCAAAAATACAAAAGCCGCTTTCCGAAGTGGCTTTAAGTATTAAGTTTTACAAAAACTATTTTTAATCAGCATTAGAAATCTACCAAAGAGGTATAATTCAGTTTCTGGTTTAACCGATAACTGCTCCTTAAAATAAATTAGATTGCTCCGGCAGTAACCGAAAAGTAAGCCGATGATAAGGCGTGGTGCCGTGCTCCCGGATAGCAGCCCGGTGTTTTATAGTAGGATACCCGGCATTCTGTTCCCAGCCGTACTCCGGATATTTTTGGGCTAATTCTCGCATGGTATCGTCCCGGAAGGTTTTTGCTAACACGGAAGCGGCGGCAATCGAAAAGTACCGGCCGTCGCCTTTAACCAGGCAAGCATGTTCTATTTCTTGGTATTGTTTAAACCGGTTGCCATCCACAATCAGGAACTCCGGTACTTGCGGCAAAGCAGCTACCGCCAGGTGCATGGCTTTAAATGAAGCATTTAATATATTTATTTCATCAATTTCGGTGTGGCTCACCTCTCCTACTGCCCAACAAACCGCCTCCCGGTATATTTCTTCCCGTAATTGTTCGCGCTGCCACCGGTTTAGTTGTTTCGAGTCGGTAAGTAAATGGTGTTTAAAATCCGGCGGTAAAATAACGGCTGCGGCTACCACCGGACCAGCTAAACAACCGCGCCCGGCTTCGTCCAGACCGGCCTCTCCTATTTTGCCGCTGTAGTTTGCCTCTAACATATTTCCTACCTTCATTACTTTTCTCAACTGCTAATCTTCTCTTTTAAACATTCCGGGAGATTATAAAATTCTGCAAATATGCAATATAAATGGAGGTAAATGTATCTATTTTTATATATTTAGGGCCGGTAGACTAATGTTGATAAACAGGAGAGAAATTTCGGGTTTCATTTAATCCATAACTTGCCGGAAAGCGTTGCCCGATTTCGAGGAAGGCGGGGTTACTTCATGCAAAGTTGGTTTGGCGCAGGGTACTGTTACTATCCGGCATTTGCTCGATTTTATTAGATATATACGCCGTTAATACATGCTCAGATAAAAATATTATCGTAAACTTATGCCTCATAATACCATCAACCAGGAAGAAATTCTGCAAAGTCCTGCTTTTAAAAAGTTAGTGAGCCGCCGCTGGGCCGTTTCCCTGCTTCTTACTTTAATTATCTTATTTATTTACATTGGTTTTTTACTGCTGGTGGCTTATAATAAAGAATTACTGGGCACCAAAATCGGCAGCCAAATAACCTTGGCTATTCCGGTGGGGTTAGGCATTATTTTTATAGCCTGGGTTTTAACTGGCATCTACGTGTATTGGGCCAATAATTCCTACGACCCGGCCGTCGAGGAAATCAAGAAAAAGCTATAGTCTCTTTTTAAAATTATTTAATTTATCTTAATGATCACCACACCTTCCTTGTTGCTGCAGGTAACGGGTACCCCATCCGCCTCTACTTTGGGTACCGCCAATCCGGTTTCTATGGGTATGTTTTTCCTGTTTGTAGCCGTTACGTTATACATTACTTATTGGGCCGCCAAAAAAACCAAAACTGGTTCCGAATTTTATGCGGCCGGCCGCAACATTTCGGGGTTTCAGAATGGTTTAGCCCTGGCCGGCGATTATATGAGCGCCGCCTCTTTCTTGGGCATTGCCGGCATGGTGGCTACCAAAGGTTACGACGGTTTAATTTACTCCATTGGCTTTTTAGTAGGCTGGCCCTTAATTATGTTCCTGATTGCCGAACCCCTCCGAAATTTAGGTAAATATACCTTTGCCGATGTAGTGGCGTACCGGCTCCGGCAACGGCCCATCCGTATTATTTCTTCGGTTGGTTCTTTGCTCACCATCTCTTTTTACTTAATTGCGCAAATGGTGGGAGCCGGCGGTTTAATTAAAACGTTATTCGGGCTGCAGTACGAGTTGGCGGTAGTAGTGGTGGGTTGTGTCATGACGATGTACGTGTTGTTTGGCGGCATGCTGGCTACTACGTGGGTGCAAATTATTAAAGCCGTATTACTCCTGAGCGGGGCCACTATTCTGGTTCTTTTATCGCTCGCTAAATTTGGTTTCAGCCCCACTAATTTGTTTCAATCGGTAACTACCCAGTATGGCGACAGCATGCTAGCCCCGGGTGGTTTTATCACGAATCCACTCGATTCCTTGTCGTTGGGTTTGGCCTTGATGTTGGGTACTGCTGGCTTGCCGCACATCTTAATGCGCTTTTATACCGTTCCTGACGCCAAAGCGGCCCGAAAATCGGTATTTGTAGCCACGGGTTTTATTGGTTATTTCTATTTACTTACTTTTTTAATTGGGTTTTCGGCGATGGCTTTGGTGGGCAAACCTACCATTGAGAGCATTGATAAAGGCGGAAACATGGCGGCGCTTTTATTAGCCGAACAAACGGGCGGCACGGCTTTTTTGGGTTTTATTGCGGCCGTGGCCTTTGCTACCATTTTGGCCGTAGTGGCGGGTTTAACCTTATCCGGCGCTTCCAGTATTTCCCACGATTTGTACGTGCACGTATTTAAAAAAGGCGTATCCGACGAAAAAGGCGAAATGAAAGTGGCTCGCCGGGCTACTATTGCCTTAGGTATTTTATCTATTTTGCTAGGGTTAGTTTTTAAAGGCCAGAACGTAGCGTTTATGGTGGGGCTGGCTTTCTCCATTGCCGCCAGCGCTAATTTCCCCGCTTTGCTCATGTCCATCATCTGGAAAAGATTTACGACCCTAGGCGCCGTTTGGAGCATTGCTACCGGCGCGCTGCTTTCGCTGGTGTTAATCGTGCTGAGCCCCACTATTTGGGTCGATATCTTACACAACGAAACGGCTATTTTTCCGCTGAAAAACCCGGCCTTAGTTTCCATGACCGGTGCTTTTGTGGCGGGTATTGTGGTTTCCTTGCTCCAGCCCGAACCTGCTGCTGCCGCTAAATTCGAAAGTGAAAAACTACGCACCTATTTAGGCGTAGGAGCCGAATAATCTGCGTTTTAACGTTATTTTTAGCAGTTAGCAGAATTCATAAAAAGGAATCCTAGTTAGAATCGTCCACTAACTATGGCGCGGAAGTAACTTTCGCGCATAGTTGAAAAGATAAAAGTATCCGTCACCTACAATTGGGCCATCGATTATAGCCTCTTGTTAGCGGCGAGCATTATTAATTTTTTCCAGGTTAATTTCGCTGTTCTAATTTCGAGATTTGCCAGAGTAATCACAACGAAAACTTCAAGTAGCATATAAGTCCAACCTAAATAGGTTATTTTTTTATAATGATAAAATGTTAATCCAAGTGATATACAGCAATATAATATATTTGTATAAGCAATACCTTGCAAGAATAATCCAATATTTTCCTTTACTCTAATAAAGCAATAGAGATCGTAGATGGCAAAAGCAATGGGCAGAAGGGCAAGAAAGTAAAGTACTCGTATTGGCACTCCAAATATACTTTCTAATTTGACTAAGACCACTCCCAACAAAAATGCGGATATGATCGCCCCAAAACCATCTAGCAAAAATAGTCTTTTAGGATGCAAAGAAAATCTATCTGCTAATTGCTGAAATGTCATCCGACTTATTATCGACTTGTCTTGCTTGCTGCTAACGCCCTTGTGTAAGCAGCGGCGAAGGCTGGGGTTTATATAATGTTAGCGGTTCGGGCTTATTTCCCTTATTTATTGTTTAATCAAAAATGCCATTATTTTGAGTTAAAATAAGTGGTTCTCCATCGGTTACAACAATTGTATGTTCGTGTTGAGCCATATAACCGCCTTTATTCCCAATTAATGTCCATCCGTCATTTAATTCTTTCGTATAGGTTGAGGTGGTGGAAATAAATGTTTCGATAGCAACTACGGAATTTTTCTTGAATCTTCTTTGGTCGAATCTGTTTCTGAAGTTGAGTAATTCATCCGGTTGTTCGTGCAAACTTCTGCCAATTCCGTGACCTCCCAGATTTTTAATTACTTTATAACCTCTCTTTTTTGCTTCTGTTTCTATTAAACAACCAATTTCTGCTATTCTCACGCCGCCTTTAATATTATTAATAGCTTTCTGTAGTATCTCTTTTGATGCGCGGACCAAATTTTGATGTTGGTTAATGTCCTGGCCAATAACAAACGAACTGCCATTGTCGGCCCAAAAACCATTAAGCTCGGCCGAAACATCGATATTTATTAAATCACCTTCTTTCAACATCCGCATTTTTGACGGAATACCATGGCAAAATTCATTGTCAACACTAATACAAGTCCAACCCGGGAAACCATACGTAAGATGAGGTGCCGATTTTGCGCCAAATTCAGAAAGGATTTTTCCTCCATAATCATCTAATTCTTTGGTGGTTAATCCGGGTTTAGCATAATTCATCATTTTGTTTAGGGCATAGGCAACCGCTTCGCTTACCTTTTGCATTCCTACTAATTCAGATTCTTTTGTTATTGACATATCCTGTAATTTATCCTTGGTGTCATCTTATTCCTAACCGTTAGCGGTCTTGTTTTTTTATATTCTCCCCTCATGCAAGTCCCACATAGGAAAGCACATCTCATAGTCATTCCAAACAATGTCACCATACTCAATGCTGAAGCTCTTGAACTTGTCCTTGTCCATGTACTTTTTTGTCATCGGGTTCTTGGCATTTTCTAAGAATCCCTCGAAGTCGATGGTTTGGCTGACCCCATCTGAGAAGTCAAATTTTATTTTATATCCGTCCAGATAAACTGCCTTGTCAATTGAAACTACCATAACTAATCAATCTTTTTAGTAATCACTTCCGATTTCACTTCTTTGTTGTATACGAAAAAGTCAACCCATTTCTGCACAATGTCTTCCCTGAAATGCTCAACCAATTTTCTTAGTCTTTTCTCATTTTTACTATCCAGGGGCTCTTTGCCTTTTACACCCAAAACTCTTACTTCTTTGAATTCACCGTTCTCGAATATTATCTCGGCTTTGCTTTCCCGTGCTTGATACTTGCCGTGAACGTGAATAGGCTCATGCTCATTGGAATAAAATAAGATAATTAACCCGAAATACTCGTAAAGCTTTGGCATAAGTAGTTTCTTTTAAAGTTAGAAATTACTTTTTATTTTTAAAATGACCGCCAACGTACTTGTGTATGCGAATCCCATAGCATAGCAAGGGTTAAGTGTACATGTTATTATGCTTTGTTTTTATTTTCCCTTTATTTCAGCTAAGACTTTATGAGCATTACTATTTTTTGGGTTTAATTCTAAAGACTTTTTATAAGCTGCAATGGCTTCTTCTTTCTTTCCCAACTTAAAAAGGCATTCTCCATAGCTATCAAAAGCATTGGAACCCTTAGGATATAATTTTATATTTAATTCAAATATTTTGAGTGCCTCTCTATACCGTTTTTGAGCCATGAGCCCATATCCAAAATTATTAACACCAGATTCAGATAGGTTATAGAGAGATTTACTTTTATCTTCTTGCAGGCAAAAAGTAACTACCTCATCAACAGTATTACCATTTGCTAAAAGTTCTGATAAATTTTTCTTATTCATCAACTTTACTTTTTCCCTCTGTTCTGCCAAAGTTCCAACTCCGTACTCTTTCCTTTCATCATCTGTTATTTTTGAAGTGTCTATTTTGGATAAAACCCAAGGTTGATCCCCCATCTTTTCAAATTGAGTACCATAGATTTGAGGTTGTTCTAGTCCCAATAGGTATCTGTCGATGGCTGCTGCTAAAAGTCACTTATTCATTGACGGATCTAGTTCAATTGCCTTTTTCATCAGTTTTACTGCCATTCCTGAAGAAGTCGTATCACCACCATGCTGGAAAATCATCGCTGCATTTGAATAGTCTTTTGAAGTACGAACTAGGTTCGATTTTAATAATTCATTTACCCGTACTCTTCTCTCTTTATCCCTTTTAGAAACTAATTCCCAATCAATATTACCAGCCGTTCTGTCGGATTGATCTTCTTTATATAAGGTTTTTAGCTCTTCATTATCTATGCCCTTGGCTTGACCGACAACTTCTGATATTATGGCAGAGAAAATAATAAGCAGCGCAAATGAAACTATTCTTTTCATATCTAATCTTTTTATAAATAAAGCATAACTACTAGATAAACGGAGTTTGTTCCGGTTATCTATTCTATAAATGGAGTATCAGCAACCCTATTTTTATAATTATTTTCCTGTTGTACAGGATTGGGGCTAGTATTTCGAGTTAATGCTAATATATAGCTTTTCTGCGTATTAACCATTAGATCAGTTAGCTTCTCTAAATTCAATTGAGTTATAACTACTTTAATTTAGATTAAGGATGGAGGGCGGCAAGAAAAATTATGAGAAGTAATAAAGGCTTTACGGCTTCCATCCGTACCAAAAAACCCGTTAAAATTTTCTTTAATAGTTAAATTAATTGGTTTTTTCCGGGCAAAATCGCAAATTCCGGTCTTCAAACTTTCATTTACCATTGCCGCAAACTATGAGTTATCTTATTAAATCTTTTGACGAATACCAACAGGCTTACCAAGCTAGCGTACAGGACCCCGAAGCCTTCTGGGCCAATGTAGCCGAACAATTTACCTGGCACCAGAAATGGGATACAGTGTTGGAATGGAACTTTGAAGAACCCAACGTAAAATGGTTTCGGAACGGTAAACTGAATATAACCGAAAACTGCCTGGACCGGCATTTAAAAACCCGGGGCAATAAACTAGCTTTAATCTGGGAACCCAACGACCCCAAAGAACGCTACGTGCGCTACACCTACCGCGAACTCCACGAGAAGGTATGCCAAATGGCCAATGTGTTAAAAAACAACGGCGTAAAAAAAGGCGACCGGGTTTGTATTTACCTGCCCATGATTCCGGAACTGGCCGTAAGTGTGCTGGCTTGTGCCCGTATTGGCGCCGTTCATTCGGTTATTTTTGCCGGTTTTTCGGCCTCTGCCATGGCCGACCGCATTAACGATACCCAGGCTACCGTGGTGTTAACTTCGGATGGCCTGAACCGCGGTGCAAAACAAATACCCGTAAAACGCGTGGTAGACGAAGCCATTGCGGATTGCCCCAGCGTACAACGCGTAATTGTTACGGAACGAGTAGGTTGGGCCGTAAAAATGGTAGAAGGCCGCGATGTCTGGTTACACGAGGAACTCCAAAAAGTAGATAAGGATTGTCCGCCCGAAATGATGGATGCCGAAGACTTGCTTTTTGTGCTGTATACGTCGGGTTCTACGGGCAAGCCCAAAGGCGTGGTACATACGTGCGGCGGCTACATGGTTTATACCGGTTACACGTTCCAAAACGTGTTTCAATACGAAGAAAGTGATGTTTACTGGTGTACCGCCGATGTCGGCTGGATAACCGGCCATTCTTACTTGCTTTATGGGCCTTTATTATCGGGCGCTACTACGCTCATGTTCGAGGGCGTCCCTACTTTCCCGGATGCGGGCCGTTTCTGGCAGGTTATCGATAAACACGGCGTCAATATATTCTACACCGCGCCTACCGCTATCCGTTCGCTAATGGCCGCCGGCTTGGACCACGTACTCTCCTACAGTCTCGATTCGCTGAAAGTGTTGGGTTCCGTGGGCGAACCCATTAACGAGGAAGCCTGGCATTGGTACCACATCCACGTGGGCAAAGAGCGCTGCCCGGTAGTAGATACCTGGTGGCAAACCGAAACCGGCGGTATTATGTTATCGGCGCTGGCCAACATTAGTCCGTTAAAACCCAGTTATGCCGGTTATCCCTTGCCGGGTGTACAGCCCGTTTTGGTAGACCAAAGCGGTGTCGAAATAAAAGAAAACGAAGTAGAAGGGTATTTATGCCTTAAATTTCCGTGGCCAGGTATTATCCGGACAACCTACGGCGACCACGAACGCTGCCGGCAAAGTTATTTTGCGAATTACCCGGGCTTGTATTTTACCGGTGATGGCGCCCGCCGTGATGCCCAGGGCATGTACCGCATTATTGGCCGGGTAGATGATGTCATTAACGTTTCGGGCCATCGGTTTGGCACTGCCGAAATTGAAAATGCCATTAACCAAAATAAACACGTTGTAGAAAGTGCCGTGGTGGGTTATCCGCACGAGATAAAAGGCCAGGGCATTTACGCGTACGTAATTTGCGCCGGCGACGAACCGGAAACGGACCAGTACCTGCGCGACGAAATTATAGAAAGTGTGGTGGCCCAAATTGGTAAAATTGCCAAGCCCGATAAAATTCAAATTGTCAGTGGCTTGCCCAAAACCCGATCCGGCAAAATTATGCGGCGCATTTTGCGCAAAATAGCCGAAGGCGATACTACTAATTTAGGCGATACGTCTACCTTACTGGACCCTAAAATTGTGGATGAAATTATTGCTGGTGCTTTATAAGTATCTTTATCTTAAAAAAGGCCAGCATATCAGTTGGCCTTTTTTTATAGCCTGTAATTCTAAATCAAATTATCGTAAAAGGAATTAACAAAAGCTATCAAAATTAACGCCACCAGTAATAAAGTTACAAAAAGCACCAGGGTACCCACACTTATCGCAATACCGGCAATGGCTTTACCGCGCCCGGCGTATTTATCCGGATTTTGGTTGACTTTCATCAAGCCGATTATACTGGTTATTAAACCACCTATAGAAGCCAAAAGTGCGATGAGAGCCATAGTTCCAAAACCGGTAGCCGCCGCTAATATAAATAACCCTATGCCGCTCAAAGCCAATATAAATCCAATAAGGGCAAACTTATTTACGGGCTTTTTTCCTTCTTCTGGCCGGAATTTTATTTTCTTATCAAAGTTTTCGTACCGCTTTGATAGTTTTTTCGGGCTTACAGCCACTTTACTTACTGGTATTTTGCCCGGAGTAGTTGCTTTAAAACCAAGGGGCAAAACTTTTTCAGAGAAAGTTGCTGCTTGCGGAATTGGTGGGGATAATGTTGCAGCCGTTAACCTTTTAGCTTCCGGGTAGCGCTTCAAAATTCCAGTTGTATTTCCAATGGCAAGAGCACTTGTATCTCGTTTATCTTCTTGTAACTGATTTCTTTGCGGACTGCTCTGAGTGGTAGCAATATTTGTAAATAAATACCCTTCAGTAGAGGCGCAACTGGTAATCAAGAGAGCCAGCAGCAGCGACAATAAAGCAATCAATTGTTTCATCTGTGATATTTGTAGTGGATTTCATATATTTTGTGAAGAAACAAACTTTATTTACTTAGCCGGCACAGCGGCCACCTGGCAGTTATCTTTCCGGCGGGTATCGGCCACCTGGAATATCCTCCAGCCTTTTGGGGTACGGATTAACTGAAAAGCATCTACGCCGCAATGACTAAACTTATTACCAACGTAAAAAGCATATTGGCACCAATACGTACCCAGATCTCCTTCTACTTCGGCTTTACCGTTGCTAATGCGTTCGTTTCATATCTCGGCATGCGGCGTACCAATAGCCGTCAAGAATTGTCCGAAAGGAGTTTCGTGGGTTTGAGTTATGCCATCCTGATTCGTACCAATTGAAACCAACCGGGCACCGGGAGCTAAAACGGAACGCACCATTGCACTATCACCTGCTCGCATGCCGTCAAACATTTTTATAATGGTAGCAGCAATGGCATTTTTTTCATAGGTCGGAATGGCTCCCGATTTCTGCTGGGCAAAAACAACCGTTATGGCGCCATTGCCCAGCACAAACAGAACTAAAAAACAAATCTTCATCATAAGTACTGCTTTTAAATTTAGAAGCTTAAGCTACAATTATTTCTGATAATTTTTCGACTCATTTCTGATCCTGAATAATTTATTATCAGGAAAACAAACTGGAATTTTGCGCTGAATCAAGTATGCTCGGTTCAGTGCGATACTTGTGCATAAAACAGAAAGCCGAAAAAAGCAGGACTTAATTAAATCCTGCTTTTTTCGGCTTAAGTTAAAAAGGTAAGTTTTATTTTACTCGACCCGGTTCAGGGTTCCGGTTACATCCTGCCCCCGGAAATTAACGGTTAAGGTCATGGTATTCCCGTTTAGTTTGCCGCTGTAGGGTATGATATTGCCATTAAAGGATTGGCTGAAAGAAAAGTCGTTACCCGTGATTTTTCCGTCCGCAATAGGATTGGTACCCATTGGGGTTTGAACTGTACCGGTTAACTGATCGGCATTGGCCTGTAGGTTTAAAGTCATATCAAACTGACCTAATTTGCCGGTCCAGCGCCCGTTTATATTTCCAGCCTGGCCCGGAATAGATTGGATTGAATCAGGAGTAATAGTAGTTGCTGCCGAATCCGGGGTTGCTACTGGTGCGGTAGTAGCTGGCATGCTGCCGGTTGGCCGTTGTCCTTGACCCGGCGCTCCTGCTGGCCGGGCCCCGCCCCCTGCCGGAGCACCACCGCCAGCGGGTGCACCAGTTGCACCACTACCGCCGCCATCCTGGCCGCCATCGCCGCCCCCTTTCAGGTCGTCGTTGTTTACCGATTTTCTTCTTCTCCGGGAATCATTCATGTTTAATTTACCAATCCGGTAGCTAAAATTCACTTTAAAGTTGCGGTTAAACATTTCGTTTGTACTCCGCTGGCTCAGAATTGGTGAATCGAAACGATTGCGCATGGTAATGGAACTAGTTAAAAAGTTTTCGGCGCCAAAACCAATACTGCCTTTTTTATCGAACAACTCTTTGCGCAGGCTTAAGCTATAAATACCGAACCCACTTTGCGAACCTTGTAACTGCACCTGCGAACCGCGATAAAACCCAAACAATTGCAATCCCCAGCCTTTCCCAATGCTATAATTCCCGAAAGCCCGGACATTGTAAACCAAGCCCTGGTTACTAGCGGAGTAGCGGACATCGGCCACATTGTTATTTAACACGGCATAATACATATCGGTACCTCCGTTTAAAGATAATTTGCCCGAAATATTTACGTTGGCGAACAAACTAACCCCGTAGGCGTTTTCTTTACCGATGTTATTAAAAGTAGTCCGGATAGTATCGGAATTAATGGAACCATCGGGCAAAGTATACACTAAAATATCGCGGATGCTTTGAATAGAATTATTGGTATTGCGGGCAAAAGCGGTAAAGTTGAGCGAGGTGGTATTTACATAAGTATTATAGCCTACTTCAAAATTATTCGTGTATTCCGGATCTATTTCCGGATTGCCTTCCGTTACATTTATACCATTTATTAACCGGTTTGGATTTAAGTACTGCAGCGAAGGCCGCTGAATGCGCCGATTATAGGCTAACTTAACCAAATTACCATTCGCTAACTTCCGCGATAAATTTAAGCTGGGCACCAAAGCCCCGTAAGAAGGAATAGCTAAAGCACTGCCAGTTTCAAAATCTGCATCAATTGTGGTATATTCATACCGGGTTCCGGCCTTAATGGTGTATTCTTTGGCAATATTTAAGGTGTAGGAAAGATAACCGGCGGTAATATTTTGGGTATAATCAAAAATATTGGAAACCGCCAAGTTCGTGTTGCGAATAAAAGGTCCCGTGGCCCCATTGGCCGTAAAGGTAGCATAATCGCTGTTTACCTGCCGGATAATATCTTTGGCGCCAAACTCCAGGAATTGCGTTTCCCCAATGGGTGTTTGATAATCGGCTTGGATGGTTATTTCCTGATTAAAGCTTTCGTTTAAATTTTGCCGGCGGCTGTCAACTGAATAATCCAGAATGTCGAAATTATTGATTAAGATATCGTTGGTACGGTTATTCCGGCTAAACTGAGTAAGAATACTAAATTCTTGCTGCGGTTTAGCAAAGGTGCGGGTATAGTTTAAGTTTACATCTACGTTGCCGGAATTATCGGTGGTTTCCTGATTTTGCAACGTTTCGTTTAATAATGCATCATTGCGGTATTGTACGCGGTGTAAATTATCCAGCAAATTATTACTATTCCGCACGCCATATTGCACGGAGGCACTTAGAAAGTTATACTTATTTATATCGTAATCCCAACCAAACTGGTAACGGCCAAATAAACCTTTGTTCTGCGATTCGGAATCCTGGATATTTAAGGTTTGTTCGCCTGCATTAGTGGTTACCTGGCGGTTATTAAAAATACCGGGCGTATTATAATTGCCACGGCCGAACCCGCCTAATGAAAAGCCCATTTTACCTACTCGGTAACTACCGTTTAAACCCAGGTTAGAACCCCGTAAACCGGCGCTGCCATCTAAGCTTAAAGAAAAACCCTGTAAATTATTTTTCTTGGTGATAATATTAATAATTCCTCCCGATCCTTCGGCATCGTATTTAGCCGAAGGCGAAGTAATTACTTCCACCGATTTAATCATATCGGAAGGAATTTGCTTTAAAGCATCGGCCACGCTGCCGGCCGCAATAGTAGAAGGCCGGTTATTAATTAATACCCGAATATTCTGGCTGCCCCGCAACGTAACATTACCATCTAAATCCACGGACAAAGAAGGCACTTTGCGTAATACATCGGTCGCATCGCCGCCGCGGTTCGTGGCATCATTTTCGGCGTTGTAAACGGTGCGGTCTACTTTTTCTTCTATTAAAGCCCGCTGGCCGGTAACTTCTACTTCTTTTAAAGCTACCGCACTGGAATTTATTTTTAAAGCTCCCAGGTTTACATCGGAGTTGTTAGCGGCTAACCGTACGTTATCAATGTTCCGGCTTTCGTACCCGATAAAAGAAACAATTACCCGGTAAGTACCAGCGCCAATATTATTAATTTTAAACTTTCCTTTATCATCGCATAAGGTACCGTCTAATACCTTGCCTGATGCTGGATCGGCGAGGGTAATGGTGGCAAAGCCTACCGGCTGCTGGCTTCCGGCATCTATTACGGTGCCCGCAATACTGCCATTACCTTTGGGCAGCGTTACGCCCGCATTGTTTGGCCGGGGCATTGGTCCCTGGGCAAACGTTACATGGCTAGCTAACGCCAAAGCCACCAGTGGGATTAGCTTTCTAAAATTTTTCATAACAGGATTGTATATATGTAGCATTACTAATCTTTATAGGCCAAATTTATATTTTGTCTGCCGGTGGGGTAAGTATTGACGAACTATATTCGGTACTTTACCGGCTCTTGCACATTATAATTATAATACAGCACAAAGAAAACAACTTAAAACCGCATGTGTCACTGCTAATAGATCAATTGGCTTTTAAAATCGATAAACCAGCTTAATATTCGACGGAACTGCTAAGAAGTACTCCTAAATCAATCGTCGATCAAAAACCAGTATCGGGCGAATATAACTGGCGGCAGACGGGTGCTTTCCCAGCAACTGTTTACCTTTAAAGGTTAAAATAAGGCCGCCGCTTATGCAATCATTTATCAATCGCCACCGGGTTCTGTTACTCCATCTTTCTTTTTGGGGAGTATATATTTCTTTTTCGCTTTACCAAGTAAGTATGTTTAACCAGCGCAGTGAAAACCCGGACTGGCGCAAATCTTTAATTTTTTTTACCATCCAGATTGTATTTAATATGCTGCTGGCTTACCTCAATTATTTTATCTTATTACCCCGGTGGTTAGCGCGTAAGCAATTGGGCCGGTATTTGCTCGAATTTTTAATTCCTTTTGCCCTTCTTACTATGCTGCGCCTTAATTTATTGCGCCTCCTGTTGGATAGTAGTACCAATCAATTCCATTTTCTTAACTCTTCCCCCTTTATCATACAATTGGTGCTTATTTCGCTTTTTATTGTGGTATTTGTAGGCATGCTACGTTTTGCCGTAGATTGGTTTGAATTTGATGCCCGCACCAAAGCCATTGAAAACGAAAAGCTGTTTGCCGAGCTTAACTTCCTGAAAGCCCAGATAAATCCGCACTTTCTTTTTAATACGCTCAATAATTTATACTACCTGGCTTATACCCAGTCGCCGAATACCATGGAAGTAATAGAAAAGCTTTCGCAAATGATGCGGTATATGATTTACGATACCAATGCGGCACGAGTACCGCTCAGCAAAGAAATAACGTACATGGAAAATTATATCAGCCTGGAGAAATTACGGCTAAATAATGACGTGCCCATTACCTTTGCGGTACACGGAAATACCACGGGCGTATTGATTGTACCCCTGATTTTTATTACCTTTCTGGAGAATGCTTTTAAACACGGCGTGAGCAACAATAATCCACAGTCCTGGGTTAAAATTAATATAGCCTTGCAGGATAAGATTTGCACCTACACGGTAGCCAACAGCAAAATAAAAAATACCAACACTGGGGCTGGCGAAAGATCCGGCGTGGGTTTACAAAATGTAAAACGCCGCCTGGACTTAAGCTATCCCAATTCGTACCATTTAGATGTATCCGAAACGCCCGATCAATACGCTGTAGAACTAAAACTTACCCTTACGTGATTATTTCCTGCCTTATTGTAGAAGACGAACCGCTGGCCCGTAACCTGCTCACCGATTACGTTAGGAAAGTACCGTACCTGCACCTCATTGAAGCTTGCGCTAGCCCTTTGGCCGCCCTGGAAATTTTACGGGAGCAGCCAATAGATTTGCTTTTCCTGGATATCCAGATGCCCGAAATTACCGGCATTTCGCTCTTAAAAATCTTGCCGAAGAAGCCCTTAGTTATATTAACCACGGCTTACTCGGAATATGCCCTGGAGAGTTACGAACTAGATGTTTTGGATTACCTGCTCAAACCTATTTCGCTGGACCGGTTCTTAAAAGCCGTGGCGAAAGCCAGCGAACGCTTAACCATTAGCCCGGCCCCGCCTCCGGTTATAGAAAAACCAACAACTGAAACAGTACAGCCTTTTGTTTTTGTAAAAGACGGCACCAAACTGGTAAAAATACGTTGGAGCGATATTTTGTACGTGGAAGGTTTAAAAGATTACGTAGCCATTCATACTCGGCAACAACGAATAGTGAGTTTGCAGCGCCTGAAATCGTTAGAATCCCAACTGCCCGCCGATCAGTTTATTCGCATTCATCACTCTTATATTGTAGCGCTGGAAGGCATTGATGTGGTACACAAAGATAAAGTACAGGTCGGCAACTTGTTTTTACCGATTAGTGATACCTACCGCAAACCTTTTAAGGATTTTATCGACCGTAACCATATTCAGCCGGAGTAATTGGTTACCCGGCCGTCAATAAAAAAACCGGCCGATCTATTTCTATTAGACCAGCCGGTTTTTAGATGTTTTCTAAATGTAAACGACTTACTTTTTATTTTTTAAGGTATAGCCATAAACAAGAAGCCCCACCCCGGCGGCATATATAATATATTGCTTGTTGCGGGTAGAAAGGGAGTTATACAAATTCTTCGCGTATTTGGCCGGGTCTTTTGTAATGTCGGTGATAACCGATGGGTTCGCAAACAGATTGCCAAAGCCAGAAGTATTTTTATTTTCGTTGTTTTCCATGATTTCCTTTTGTTTTGAGAAGTCTTGAAATACGGGTATTCCGGCTGCAGGTTCTATCATTTTTCCGTTTTTGGAAGAAAGCTACCTGCTGGTGGTATTGGCTGGCTAACCTTTTATTAAGTTTTCTAAGAACGAAGTATAGCTTAGACCTTTTTATAAAAACCAGATTGTAACAAGATGGCAGCGAAGACTGCAGCGTAGCAAGGGTTACGTATCTATTTTGATAGGCACATACTTTCTTTTATTCATTTAAGATTATCGGCCCTGGTATTAATTGTCCACTAAGAACTTCTTTTATTTTAGGAACAAGTTTGTTTAAGGTCAAATAAGTATTATCTGTCGCATGAAGCACTAAAACTGGAATAGAGTATTTCTTAAAGTTCTGTTGATATTGTAGATTCTTGTCAAAGGTGAATAAAGCGTCAAAGTTTTCTGCTATTAACAACTTCATCAGTTCTCCATTTTTCTTCCCGTTCCAGCCCTTGTCGTTAACTGTGTAGATTTCATGTTCAGGAAAGTCAAGTTT
>Ga0210040_10003464_pt1 | contig 21308 bp, 22 predicted proteins | sample CryGeyCG12114_NA_FD_185462 | JGI IMG/M metagenome (GOLD analysis project Ga0210040, IMG submission 185462) | Groundwater microbial communities from aquifer - Crystal Geyser CG19_WC_8/21/14_NA (SPAdes) (version 2) | ecosystem: Environmental > Aquatic > Deep subsurface > Groundwater | place: USA... | reverse complement strand
TCGTGTCCGGCATCTACGAGCTGGGAGCGATCGGCGACTCCGGCCGCCCGGACCTTCGGCCCATCTTCGCCCCGCGTGACGGGGATGGACGAGCACAGGCCACCGGGCCCGGGATGCTCAGCGAGGCCTTGGCCGAGCGGCTGACCGCTGCGGGCTTCGACCTCAACTGGCTGCACCCCGACGCGTCGGACTGGCCGTCCGATCTAGGCATTCCGGAGGCGGCGTCGTGAGGGCCGGGGTCCTGTTGCTCACCCTTGCTGGACTGCTCGTCTCCGCCGGGTTGGTCGCCGGCGTCGCGGCGGCCCGCGGTGTCAGCCTCCTTCCCGCTGGAACACCCTCAGCCCGGCTGCGTCACCGGCGGCAGGTCACCCCGCTGCACCTCGGCGCGCTGGCCGCCGGGGTGCTGGTCCTGCTCGTCACCGGCTGGCCGGTTGCCGCGCTCGGCGCGGTCGGTGGGGTGGTGTTGATCCCCAAGGTGCTCGGCGGCGGCAAGGCAGCCAAGCAGCTGATCGCCACCTCGGAGGCGCTGGCGGACTGGACGCGGCGGCTGGCCGACCTGATCAGCTCCGGGGCGGCCGGCTCGACCCGGGAGGCGCTGCGCCGCTCGTTGACCTCCGCGCCGGCATCGATCGCCCCGGCGGTCAGCAACCTGGTGACCCGGATGGGACCGCAAGGTGTGGAGTCAGCCCTGCGGCAGTTCGCCGGCGAGGTCGGCGATCCCGCCGCCGACAAGATCGCGATGGTGCTCATTCTGCGCGAGCGCAACGGCGGCCCTGGGCTCGCCGAGGTGCTCACCGCGCTGGCCGCGGACCTGGACGAGCGCTCCCGGATGGTGCGCGAGGTGGAGGCGGAACGGGCCAAGCCGCGGGCCAACATGCGCACGATCGTGGTGACCACGCTGATCTTGGTGGTCGGGATGATGCTGTTCGCCCGGACGTTCCTGTCGGGCTACTCCACCGCGCTTGGGCAGGTCGCACTGCTGGTGGACTTCGTGGTCTTCGGGACGGCGTTGCGGTGGATGCGGCGCCTGTCCGACCCGCCGACGCGTCCGCGAGTGCTCGTCGACCCCGACCTGGCCACGGTGTACCGGTGACCGGCCTCCAGGCGGCCACCTCCGCCGGCATGCTCGTGGCGCTCGGTCTCGTCCTCGCGGTTCGGGCGTTGCGTCCTGCGCCGCCGTCGCTGGCCGCGGCACTCGACCAGCTGTCGGCCAGCCCTGCTGCTCGCTCTGCACCCACCGCAGCAGTACTCCCGCTGACCTCGACGGGGGGCTGGTGGGACGTCCTGCCCAGCTCGGTGACCCGCGTGCTCGAGGAGCACCTCGGGGTCCCGGATACCGACCTGAACATCATCGGCCGGACCCGCAGCCAGCTCGCGGCCCGCAAGCTGACCCTGGCTTTGGCCGGGCTGCTCACCCCTGCCCTGTTCGGGCTGGTCCTGGCGGCTCTTCAGGTGCCCGTGCCGTTTGTGTTCCCCGGCGCCGTCGGGCTGGCGCTCGCCGCTGTCGGTTGGCTGCTGCCCTCGGCCGAGGCACGGGAAGCCGCGAGTCACGCGAGGGCCGAGTTCCGCAGCAACCTCGAGTCCTTCCTGACCCTGGTGGCCGGCGAGCGCCGGGCGCGCGGATCGGTGGAGCAGGCACTCGAGGAGGCTGCGGAGGTGTCGGGCAGTGAGCCCTTCCTCCGCATGCACCGCGCGATCCGGCGCGCCGCGCTGTCAGGTCGCAAGCCGTGGACCGACCTACGCAACCTCGGCGACGAACTCGACGTCGCCGAGCTGCGCAGCCTGGCGGACATCGCGGCCGTGGCGGCCGACGGAGCGTCGGTCTACAACACCCTGTTGGCCAGTGCCCGGACCTTGCGGCACACCGAGTTGTCCGACGCCCGCAGCGAGGCGAACGAGATCAGCGAGCGCATGGCGCGCCCGCTGGCCCTGCTGGTCACCGGACTGACCCTGTTCGTCCTCGTCCCGTTCCTGCTCCGCATGTTCTCGGTCGCGCCGTGAACGCCCCGTCTCCTGGAGGTCCCATGTCCCCGTCCACCGCCCGCAGCCGCGCGCTCCGTCCGTTGGTGGCCGCTCAGGTCACGTTGTCCGTGCTGGTGCTTGCCGCGGTCGGATGGCTCCGCGGTGAGGACGTCGCCGACGATCGAGGATCCGACTCCTCGGAAAAGGCCTTCATGGTCATCCTGGCCATCGCGCTCGGCGGCGCGGTCACCGCGGCTGCGGTGACATTCGTGAACAGCAAGATCGGACTCTTCCAGTAGCCGGGGCCCTCGGCGCCATGCCTGTGCCTCGTACCTGGAACCGGACGGTCGCGCCGTCGTCCGGTGCTGTAGTGCGCCTAGGCACTCGGGGACCCAGCGACGACGGCGACCGCGGCTCGTCCAGCGTCGAGTTTGCGATCCTGTTCCCCGTCATCGTCGCGTTGTTGCTCGCCGGCCCGCAGCTGGGCATGTGGTACTTCGCTCGAGAGGCTGCCGAAGCAGCGGCCCAGGCCGGAGCGCGCGCTGCCAGCGCCAGCGAGGCGACCGGGGGAGTAGGCCAGCAGGCGGCGGACGTCTACCTGGCCCGACTCGGCACCGGGACCATCACCAGCTACTCGGTGACCGAGGAAGACACAGCCACAACCGTGTCGGTGCACGTCGTCGCCGAGGTCCCCAACGTCATCCCCCTGCCGGGTTTCACCCCGACCGTCGACGTGACGGTGGAGCTGGCCAAGGAACGCTTCACCACACCGGACTCGCCATGAGCCGTCGCATTCTGCCGCCTCGCTGTCGGCTCGGTCAGCGGGTCAGGGACGACCGCGGTTCGGAGTCCGTGGAGCTGGCCATCCTGCTGCCCGTCGCCCTTCTGGTCCTGGCCATGCTGGTGATCGGAGCCCGGGTCGCCTTGGCCAGTGACCGCATCAGCGGGGTTGCCGGGATCGCCGCGCGGGACGCGTCACTGGCCCGGTCCAGCGCGGCTGCCGAGCAGCTGGCCACCGCCAGCGCTACCGAGGCCCTGGCGAGCCGGGACCTGCACTGCGCCGACGTCCAGGTGACCGTCGACACCGCGGGCTTTGTCAGCCCGCCGGGTGCCCTGGCGTCGGTCACCGTCGCGGTGACGTGCACGGTCGACCTGTCCGACTTCGGTGTGGCCGGACTGCCGGGCTCTCGCACGCTGCGCGATACCGCCACCAGTCCGCTCGACCCCGCCCGGGATCTGTCGTGAACCGCGCTGCGCGGCGCCGAGCCCTGCTCAGTGAGGACGACCGCGGATCGGTGGCCGTGCTGTTCTGCTTCATCGTCCTGATCGCCGGGATCCTGGTGACCGCACTCGTCGACGCCGGCACCGCCATCCAGGCCGCCAACCGTGCCGACACCTACTCTGCCGAGGCCGCCCGGGCAGCCAGCATTGCGGTCGGTCCGGTGCCCACCGGCGGTGCCGCGGACGTCCAGCTGGCGACGAGCGCCGCGAACTCCTACCTGCAGCAGGCCGGGGCCACCGGCGCGGTCAGCGTGCTGGGCCCAGGACGCATCGAGGTCAGCGTGACCGTGACGGCCTCCACCCCGCTGCTCGGGATCCCGGTCAGCCAGACCCGCACGCACACCGCCCAACTGCAGGTCGGCGTCACCTCCGGAGAAGGAGTCTCGTGAACACCCACGCCGTCCGGCTGCTCAGGGCCGTAGGCGCGCTGACAGTGCTTGCCGCCGTCATCGTCGGCGTGCCGGTGCTGCTCACGGCCTTGCACCTGGTGCCGCATGGTGTGCAGTCCCTTGACGAAGCCGTCGCCGTGCTGACGGCTCGGGACGACGGGCGGCTGCTGCAGGTCGTGCTCGGCGCCGGCGTCTGGGTGTGCTGGGCGCTGTTCACCGCCTCGACGGTCGCGGAGGTGGCAGCCCTGGCCCGGGCACGTCCGGCAGCGGCGCTGCCAGGACTGCGCGTCTTCCACAAACCGGTGGCAGGACTGCTGGCTGCGGTCGTGGTCGGGCTGACGGTCGCTCCGGCAGCCGTCGGCGCGTCCTCGTCCGGAGCTACGACCGCCCGACCTCCGCTACCGGTCGCCGCCGCCTTCGACGCCGTCCCAGCGTCGGCGGGGCCGATCGTCAGTGCGCCGGCCATCCAGCCAGCGTCCGCCATCTCCGCGCCCGAGGAAGTCCCGTCCACACCGTCGAAGACGTACGAGGTGCGCCGGCGAGACACGTTGTGGGCGTTGGCCGAGCGGTACCTCGGGGACCCGCTGCGCTATCCGGAGATCGTCCAGCTGAACCCGACCACCGTCGGCCCGGACAACGAGATCGTCCCGGGCACGGTGCTCGTCCTGCCATCGGACGCGACTGGGCTGACAGCGGCTGACTCCGGTCCGACCGTTGCGTCGGCCGCGGCTCACGAGGTCACCGTCGAGCCGGGGGACACCTTGTCGGGCATTGCGGCGGAGGTCGCCGGCGACGCGCGTAGCTGGCAGACAGCATGGGAGGTGAACCGGGGGAGGCCCGAGCCTGGGGGAGCGGTCTTCAGCGATCCCGACCTGATCAGGCCAGGATGGACGCTGACGGTTCCAGCGGCCGAGGGGGCTTCGGCCGAGACCTCGACAGCCCCTGCGTCCTTGCCGGAGCCGCTGCCTGATCCGACACCTGAGCCCGCACCGACGCCTGAGTCTGAACCCACACCGATGACGGCCGAACCGACGGGGCCGGGCACGGCGAGCCCGCAGGCGACAGAGCCAACCGCATCACGTGCTGACCCGTCACCGACCCGAGCTGAGGCTCCGGTGGAGGTGGCGTCGGAGTTGCCGGCGGTCGCGTTCACCGGTGGCGGCGTGCTGCTGGCCGGGGTCTCACTCATGGCTCTGTTGCGCTACCGGCGTCGCCAGTTTCGGCACCGCCGCCCCGGGCGATTGATCAGCAGCACTCCGTCGGAGCTCCTGCACGTCGAGCGAGCGCTGCAGTCGGCCGGCAGTGCGGACGTCACCTGGCTGGACCAAGCGCTCCGCAGCCTGGTGCAGGAACTGGCCTCAGTTGAGGAGGGCCGGCTGCCCGACGTCGTCGCGGTCTGCATGACCGACGACGTCCTGACTCTCGTCCTGACCAGTCCGGCGCCGCGGGCACCGGAGCCATGGACGGTCGACGAGGCGGGCACCCGCTGGACGATCCGGCGAGGTGACCCGCTGCGCTACGACGAGCGCCGGCGAGCGCACTTCTTCGCACCGTTCCCCACTCTGGCCTCGGTCGGCTCGACCGCCGGCGGAGAGCATTGGCTACTCGACCTCGAACGGGTCGCGGCGATCTCGCTGACCGGCGATGCTGACCGCGGGCTGGACCTCCTCCGGTTCCTGGCCGCCGAGCTCGCCCACAACACCTGGTCGGAGATGCTCCAGGTCACCGCCGTCGGCTTCGGTGCGGAGCTCGCGGAGATCAACCCCGACCGATTCACCTACACCGATGACGTCGACAAGCCGATCGCGGCATTGACCGGACGGCTGGAATCGGTGGCCGAAGCCATGCGGGTTGCCGACACCGACGTGCTGACCGGGCGGCTGCGCGACCTCGCGGCCGACGCGTGGGCGCCGCACGTGCTGCTCATCGGCCCTGACCTCGCGGAGGGCGACCCGGCGCTGGAGGAGCTGCTGACTGCGCTCGAACGGCAGCCGTCGCGCAGCGGGGTAGCCATCGTGCTGGCCGCCGGTGGCGACCGGACGGACGACGTCCGGTGGCAGCTGACCATCGACGAGACTGGGCTCTTGCGCATCCCTGCGCTGGGGCTCGAGCTGCGTGCCCACCAACTGTCGGCCGAGGAAGCTGGTCCGCTGGCTCAGATGCTGGCGCTCGCCGCCGTCACCGAGGACCGTCCCGTCCCACCGGCTCATGGGGAGCAGCCTTGGGACCGGAACGCGGATGCCTGCGGTGGCTTCCGAGCTGAGGAAGCGGATGACGAGCCAGCGCCGCGCGGGGCTGATCCGCTGACCGCCATGGTCGATTCTGTCCTGCCGCTGGCTGAGCAGGCCTACCTGGACGCGGCCGCAACGACCGGGCGCGACGTGCGAGCTCTGGCTCCCTTCGTCGACGACGCTCTCCGCGATCAGGTTCAGCGCGCTGACCCCGATCTCGGCCGGGACTTGGCGAACTGGGCCGACGCATCCTCACCCCGGCCCAAGCTGACGTTGCTGGGCCCGATTCAGGTTCGCGCCCAGGGGTCGCTGCCCGAGCGCAACAAGCGGCGGCAGTTCTACACCGAGATCGTCGCCTACCTGGCGACCCGACCCAAGGGCGCGACCAGCGAGCGATACGCCACCGCGATCTGGCCCGAGGAGCCGGACGTGGTCGGCAAGACCAAGGTGCGGCAGGCGATCTCGGTCGTTCGAGCCTGGCTCGGAGCCGACCCGGTGACGGGCACTGACTACCTCCCCTCCGGACTCACCGCGGCGGCGGCCGGGCGGTACCGGATCGACGGAATCTTGATTGACGCGGAGCTCTTCCGCCGGCTCCGGGTCCGCGGGTTGGCCCGGGGAGCCGGAGGCATCGCTGACCTGCGGGCTGCGCTCGACCTGGTCACTGGCCGACCCTTCGACCTGCCCCCGCTACGCCAGGGGGCTGCTGGCGGCTACAGCTGGCTGGTCGACGGGAACTCTCGGTTGGACCACGAGTACGCCGCGATGATCGTCGACGTCGCGCACACCGTGGCCACCCACCATCTCGCGTCCGGCGAGCCGAAGCTCGCCGCTGCCGCGGCGCAGGTCGCGCTGAGGGCCGCGAGCTTCGAGGACGTCCCGCTGCTCGACCTCGTTGCTGCCTGCGACGCCCAGGGCAACCGAGCGGAGGCTGACGCCTACGTCGCCCGGATCCTGGCCAACCACGACGCAGAGATAGAAGAGGATCTGCCGCCCCGGACGGCCGACATCCTCTTTCGACGCCAGCGGATGAATCGTGCGGGTTGATCGGCGCCGGCGCGTGGGCCGTCACTCGGGCAATGTGGACTAATCGCCTGCAGGCCTAAAGCTCAGCGGGTCGCTGACCGTCCGGGGTCGGCATCGCGGCAGCTCCAAGTAGGACGCCCGGCGTAACGAGGCGGAGACAACATGACGTCCTTTACGTTGTAGTTGCTCTCGGTAGTTGATTAGTTACTAGCGAGCACCGGTGGTCTGAGGTTGAGCTGTCGATTTCCGACTGGGAGCTGGCCCTTCTGTGCTCGCGAGGCGGCTGGGCCCGTGGCTGGGAGCCAGGTAATCGGAATTATGGTGGCGTGACGGATAGGCAGCTGATCTCTTCGGGGGCCGTGTGGGAAGCCGCGGTTGGCTACTCCCGGGCGGTACGGGTCGGGCCCTGGATCTCGGTCGCTGGCACGACGGCCACTGCATCCGGCGGGGGTGCGGTCGGTGGCAGCGATATCGGCGCGCAGACTCGGGAGGCGCTGCGCCGGATCGCATTGGCATTGCATGAGGCCGGCGCCGGTCTGGAGCACGTCGTACGGACCCGGATGTTCGTGACCGACATCAGTCAGTGGGAAGTAGTGGGCAGAGCACACGGCGAGGTGTTCGGAGACATCAGGCCAGCGACGTCAATGGTCGAAGTCAGCAAGCTCATTGACCCCGCCCTATTGGTCGAGATCGAGGCTGATGCCATTTTGCCGGATTGAGCAGTGAAACCGACCCTGTCATCGGATGGCCAGTCGTTCCACCCCCTCGGCGGAAGACTTGCACTCGGTTTCACGTAGGGATCCGTCGAGGGTCGAGCGTTCGTGGGACCGGTGCGGTGAGTTCGTCGACCGAGCGACGGTGGCGCCCGTGGGTGCTTTCGATGGCGAGACCTTCGCGCGCCCAGTACTCGAAGCCGCCGATCATCTCCCGGACCGAGCGGTAGCCGGCCTGCGCGAGGGTCAGTGCGGCCTTCGTGCTGCCGTTGCAGCCAGGGCCCCAGCAGTAGACGACGAGTTGAGGGTCCTCCTCCGGCGGGGGGAGCTCGTGCAGCCGTGCGGTGATCTCGCGGGTCGGCAGGTGTCGGGCGCCGGGAAGATGCCCCTGGTCCCAGGAGGCTGCGTCCCGGACGTCGATGACGACCAGGGGCTGGCCGGCGGCGCGGGCGGCAGCGACGTCCGAGGGGTCGGCCTCGTGGCGGAGCTTGGCGGCGAAGTGCTCAATTGCCGCGGCCTCCGGAGTTCCTGCTGTCATGACTAGCAGCGTGGGGCTCGAACAGTGGGTGGAGAAGTGGCAGGACCGTCGACATGCGGGCAGTACCTGCCACACTCCCGAGATGCTGCGCGACGTGACCGCGGTGGTCGGTGACTCGGTCGCCGCCTTCGAGCTGGGGGTGTTCGCCGAGGTCTTTGGCCTGGACCGCAGCGCTGACGGGCTGCCCGGCTACGACTTCACCGTGTGCGGGGTCCGCCCCGGTCTGGTGTCCACCACGTCGGGGTTCGCCGTCGCTGTCGAGCACGGCCTCGACCGCCTGGCCACCGCCGACCTGATCGCCGTCCCGGCCTGGCACTCCGACGACGCCCCGCCTCCCCAGTTGCTCGTGGCCGCGTTGCAGGACGCCGTTGCGCGCGGGGCGCGGGTGCTGTCGGTCTGTTCGGGGGCGTTCCTACTCGCCGCCGCCGGGCTTCTGGACGGTCGTCGGGCGGCCACGCACTGGCGGTACGCAACGGCTCTGGCCGCCCGCTACCCGGCCGTGCGGGTGGATCCGGCCGTCCTTTACGTCGAGGACGGGCCGGTGATCACCAGCGCGGGCACCGCTGCCGCGATCGACGCCTGCCTGCACCTGGTGCGCGCCGAGCACGGCGCCGCGGTGGCCAATGCGCTGGCCCGGCGCATGGTCGTCGCTCCCCACCGGGCAGGTGGGCAGGCCCAGTTCGTGGAGATGCCCGTACCGGCGACCGCGGAGGGGGAGCGGTTCCACAGCGTCCTGGAATGGTCCAGGCGCCACCTGGACCAGCCGCTCCTGGTCGAGGTGATGGCCGCCCAGGCGCACATGTCCCCGCGAACTTTCGCCCGCCGCTTCGCGGCAGCGACCGGTACAACACCCCACCGGTGGTTGCTCGACCAGCGGCTGCTGCTCGCCGAGCAGCTGCTCGAGGACAGCGACCTGACCATCGACGCGGTCGCGCAACGCTGCGGACTCGGCAGCGCCGACACTCTGCGTCACCACTTCGCCTTGCGTCGCCGGGTCAGCCCGTCGACCTACCGACGCACCGTCGGAGCCGCGGGCACAGCGGACAGCCCCAGCCCGGACGATCTCTCCGGCGGTGCGGCCGATCACCGTGGTGACTTGCCGGGATAGGTCAGGGGGTCAGCTGGCGACGCAGGAGTGCGGTGGCCGCGGCTCGATCGCCGAGCAGGGTGATCCGGGAATCAGCCAGGGTGGTGCGTCGCCAGAGCAGTTGGGCTATCGCGAGGTCGGGACCGTGCACCTCAGCCACGGGGTTGTCCCCGAGCTGCCATGTACCGCTTGGGGAAGTGAGCAGCAACCCGTCGCCCATCCGGCCCATCCGGCCCAGCCGAACTTGGCGGGGCTGCAGGGTGTCGACCACCTCGGCGATGCAGTCGGCGGCGACCCACGCCGGTGCCTCCGGGGTGCTCCCGAGCGCCGCGGTGAGGTCCAGGTGGTGGATGAAGGTCTCGTGCAGCTGTCGCCGGGTCCACCACCGCACCTGCCCGAACCCGTCGAGAGTGGGGCAGGGCTGGTCGAACCGGGCGAGCGCCTCGCGCAGCCGCGCGGCCGCCTCGCGGTAGATGGACGGTTCGACGGCCTGAGCCTCGTCTTCTTCCCCGGGGATGGCGAGACATCCCGGCTCCACGATCCGGAGCACCCACCGGTGGACGCTGGTCAGGTGCCCGAGCAGATCCCCGACCGTCCACGGCGGACAAGCCGGAACCAGGCGGCGGAGGTCGGTGAGCTCGGCCAAAGTGGCGATGGCGTCCTGCTGGCGACCCAGCTCCGCCAGCAGGCGAGCCGGAACAGGAGCGAGCACGACGGCAGTGTCCCAGCCACACGCCCCGGGAGCGGCCCAGCCGACCGGCAGCGTTTACCAGACGGACACACCCGCAAATAACCTCCTTTATTAGCGGGCTACTGCTGCTCGCGTCGTCAGCCCACCGCTCTGTCGCCAGAGACCATGCAAAGTGTCACGGGTCACAACTAGGGTCCTGGCATGCTTCGCCGACTCGAACTGAAGGACTCATGGCGGTCCTTGGACAAGGGTTCTTGGCCCGACGACCTCCCCGCGGGCTGCCGCACAGTGGTCTACGGCCACAACGGCAGCGGGAAGTCGACGCTGTCTGAGCTCCTCCTCAGCCTCGCCGAAGGTACGTGCGCCGCAAATGTTGTCTGGGAGCACGAAGACCGTCAGCGCACCACCGTCAACGTGAGTGGACCGAGTCCCTCGACGGCCATGGCGGTCTTTACGCGCAAATGGGTCGAAGCCAATCTCGCCGCCTTCCTTGACGGTGCGAGCGCCTCAGCCATCGTCACGTTGGGGCGTGAAGCTATCGACGCCAAAGACGAGGAGGTGAGACTCGAAAAGGAGATCGGCCAGCTGCGAGCAGATGCAAACGAGGCTGACAAGAATAAAAGGGCAGCCGACGGAAAAGTCGACAAGTTGGCTCGGGCCGTTCAAGACCGGATTGTCTCCGAGCTGAGAGAGTTCGATTACGTTCGCTTCACCAGGAACCGATACTCCGTCCCAAAAGTCCAGGAGCTGCTCCGTGGCTATAAGGGGGGGTTTCCGGACAGCAATGCACACGCGGAGGCACTGAAGCGCCTGGGGGAGGGTGCGCCTGCCCCGCTTGCAGAGCTTTCGCAGCCACCTGCAGATATTGCTAAAAGTTTAATCCGACTGACCGACTTGCTCGCCGAGACCCCCACCCGAGTCGCCCTTGATGCTCTTGAAGGCAATTCGACAGCTCAGGCGTGGGTCGAGCAGGGAATCGAGCTGCACAATGATCTAGATCATTGTCTCTTCTGTGCGGGATCGATCAGCGCTGATCGGCGTGAGCGGCTCGCTCGGCACTTTGACGAAAGCTGGCTTCGGATCCGCGGCGAGGCAAAAAGCTTGCTGACCGAGGTCGCCCGTGAGAAGAACGCGCTGACTGGTTGGTACGCCGCGTTACCAGCATCTGACCGTCTGGCCAGCGAGCTTGCATCGGTTTACGAAGCGGCTGTGACGCGAGTGGAAGGCGAAGTTGCTCAGCGTGTCTCCGCGTTGGAGGAAATAGAGGAAGTACTCAGCACCAAGGTCGCCGATCCCAGTGCGACGCCCGAGGCACCGGACTGGACCGTACTGAGCGACGCGCCTTCTGTCACCGTGCTCGCGCAGGCGGTCAATGAGCACAACGCCCAGGCCCATAGCCATGAAGAGGCCACCGCCGAGCGCAAGCAAATCGTCCTCGATCACCTGCTGGGATCGCAGAGCGCGGCATTCCGAGAAGCCGAGCATCAGGCCAGCGAGAGTGCAATGAAGAGCTCAACGAGCAGGAAGGCGACGGACCTCGCAGCGCGGCGACTCGAGGAGGTTCGGCAGGCGCAGTTCACCACGAAAGCCATGGCCGAAACGCTGACCCGTGATCTCGCCCGCGTCTACGGCAAAGACCACCTTAGTGTCGCTGTCACGGCAGACGGAAAGTCATACGCCTGTCGACGGGGTGACAAGGCGGGCACGGATCTCAGCGATGGGGAGAGGACTACTCTCTCCCTGCTTTATTTCCTTCGAAAGTTGGAGGACGAGCAGACGCCTGGCGGGGACCCCTCGAAGCGGATCGTTGTGATCGACGACCCCTCAAGCTCCCTCGACCGAGAGGCACTGTTCGCGACCCACCAGTGGCTCCTCGATACGCTGAAAAGCTTCGGTCAGTACATCATCCTGACTCACGACTTCAGTCTGCTGCGCCTCTTCATCAAGTCCCACAAGAACGCGTGGTCTAACTCGTTGACCAAAATCACGAAGGGGGATGCCGACGAAACTCGATTCCCGAAAGTCTCGTTCTTAGAGATGCATGCGGCGACGATCGACGGCGCGCGCCACTCGAAGGTGAGCAAGTTGCCTCGCCTCCTCCTCAAGAACACGTCTGAGTATGCCTACCTGTTCTCGATGGTGATGGCAGGGATCAACGACTCGGAGGATCATGAGCGCCTCTTCCTCCTGCCCAATGCGGCGCGCCGGCTTCTCGAGACGTTCGCCAGTTACAAGGCGCCGCACCGGACGGACTTTCTGCAACAACTCGAGGTGCTCGTTCAAGCTCAGCCCGGCGAACCCTTCCGAGATGTATACGACTTCTGCAACAGGTTCTCCCATGGTGAGGGGAGCGAGAGTGTGGACGTACTGGACGCCCGCGCTGTTCATGGACAGATTCGGCGATGCATGGAATTCCTGCGTGCGGTAGACCAGGAACACTTCGATCGAATGTGCACGGGTACTAGTACGGATCCGGCGATACTTTCGTAGTTCAAGGTGCTCGACTGGGTCATGGTCGCGCCGGAACGCTTCCGTTAGAGCGTGTTGCTGCCCCACGAGGAGGTTAAGTTACGGTGACGCCCGCAACGGGTGAGGATGCCTCTTGGGCAACCATGGAAGCCTCCCTGAGGGGAGGAGGGCTCACCCCCGAAGGGCAGAGGGCCGCCCATATGGTGTTGCAGAAGCTGCAGCAGGTGCTTGGGCCTACCTGGCCGCGTCGACAGCAAGCCGCCTTCGGCGGGTTACCGAGTGAACTGAGATCGCACGCCTTCCATGCAGCCGCTTTGCCGCAGTTCCTGAGCTTCGCCCTGCGGCTGTCAGCGGCTGTTGGCGAGCCCACCTTCCGGCCCGTGCGGTCTGCGCTCGGCCGCGGTTTAAGCGTGACGGATTGGCGCCACCTGCTCTTGCAACTCGAGGTTGCTCGGCTCGGCGCTTCGGTAGGAGCGCAGGCACAGTTTGAGCCGCCAATATCGGGTACGGGCCGCAGCGCTGACGTTCTTCTCTGGGGCATGCCTCAGGAAAGCCCGTTGATGGTCGAAGTGACCTCACTGTTCCGCTCAGCAGTCGACCGTCAGTGGCGAGTATACGAGGAAGACCTCAACATGTCGCTGATGGAAATCGAACAACGACACGGCGTATTCGTTCAGGTCAACCTGGCCTGCCACTTGAACAGTGATGACACCTTGTCGTGGTTAAAGCAAGTTGACGCCGCTGCAGCGCATACGCGCCGAACAGGGAAGCCCTGGACTCTCCGTCGGCCGGCCGGGGAGATCACGGTACGAGCCGATCCTCCGGTCGGGGGGACCGCTACGTTCATCGGTGCCGTTGGGCAGGGAGATGGCTGGCGCCGCCTGGCGCAGGCCGTGCGGGGAAAGGTGCGACAGACCGCCGGGTCTGCCTCTGCCTGGATCAGGGTAGATGCTTTAGATGGGTTCTTCCAGTTCACTGACTGGCGCGGGCACTCCTGGTCTGATCGCCTGAATCTGGTCGAGGCGGCCCTTAGGGAAACCATTGGCGATGCTTCTCATATTGCTGGGGTCGTTATCTCGTCCGGTCTGGCCACCAGTCCAGGCGCAATTGACTCATCCGCCGAAGACATCACCGTGACCAGTGCCGCAGGTGTCGGGCTACGTCGGCTTGTGGCTCCGCACTGGTGCGTGAGACATTCATCGTCCCGTTGCAGCTTGAGGTCGATAAGCGTGTCGAGCTGTGGGCTGCAGGCTATGCAGGGGAGCGATCCTGGCTGGACGTAGACCTGGGTGCGGCAGGGTTACCTCCGCTCGCGGCTTTATGGAAATAGTAGTAGTGGGGATCTAGTCAGCGACGGGTCCGCGCCGGCGTCGCCGTGCTTCGGTGTGGAAGGTGATAGGGCAGTTGTCCAAGACCCGGTTGACCACGGTGGCAAAGAAGACGTCGGGAGAGAGATGCTGGGGGACGGCGTCGATGCGAAGGGCGACCTCGGGCAGTGCCTTAAGGCGCTGCTCTAGCTCGCTGGCGGGCAGCTCGAGCGGGAGTTGCTCCTCGTCGCCCTCGGTGGCCGGTTCTACGCCGGCTGCCACGAGCGGGTTCTCGTCGTCCTCGTCGTCTTGCTCGGTGGCCGAGGCGTCGCCGTCTGGCCATTCGGGGATGAGGAGGGCGACGGCGTCGTAGGCGTCGTCTTCGCGGCCGAGCTTGCCTAGCAGGTCGATGATCCACTCGGCCGTCGCAAGGTTCGCGGGGGACAGGGCGGTGGAGCGCAAGCCGTAGACGAAGCCGAGGGCGGCCTGCGGGTGGCGGCTGCGGAGGTTCTTGGCGTCGCCGTAGCTCTCTTCGACCCGGTTGGCGGCGTTCTTGCCGAACGAGGAGTCCATGCGCTTGGTGGAGATCATGATCTCGGGGCCGGTGTTCCAGGCGGACATGACGACGTCGACCTGCTTGACGTAGTTCTTGCCCAGGATGTTGGCGCTGGCGCCGGTCTCGTTGCGGTACGTCTTGCCCGAGGCGAGCATCTCGTCGAGCACCTTGCGCTGACTGCGCGTGGCCAGCTCCCGCATGGCCACCAGGGTCGAGGGAAGGATCCGCGGCGGCGCCGCCCGCGGCCACACCAGGTCAGGCGTGAAGCCGGCCCGCCGCAGCTCGTAGGCGGTCCAGACGTCCAGGGCCAGCGCCGGCACCCCGGACTGAGAGTTGGCCTTCAGCAACAGGGGCACGCCCAGCAGCCGGCGCAGGGTGTCGAAGTCGGGGCGGTACTCGAGGTCGCCGTCGTTGGTGCGGTGCCAGGGGTTGGTGTAGTTCGGGGTGGCGGCGCGGGCGATGAGCGCGTCGTAGAGGGCCCAGGCTTCGGCCTTGAGGGTCTTGGCGCTCATCGGGTGGTGCCTGCGTCCGCGCCGCGGGCGGTGCGCCGGGCACTGAGCTCAGCGTGCGCGTCGCGCAGCGCGGCCAGCTCGCTGGCGGGCAGGCCCAGCTGGCCGGTCAGCAGCACGTCATCGACCAGGCGGACGGCGTCGGTGAGCCGACCACCCCGCAGGTGCTGGGCGACGCGGGGCTTGATCGCGGCCAGGTCGCCGGCGGCTGCTCGCAGCAGCTCCGGCGCCGGCACCGGGAGCCGGTCGGCTTCCCGGGGTTCGAGCTTGAGCATGCCACCGCCGTAGGCCCGGCCGACGGTCTCAGCCCCCAGCAGGGTCATCGACGTCAGGGAGCCCAGCGGCAGCAGGGCACGCCCGGTGTCCTGCAGGCCCTCGCGCAGGTAGACCCCGTGCACGGAGTTGAGGTGGTAGGCCTTGGCCTGGTTGGTGGTCAGCCGTGGAGTGTCGGCGTTCATGTAGGTCAGCAGCAGATCGGCCGGGCGGACCAGGGGCACCCGCCACCAGGGCTTGCGGACCCGGCACTTGTAGGCCAGCTGCACACCGGCGGTGTGCCCGGCCTCGATGTACTCCCAGGCCGCGGGGGAGGGCTCCCCGGCGGGGCGGAACAGCCAGGTCGCTGAGCCCTCATCCCCAAGGTCGGTGAGCGCGTTGGTGGTCAGCGCGAGGCCCCGCAGGTGCCGGCTACCGGGCGGGGACAGCCGCAACAGATCCGTGGACTCAAGCCCCAGCTCGGCGACGCGGGCGGGGGAGAGGGTGAAGTACTTGTTGTTGCCGGTCACCATCCCCAGCGTGGTGTCCCCCCAGGTCTCCAGGTCGGTGAACCCGGGGCTGGCCAGCAGCGCGCTGTAGGCGGTGAGAGCGTCGGTGGGGAGCAGGCCGGGGGTCCACTTGTCCTCTGGGCGCAGCGGCCGCCACGTGCGGCTGGCCGACACCTGGGCGAGCTCGGCGGCGTTTTGCACCTGGTAGACGTTGGCGTGGTCGGTGGGTCCCTGCTGGTAGCCCTCGGCCATCAGCAGCACCACCTCCTCCAGCACGCCGGGGAAGACCCGCTCGGTGAACAGGACCAGGTCGACTGAGGCGAAGCGCTCCAGCAGGAAGCGGCGGACCTCCGCGGCGTAGTTGACGCTCAACAGCTCCGCGGGCAGCACCAGCCCGAGCCGGCCACCGGGCTTGAGGAACAGCGCGGAGTGCACGGTGAACGCAGCCCACGACGACGCCAGACCAGTCAGCGTGACCCCAGCTCGGAGCGCGGCCGCGCGGGACTTCGTGCGGGCCTCGCCGGTGAAGTCCTGGTAGCGGACGTAGGGCGGGTTCCCGATCACGGCGTCATAGGAACCGGTCGGCTCAACGGTGAAGAAGTCAGCCTTCCGCACCCGTGAGCGCAGCCCAGCAGCGCTCAGCAGCTGCTGAGCCGCAGTCGCCGACGGGCCGTGCAGCTCCACCCCGTCCAGCGCCCCCGAGTCGGCCGCGGCGGCGTCCGTGGGGGCCGTCGCCTTGATCGCGCTCAGGCGGTTGACGGCTGCGAGCAAGAACGCTGCCTCACCGCAGGAGGGCTCCAGCACGCGGTCCCCGACCGCTCGGACCGCCCAGTCGGTGACGTAGCGGGCCACCGGCTCAGGGGTGAAGAAGGCGCCCCGGGCCTTGCGGAGCTCCGCGGTGTCCAACGAAGCCGAGGGAAGAGGAAGGGCCACGATGAGCAGTCTTGCTCATCGCTACTCAGGGACTCGACTCCCATCGGGCCCGGTCGTGCGACGTTAGGTTCTGTCGCCAGCTGACGGCGCGGAGAAGATCATCCCCGCGCCGTCGGCTGGCTGGTCGGGAGTCAGCCCTTCGGCGGGGAGTCGTCGTTGCCGTAGCTGTTCTTCTGGCCGATCTGGCCGTCGAGATTCTTGATGATGTGCTCGACACCGTCACGCTGGGCGGCCTCGCGTCCCTGCGCCTGCTGCTCGGCCTTGGTGCCTCCGGTCGCGAAGGCGCGGGTGCTGCCTGTCCGCCGGCTCTTCCGCTCGCCGTCCTCGTTGTAGGTCTCGATGTTTGCCTTGGGCATCGCTGCTCCTCGGAATCTTGGACCCGCCGATCGAGTCCATTGCTGATGATGGAGCTAGCCACCGACAATTTGGACCGGGTACAAACTCGAAAAGCTCGGGACGCCGCCGCATGCCACTTCAGACCGAGTCGAGTAGCTTGTGCGGTCGACCGGATGCTCAATGCGTGAGGGATGTTCAGTGGCTCGCAAGACGACGATTGTGCTCGAGGACGACCTGACCGGACAGGTACTAGAGGAGGGGCGCGGGGAGACTGTGGCCTTCGCCCTCGATGGTCAGAGCTATGAGATCGACCTGTCGGGGGAGAACTCCACGCAGCTGCGGGCAGACCTCAGCCGCTACGTCGACGCCGGCCGGAAGACCAGCGCGCCACGGAGCGGTGCGCAGGGCCGGAAGGCCGCGAGCAGCTCCGCGTCGGCGGGGCGCAAGGACACCGGTGAGATCCGCACCTGGGCCCGGGAGAACGGCCACGAGGTGTCCGAGCGCGGCCGAATCCCCTCCGCGGTCGTCGAGGCTTACGACGCGGCGCACTGACCGGTTCATCGCCGGCCACGGCTGTTCGGCGTCGTCCGGCGCACCAGCAGGGCTTCTTCCACGCTGGCGCGCTGAGAGCCCCGAGGGAAACTGAGACGTGACTGTTGACCCACCGTCAGGTCCTGCACCGGTCGACGGCCTCGGCTGGGTTGATTCGCTGCCTGGGTCGCTGGCCCGGCAGGCGCGGTTGTTGCGCGCGCTGATCTTGGCCGTGGAGGGCGATCCTCGCTGGGAAGCCCTGGAGCTGGGCTGCTCGCTGGCGGCTGGTCGGGGTGATGAGCTGTCCGACCTCGACGTCGGTCTGTGGCATGCATCAGGTGACCGACCGGCGGACGAGGACGTCGATCGGCTGGTGGCAGGCCTCGGTGAGGTGGTCGAGGTGAGTGCCCAGCCGTGGGACGGGACGCCTCGCTGGTGGGTGCAGTACGCCGACGGAGCCCAGTTGGACCTGGTCGTGGGCGCCGCGGACGACAGGGGTGGCCGGGCCCCCGGCGGGGTCATGCTGGTGGACCGGGGCGGCCGCTTCGCCACCGAGTTCACCCCGTCCGTCCTGCGCGCGAAGCCCGGGGAGCCACGGCAGTGGCTGCTCGACGGCTGGGAGGCACTGGGCAACACCGCCAAGTACCTCCACCGCGGCTCCCTGCTGGAGGCCGTCGAGCAGATCCACCGAGCACGCCAACGCGTCTTCCAGCTGTGGGCCGCCGGGGAAGGCGTCGACTACCCGCTGTTCGGGCTGACGAGCCTCCTCGACCACGACATCGCCGTGCTCCCCCCGAGAATCGAAGCCACCTACCCCACGATCGAGCATGTCTCAGTGGCCGAGGCCGCCATCGCCCTCGCCGAGCTCCTGCGATTCGCCGGACAGCACGCCGACCAGGCGATGAGCACTCCGCTGGAGGCGTACGTCGTCACTGACCTGCAGCGCGTCGGCAGGTAGTGCCCGCCGGCCGGGAGACGGTCGGGCGGGCCCGCTGATGAGGCGGTCGAAGGTCTCGAGGGCCAAGGCCCCGCGGGGCGCGAGTCCTCTCAGCCGGTGATGGGATTGTCTCGGTCACGCAGTGCCATAGCGGATGAGACCACGTGATCGATGAGCCCGTACGCCTTGGCCTCCTCGGGGATGAACCACCGGTCACGCTCTGCGTCGAGCTCGATCTGCTCGTAGGACTGGCCGGAATGGTGGCTCTGGAGTTCTGCGAGCTCGCGCTTGAGCTTGCGGTAGATGTCGGCCTGGATGGCGATGTCTGATTGCGTCCCGCCCACCCCGGCTGAGGGCTGGTGCATCATGATCCGGGTGTGGGGGAGTGAGTACCGCTTGCCCGGGGTGCCGGCTGTGAGCAGGAACTGCCCCATCGAGGCCGCCATTCCGAAAGCGTAGGTGGCGATGTCGCAGTCGAGGTACTGCATCGTGTCATAGATCGCCATCCCCGCACTGACGGAGCCGCCGGGGGAGTTGATGTACAGGTGGATGTCCCGGTGCGATTCCTCCGCCGCCAGCAGTAACATCTGAGCGCACAGGCGGTTGGCGATTTCGTCGTCGACCTGGGTGCCCAGGAAGATGATCCGGTCGCGCATCAGCCGGTCGAGAATGGTGTCCGGTAGGTTCGCGAATCCGGCACTGCCCCGCATCTCGGGGAGGTTTTGGGCATGGCTGTGCTGGGGAGCCATTGTTCAACCTTTCGTAGGTTTCGAGCTGCGCGTTATCGCGCGGCTTTCATACGGTTTCGGGTCAGCTACGCAGCGCGCCTACTGAGAACCGAGTCGTCGGTCGGCGACTGGCCTTAGCCTCAGTCACCAGCCGGACTTGAGGCGATGTCGCGAGGCCAGGCTGCGGTGATCGGCGACCGCAGTCCGGGAAGGAGCAGGCCGCCGGCGATGACCAGCAGCGCGCCGCAGGCGAGGAACACGATGCGCGTCCCGAACGCGCTGGCCAGCAGGCCCGCCAGTCCAGCCCCTGCGGGCATGGAGACCGTGGCCAGGATCCGGTAGGTCGAGGCGACGCGGCCCAGCAGGCGGTTGGGCACCGAACGCTGCCGGACGGTGACGCTGAGGACATTCCAGCAGGTGGTGGCCACTCCGTTGATGGCCAGCAGCGCGGTGGCCACCGCCAGGTTGGGAGCGATGCTCAGGCAGGTGAGGGCCGCGGTGCTAGAGACGAGGCTGACCAGGACGGTGGGGAACGCACCCCACCGTCCGAGTAGCCGGGTGGCCAGGGACGCCCCGATCAGCGATCCGACCGCTGACACGGCAAGGAAGACACCGAAGGCGCTGGCGCTGGCTCTCAGCTCGGTGGTCGCATAGACCACGGCCACGCCCCAGAACGCGCCGGCGGTGGCAGCCCAGGCGCCCAGCAGCAGCGACATCCCTCGCAGCAGGGGGGGAGGAGAAGACAAATCGCAGCCCCTCGCGGAGATCGGTCCAGACACGCTGCGCCGGGGTGCCGCCGGTCTCTGGTCCCACGGGCGGGGTGCTGGGGTCGGGAGGCACAGTTGCGATCAGGAGGGCGGCCAGCACGAGGACGGCGGCATTCCCGGCGAAGGGCAGGAAGGCCGCGCCGGCGAACAGGACACCGCCCAGTGCTCGACCGACGAAGTCTTCCCCGACGATCTGGCCGGTGAAGATCTTGGAGTTCGCGCGGCCCAGTTGTTGCGGCGCGACGATCCGCGGGAGATAGGCGTGTGCTGCGGGGTCGGCGATGACCTCGCCGATCCCGTAGAGGAGGGCGAAGAGCAGCAGCCAGGGCATGGTCATCAGGTCGTTGGCTATGAGCGCGACCAGGGTCAGCAGGATCAGTGCGCGGCCGCTGTTGGCCGCGAGCATGGCTTGGCGGCGGTCGACCCGATCCACCAGCACGCCGGCCAGCGAGCCGAACACGACTGCGGGCAGGAAGGTCACTACCGTGACCAGCGCAATCAACGCTGGGTCGCTGGTCAGCCGGGTAGCCAGCAGAGGTAGCGCGACGAGCCTGACGCCGTCCCCGAGGTTGACGGCGGTGGAAGCAGACCAGACCGTCCAGAACGCTGCACCCAAGGGCTGGTCGGTCTCATCTCGCGCGGTGCCGGGGGCCTGCGTGGTCATGCGCCCGCCTCTTCCGCGACGTCCCCGGCCGGCGACTGTGCGCGAGCGTCTTTCCGGGTCGAGGGAGAGTCGGGGCGGTAGAGCGCGATGGTCAGGTTGACCGGGTCGGCTTGGTCGTCCTCGAGGTCGCGGAACTCCTGGACGAGGGCCGTGATGCGCTGTCCGAGCAGGTCGTAGTTCTCCGGGGTCAACCGGAGTCGGTTGACCAGCAGCTGTTGACTGCTGTCGGGGCTGGCGGCGGCCAAGTCGTCAGCGACCGTGCGCAGCATCAGCGCCCGGTCGCCGTAGGCCGGGTTCTCCTCAGCGACCTCGAAGGACTTGGCGGCCCGGCCCCAGTACCGCTCGGTGCCGCCCCGGACCTTGCGGGTGCGCACCAGTCGGATCAGGCCCGCGGCGGCGAGGATCCGCAGGTGGTGGCTGACGCTGCCCTTGAGCAGGCCGAGCTGCTCGGCAAGCTGGCTGACCGTCGCTGCCTGGGTGCCGAGCGCCTGGAGGATCTGGAAGCGGGCGAGGTTGCCGACCGCGTGGACCTGCTCCTTGGTCGTCAGGACCATCAGCTCGTCGAGTGGGTAGTCCGGCTGGTCCCCGTCAGTCACCGGTCAAGAGTATTTGACTCTTGATCGGTCGCGCAACACTGGGTTGCTACAGGCCTCGTGCTCGAGCTTGACGTCCCCGCCGGCATGAGCCACCAGGCCACCGACGGGCAACTAGGAGCAGGGTCCGTCGGACCGGCGCCGCACAGTGCTGACCAGGCGACCCATAGGAAACGTCCTTTATCTAAGGGTCTGAGCTACGTGGTTCCGTCGTCGGTTCGACCGTCGCTCTGCGGGCTGGTTCAGTGCTGAACGAGGGCGCGGAGGGTGCGGCGCAGCTGATCGGCGGCTGTTGGGCT
>Ga0210040_10003463_pt1 | contig 21310 bp, 18 predicted proteins | sample CryGeyCG12114_NA_FD_185462 | JGI IMG/M metagenome (GOLD analysis project Ga0210040, IMG submission 185462) | Groundwater microbial communities from aquifer - Crystal Geyser CG19_WC_8/21/14_NA (SPAdes) (version 2) | ecosystem: Environmental > Aquatic > Deep subsurface > Groundwater | place: USA... | reverse complement strand
CACCTCCCCCGGCCGCAACCGGCCCCGCCGGGCCAGCAGGGCGGCCAGGCTGCCACCGCCGAGCAGGTCCAGCACGAGCGCGACCTCGACCGGCGCACCCCGCCGCTCATGGCGGACCACCTCGTGCAGCCGGACCAGGTGCGGGTGGTCCAACTCGGCCAGCAGCAGTGCCTCCCGCTCCTGCCGCTCCGGGTCCCCGCGCACCAGCACCTTCACCGCGACCGGCGGTCCGCCGCCACGGGGGCGGGCCCGCCACACCTCCCCGGAGCCGCCCCGGCCCAGCCGTTCCTCGAGCAGGTAGCCGGGCACGACGGGGACCGCTGGGAGGGGCTGCGCGGGCATGCCGGGACGGTAGGACGGACGGCGACCGGCCCGCCGGCACTGTCCACAGGCTCGGGCGGCGTCCACCGTCCGCGGTCAGCGGTTGCGGACCCTCCGCACCGCGACGCGAGCAGCCACGCCACGACGGCCGCCAGCACGAGTCCGCAGCAGGACCCTGCCAGCTGGTGATCTGTACCCTCGACCGTCACCCCGGCGTCCTGCAGCCACCGGGCCGGCCCGGTGTCCGGCGAGGTGGAGAACCGCGCCGGTGCACCTCCCGCAGCATGGCCTCCGGGGCGCCGCACCGTCCGCGCTAGGTTCGGGCGCGTGCCCGCGACCGTGCCGACCATCCTGGCCACCAGCATGGGGTTCACCGCCGCGGGCAGCGGTCCCCACGACATGGTCCCGGCAGCGGTGTTCGACCTCGCCGTCGAGCTGGCCGGGGCACCCGCACGGCCGCGGGTCTGCCAGCTCGCCACCGCCGCCGGCGACGACCCCACGTCCCAGGCGCGCTTCCACGCCGCGTTCGCCGGCCGCGACGTCCAGGCCTCGCACGTCGCGCTGTTCCCGATGCCCAACGTCGCCGACCTGCGGGCCCACCTGCTGGCCCAGGACGTCGTCTGGGTGGGCGGGGGCAGCGTGGCGAACCTGCTCGCGGTGTGGCGGGTGCACGGGCTGGACGAGGTGTTCCGGGAGGCGTGGCAGGCCGGCGTCGTGCTCGCCGGGGTGTCGGCCGGGTCGCTGTGCTGGCACGTCGGCGGCACCACGGACTCCTTCGGACCCGAGCTGCGGCCGGTGACCGACGGGCTCGGGCTCCTCCCCCACTCCAACGGTGTGCACCACGACTCCGAGCCGCAGCGCCGTCCGCTCTACCACCGTCTGGTCGCCGACGGCACACTGCCGGCCGGGTACGCCACCGACGACGGGGTGGGGCTGGTGTACCGGGGCGCCGAGCTGGTGGAGGCGGTCGCCGACCGGCCCGGCAAGGCCGCCTACCGGGTCGCGCAGGGCTCGGACGGCGGCGCGGTGGAGACCCGGATCGAGCCGCGCCGTCTGCGGTGAGCGCCACCGGGAACGGGCATAAGCTCAGTGGTGTGAGCGAGCTGCGAGTGATCCGGGCGGGCACGGTCCCCTACGAGGACGCATGGGCGTGGCAGCGCGAGCTGCACACGGCACGGGTCGCCGGCACGGGCCCGGACACGTTGCTGCTGCTCGAGCATCCGCCGGTGTACACCGCGGGCAAGCGCACCGAGCCGCACGAGCGGCCCTTCGACGGGACCCCGGTCATCGACGTGGACCGCGGCGGCAAGATCACCTGGCACGGGCCGGGGCAGCTGGTCGGCTACCCGATCGTGGCGCTGCCCGACCCGGTGGACGTGGTCGCGCACGTCCGCCGGATGGAGCAGGCGCTGATGGCGGTCTGCGCCGATGCAGGCCTGGCGACCGAGCAGGTGGAGGGCCGCAGCGGCGTGTGGGTGCGGGCCGACGAGCCGGGCCGCGGACACCGCCCGGACCGGAAGATCGCCGCGATCGGTGTCCGGGTGGCCCGGGGCGTGACCATGCACGGCTTCGCGCTCAACTGCGACCCGGACCTCGCTGCGTTCAGCAACATGGTGCCGTGCGGCATCCCGGACGCCGGGGCGACCTCGCTGACCGCCGAGCTGGGCCGGGACGTCCCGGTCGGCGAGGTGATCGACGCCGTGGAGCAGGCGATGCGCGCGGCGCTCAGCACCGTCGCGGCCGGCTAGGTGCACGGGGGCCGGCCGCCCCCGGACACCTAGCCGACGACGAAGTTGACCAGCCGGCCAGGCACCGCGATGACCCGGCGCACGGTCTTCCCCTCCAGCTGGGCCGCCACCTTCTCGTCCGCCCGGGCTGCCGCCTCCAGGGCCGCCGCGTCGGCATCGGCCGGCACCGCCACCTGGGCTCGCACCTTGCCGTTCACCTGCACGGCGACCTCGACGGTCTCATCGACCAGCCAGCGCTCCTCGGCGACCGGGAACGGCGCCCAGGCCACCGAGTCCGCGTGCCCCAGCCGGGACCACAGCTCCTCGGCGATGTGCGGGGCCAGCGGCGCGACCAGCAGGACCAGGGACTCCGCCACCGAGCGGGGCACCGCCGTCCCGGGCTGGTGCGCCGAGGTGAGGTGGTTGGTCAGCTCGGTGATCCGGGCGATGGCGATGTTGAACCGGAGCGTCGTCATGCCGTCCCGCACCGCCTCGATCGCCCGGTGCAGGGCGCGCGAGGTCTCCTCGTCCGGCTCGACGTCGGCGGCGCGCACGGCGCCGGTCTCCTCGTCCACGACGACCCGCCAGATGCGCTGCAGCAGCCGCTGCGAGCCGACGACGGCCTTGGTCTCCCACGGCCGGGACTGCTCCAGCGGCCCGGTGGACATCTCGTACACCCGGAAGGTGTCCGCGCCGAAGGCCTCGACCATCTCGTCCGGCGTCACCATGTTCTTCAGGCTCTTGCCGATCTTCCCGTACTCACGGTTGACCGGCTGGCCGTCGTAGAGGAACTGGCCGTCGGACTCGACCACCTCGGCCGCCGGCACGTAGAAACCGCGCGCGTCGGTGTAGGCGAAGGCCGAGATGTAGCCCTGGTTCACCAGCCGGCGGAACGGCTCCTCGCTGGACACGTACCCCAGGTCGAACAGCACCTTGTGCCAGAAGCGCGCGTACAGCAGGTGCAGGACGGCGTGCTCGACCCCGCCGACGTAGAGGTCGACGCCGCCGACGTCGCCCTCGGACCGCGGGCCCATCCAGTACCGCTCCAGCTCCGGGTCGACGAAGCGCTCGTCGTCCGCCGGGTCCAGGTAGCGCAGGTAGTACCAGCACGACCCGGCCCAGTTGGGCATGGTGTTGGTCTCGCGCCGGTAGGGCCGGGGCCCGTCGCCCAGGTCCAGGGTGACCGTCGTCCACTCGGTCGCCCGGGACAGCGGCGGCTCCGGGGCGGAGGTGGCGTCGTCGTCGGCGAAGGTCTTCGGCGAGTAGTCGTCGACGTCGGGCAGCAGCACCGGCAGCATCGTCTCCGGGACCGCGATCGGCAGGTCGTCGGCGTCGTAGACGATCGGGAACGGCTCGCCCCAGTACCGCTGCCGGCTGAACAGCCAGTCCCGCAGCTTGTAGGTCGTCGTCGCCTCACCGGCACCGGTGGCCACCAGCCAGTCGGTGACCGTGGCGATCGCGGCGGCCTTGTCCAGGCCGTCCAGCGACAGCTGCTCGTTCGAGCTGTTGATCATCGGCCCGGTGCCGGTCCAGGCGCCGGAGGCCTCGTCGAAGTCGGCCGGCGGCTGCACGGTGCGGACGACGGGCAGGCCGAACGCCTGGGCGAACTCCCAGTCCCGGGTGTCCTCGCCGGGCACCGCCATGATCGCGCCGGTGCCGTAGCCGGTCAGCACGTAGTCGGCGATGAAGACGGGCAGGTCCGCACCGGTCAGCGGGTTGCGCGCGGTGACGCCCAGCCATACCCCGGTCTTCTCCCGGCCCTCGGACTGGCGGTCCAGCTCCGAGCGGCGGGAGGCCTGCCGCTGGTAGGCCGCGACGGCCTCGGCCGGGGCCCCTGCACCGGCGGTCCACCGCTGGTCGGCGTCGGTCGGCCAGGCCGCCGCGGTCAGCGTCCCGACCAGCGGGTGCTCGGGGGCCAGCACCAGGTAGGTCGCCCCGAACAGGGTGTCCGGGCGGGTGGTGAAGACCTCGACGGTCTCGTCCCCCACCCCGAACCGGATCCGGGCGCCGGTCGAGCGGCCGATCCAGTTGCGCTGCATCTGCTTGAGCGAGTCCGACCAGTCCAGCCGGTCCAGGTCGGTCAGCAGCCGCTCGGCGTAGGCGGTGATCCGCATCATCCACTGGGTCAGCGGACGGCGGAACACCGGGAAGTTGCCCCGCTCCGAGCGCCCGTCGGCGGTGACCTCCTCGTTGGACAGCACCGTGCCCAGCCCCGGGCACCAGTTGACCGGCGCCTCGTGGCGGTAGGCCAGCCGGTGCGCGTCGACGACCCGGCGCCGCTCGACCGGGGACAGCCCGGCCCAGCTCTGCCCCTCGGGCAGCGTGCCCTCGGCCGGCCGGCGGGTGCCGGCGTCCAGCTCGGCGATCAGCTCGCTGATCGGCCGGGCCCGGCCGCGGCCGCCGTCAGCGGTCTCGTCGAACCACGCCTCGAAGATCTGCCGGAAGATCCACTGCGTCCACCGGTAGTAGCCGGGGTCGATGGTGGCGAAGGTGCGCCGGGTGTCGTGGTCGACGCCCAGGCGGCGCAGCTGGGTCCGGATGGCGGCGATGTTGGCCTCGGTGGTCACCCGAGGGTGCTGGCCGGTCTGCACGGCGTACTGCTCGGCGGGCAGCCCGAAGGCGTCGTAGCCCATCGGGTGCAGCACGTTGTGCCCGTCCATCCGCAGGAACCGGCTGGTCACGTCGGTGCCCAGGTAGCCCAGCGGGTGCCCGACGTGCAGCCCGGCGCCCGAGGGATACGGGAACATGTCCATCAGGAAGGCCTTCGGCCGGTCCGCCACCCGCTCGAAGCCCGCGCTGAGCCGGCCGACCGGGTTGGGCGTGGCGAAGGTGCCCTCGGCGTCCCAGCGGTCCTGCCAGGCCAGCTCGATCTGCTGCGCCAGGGCCGGGGTGTACCGGTGCGGCGGCACGCCGTCGGTGGACGGGTCGGTGCTCGGGCTGGCCGTCTGGCTCATGGTCGGTGCTCCTGGGGCTGGTGTCCGGTGCGGCGGGCAGAAAAAAACCCCTCACGCAGGAGGGGTCGCCGTGCTGGTCTGCGGAGGTCAGGTCAGCACGGCGGGAGAAGCAGGAGTCCGCCGGTCACGGCCCCGATCCTAGCGCGAGACCCCACACCGACGGCCTCGCCGCCGCCGATGGCGGACCGGGACCGGCGCGCACCGGGGGTGGCCCGGGCCCCGGAGGGTTTACCCTGCCCATGAGCAGGGCATCTCCCCGATCCGGCGTTGAACAGCTGCGCCGCCCGCGGAGGGTCGCGGAGCGGCGCGCTCCCGACGGACGCGCCGGGACGCCCGGCCAGCCCGGTGCACCGGCCCCAGCGGCTGTGGCGGCACGCCTCCCGGCCGGCGCGAGGCCCCCCGCGCGGGTGAGGCGCGGGCCGGCGAACGCGGATCGCGGCACGACTGAGCGCATCGCACGTTGAGACACACGAAGGAGGACACGTATGGCAGAGCTCGCCCAGCACGGCATCGTTCCCACGGGGCGTGCCGCCGTCCTCGACCCCCTCCCGCTGTGCGAGCAGACCCTGCCCCAGCACGCCGCCCGGATCCGCGTGCCCGGCTACGACCGATCGGCCCTGACCCCCTCCGTCGTGCACTTCAGCGTCGGCGGGTTCCACCGCGCCCACCAGCTGGTCTACCTCGACGACCTCGCCGAGCAGGGCAACACCGACTGGGGCGTCATCGGCGTCGGCCTGCGTTCGCCCGCCATGCGCGACGCGCTGCGCCCGCAGGACCACCTGTACACGGTCGTGGAGCGCAGCCGCGAGGGCGAGAGCGCGCGGGTGATCGGCTCGCTGACCGACTACCTCTACGCCCCGGACGCGCCCGACGCCGTCCTGGCCGTGCTGACCGACGAGCGGACCCGGCTGGTCACGATGACGGTGACCGGCAACGCCTACCTCATCGACGCCGCCAGCGGCGAGTTCGCCCCGGATGCCGCCGCGCTCGCCGACCTCGCCGACCCGGCCTCGCCGCGCTCGCTGTTCGGCTACATCGTCACCGCGCTGGACCGCCGCCGCCGGGCCGGCCTGCCGCCGTTCACCGTGCTCTCCTGCGACAACATGAAGGCCAACGGGCAGGCCGCCCGGGCCGCGGTCGTCGGCTTCGCCCGGCTGCAGGACGACGAGCTGGCCTGCTGGATCGACCAGCACGTCTCCTTCCCCGGCAGCATGGTCGACCGGATCACGCCCTCCACCAGCGTCGAGGACCGCGACGCGATCGCCGGCCGGTTCGGCGTCGCCGACCGCTGGCCGGTGGTCACCGAGCCCTACTCCCAGTGGGTGATGGAGGACGACTTCTGCAACGGCCGGCCGCCGCTGGAGGACGTCGGCGTGCAGTTCGTCCCCGACGTCGGCGACCACGAGCTGATGAAGACCCGGCTGCTCAACGCCAGCCACTCGGCGATGGGGCACCTCGGCGTCCTGGCCGGCCTCACCTTCGTCCCCGACCTGCTCGCCGACCCGCTGCTGCGCCGGTACGTGACCCGGCTGATGGCCGTCGAGATCGCTCCGCTGCTGCCCAGCCCGGCGGCCATCGACCTGGCGGAGTACCAGCAGAGCCTGTTGCGCCGGTTCGCCGACCCGGCCATCGGCGACCGGCTGGACCGGCTGTGCCGGCGCGGGTCGTCGAAGGTCCCGCTGTACCTCCTCCCCTCGCTCCGGGCGGCGCTGGCCCAGGGCCGGCCCAGCGAGCTGCTCACCCTGGCGGTGGCCGGCTTCTGCCGGTACCTGCAGGGCGTCGACACGCAGGGCCGCGAGATCCTCCTCGCCGACGACCGGGCCGAGGAGCTGGGCGCGCTCGCCCGGGCCGGCGGCACCGACCCGCGGCCGCTGCTGGCCCTGCAGCCGGTGTTCGGCGACCTGGGCACCGATCCGGCGTTCGTCGCGGCGCTGACCCGTGCGCTGCGGGAGCTCGAGGCCCACGGCGTCCACGGTGCGGTGTCCCGAGCGCTCCACCGCAGTGCTCGGACCACCGGTCCCGACCTCCGGCGCGAGAGCGTGAGACCGGTGGCCGGCGACCTGCAGCCGGCATGACCCCCCACCCCCCACCGACCCCTGAGGAGGCGTACCTGATGCCCCAGCTCACCGCGGCGCTCGTCGAGCGTCTCGATGCCCTGCTCTGCGACGCGGACGGGAACCTCTTCCCGTCCGAGGAGCCCGCCTTCGTCGCCTCCGCCGACGTCACCAACCGCCTGCTGGCGGCGCACGACATCCCGCAGCGGTTCACCGCCGAGGAACTGCGGCTGGCCACCACGGGCAAGAACTTCCGGACGACGGCCGTCGACCTCACCGCCGGTGCCGGCGTGACGCTGACCGACCTGGACTCCTGGGTGGCCGAGGAGAAGACCGCCGTGACCGCCCACCTGGGTGCGGTGCTCCGCCCGGACGACGAGGTGACCACCGCGCTGAGCGTGCTGGCCGGGCACCTGCGGCTGGCCGCGGTGAGCTCCAGCGCGCTGAGCCGGCTGGCCGCCTGCTTCACCGCCACCGGCCTGGACGAGCTGATCCCGCCGGCCGACCGGTACAGCGCCGAGGACTCGCTCCGCACGCCCACCAGCAAGCCGGACCCCGCCGTCTACCTGCACGCCTGCGTCGAGCTGGGGATCTCCCCGGAGCGCGGCCTGGCCGTCGAGGACTCCGTCCCGGGCGCGCTGTCCGCGGTGCGGGCCGGCTGCCCCACGGTGGGCAACCTGCGCTTCGTGCAGCCCGCCGAGCGCGCCGAGCGCGAGGCCCAGCTGCGCGCGGCCGGCGTGGTCGCCGTCGTCTCCTCCTGGGCCGAGCTGACCGAGCTGCTCCTGCCCGGTCTGCAGCAGCGCGCCTCCGTCCTCCCCGCGGGAGGTGCCCGGTGAAGGTCGTCCTCAACAGCTTCCGCGGGCTGTACTCCGACAGCCCCCGCACGCTCTTCGAGGCGTTGCGGGCCCGCGGCGATGCCCACGACTACGTCTGGCTGGCCTCCCCCGACCGGGTGGCCGACTTCCCGGCCGACGTCGCGACCGTGCCGTTCGCCGGCCCGGAGGCACGGGCCGCGCTGGAGTCGGCCGACGTCGTCGTCTCCAACGACCACCTCGGCTTCGACTGGGACAAGTCGCCCGGCACCACCTACCTGCAGACCTGGCACGGCACCCCGCTGAAGCGGATCCACAACGACGTCATGTGGGCCCCGGAGGGCCGGCTGGCCTACCTCGACCTGGACATCGCCCGGTGGGACGCGCTGCTGTCGCCCAACCCGGTCAGCACCCCGCTGTTCCGCCGGGCCTTCGGGTTCACCGGGCCGGTGCACGAGACCGGGTACCCGCGCAACGACGTCCTCAGCTCTCCGGACCGGGACCGGCTGCGCGCCGAGGTCCGCGCCCAGCTGGGCATCGCCGACGGCACCACCGCGGTGCTGTACGCGCCGACCTGGCGGGACGACACGGTGTTCACCGAGGGTGTCCCCGACCACGAGTTCCCCCTGGACCTCGACGACTTCGCGCGCGGGCTGGGCGAGGACCACGTGCTCCTGCTCCGGGTGCACCAGATGGTCTCCAACCGGCTGGAGCTGCCCGCGGGTTCCGCGGTGCGCGACGTCTCGGCCTACCCGGACATCCGGTACCTGTTCCTGGCCGCCGACGTGCTGATCACCGACTACTCCTCGGCGATGTTCGACTTCGCCGTCACCGGGCGGCCGATCATCCACTTCACCTATGACCTGGAGTACTTCCAGAACACGCTCCGGGGGTTCTACTTCGACCTGGCCGAGGCCGCTCCGGGACCGCTGCTGGGCACCAGCGACGAGGTCCTGGCGGCGATCGCCGAGCTCTCCCGGCAGCCGTGGGAACGCACCCCCCGGTACTTGCAGTTCCAGGAGACGTACTGCTCACTGGAGGACGGTCACGCCACCGACCGGGTCCTCGAGCTCTTCTTCCCCCGGGACGCCGCAGGCGCCCCGGATGCACCCCGCACGTCCGCGAACGACTGATCTGAGGAGATGAGCATGCGCACTGCAGACCCGATCCTGACCGGGGACCGCGATCGACGGTCCCAGCCGAGCAGTGCCGCCCCCTCCTCGGGGACGGCCGCCGCGCTGCCGCAGGTGGTCATCCTGGCCGCCGGGATGGGCACCCGGCTGGGCCGGAAGCTGCCCAAGCCGCTGACCCCGCTGATGGACGGCCGCAGCATCATGCAGCAGCAGCTGGACGGCATCCGCGCCGTCTTCGGCGACGCGGTGCCGGTGACCGCGGTCGTGGGCTACCGGGCCAAGGCCGTCATGCGCGCCCAGCCGGAGCTGCTGTTCGCCTTCAACCCCGACTTCGCCAGCACGAACACCTCGCAGAGCCTGCTGCGGGCGCTGCGGTCCTCGCAGGCCGGCGGCGTGCTGTGGATGAACGGCGACGTCGTGTTCGACCCGGCGGTCCTGGACCACGCCGCACCGCTGATCGCGGCCGACCAGAGCTTCGTCTGCGTGGACACCTCCACCGTCGCCGAGGAGGAGGTCAAGTACACCCTGGACGGGAACGGCCACATCGCCGAGCTGTCCAAGACCGTCGTCGGCGGGCTGGGCGAGGCGGTCGGGATCAACTACGTCTCCGGCGCCGACAAGGCCGCCCTGGTCGAGCACCTCGCCGCCTGCGAGCACTCCGACTACTTCGAGCGCGGCATGGAGCTGTCCATCCAGCGCGCCGGGGTGCGCTTCCGCCCGCTGGACATCTCCCGGTTCTCCGCGGTCGAGGTCGACTTCGACGACGACCTGCAGCGGGCCAACACGTGGCTCGGCTCGCGTGCGGCGATCCAGCCGCTCGCCGCCGAGCTGGGCTGACCCGCACCGCAGTCCCCACGACGCGCCCCGTCCCCCACCCGGGGGGCGGGGCGTCGTCGTGCTCAGCCCAGCTGCGGGGCCACCTCGGCGGCGACCAGGTCGAGCTGGTCCAGGTCGGCGAGGTCGAGCACCTGCAGGTACACCCGGGTCGCCCCGGCTTCGGCGTACCGGCCGAGGGTCTCGACCGCCTCCGCCGGCGTCCCGGCCACCCCGTTGCGCCGCAGCTCGTCGACGTCCCGACCGATCGCCGCGGCGCGGCGGGCGACCTCGGCGTCGTCCCGGCCCACGCAGACCACCAGCGCGGAGCTGTGGACCAGGCTCCCCGGGTCGCGGCCCGCGGCCGCGCAGGCCTCGCGGACGCCGGCGAACAGCCGGGCGTTGTCCTCGGCGGACTGGAACGGCACGTTGAACTCGTCGGCGTAGCGGGCGGCCAGCCGCGGCGTGCGCCGCTTGCCGTTGCCACCGATCAGGATCGGGATCCCACCCTGCTGCACCGGCTTGGGCAGGGCCGGGGAGCCGGTGAGCTGGTAGTGCTCCCCGGCGAAGTCGAAGGTCTCCCCCGGTGGCGTTCCCCACAGCCCGCTGATCACCGCCAGCTGCTCCTCGAAGCGGTCGAAGCGCTCCCCCAGCTCCGGGAACGGGATGCCGTAGGCGCTGTGCTCCTCGGCGAACCAGCCCGAGCCGATGCCCAGCTCCACCCGGCCGCCGCTCATCTGGTCGACCTGGGCGACCGAGATGGCCAGCGGCCCGGGCAGCCGGAAGGTGGCCGCCGTCATCAGCGTGCCCAGCCTGATCCGGCTGGTCTCGCGGGCGAGCCCGGCCAGGGTCAGCCAGGCGTCCGTCGGCCCGGGGAGGCCGTCCCCGCCCATGGTCAGGTAGTGGTCGGAGCGGAAGAAGGCGTCGAAGCCGGTCTCCTCCGTGCGCCGGGCCACCGCGAGCAGGTCGTCGTAGGTGGCGCCCATCTGGGGTTCGGTGAAGATCCGTAGCTGCACATCGAGAAGCTAGCCAGCGCGGCCGCCCGCTGCCGCCCGAGAACGGGGTTGGGGGTGTGCCCGACGTCGATGGCGGGCAGGATGATCGCGACGCGATCAACGGAGGTGCTGGAGTGTTCCGCAAGAAGAGCCGGACAGAGGTCATCGGAGCCGAGTTGCAGGAGGGGTTCGCCCATCTCGGAGCAGCGGTGACGGAGGCCCGGAAGGCGACGGCGGAGCAGCTGCGCCCGCAGGTCGAGGCGGCGGCCAAGGCCGCCCAGCTGGCCTACGCCGCCGACGTCGCGCCCCGGGTCGAGGCGGCCGTCGCCGCGATCAGCCCGCAGCTCGACGCCGCCCGGGAGGTGCTGGTCCCCCGGCTGGAGGCCGCCAAGGAGACCCTGGCGCCCCGGATCGAGGCGGCGCAGAAGGCCTACGAGTCCGACCTCGCCCCCCGGTTGGAGTCGGCGAGCAGGATCGCTCGCGCCAACCTGGAGACCGCGGTCGCCGCGGCCACGCCGCGCATCGAGTCGGCCCGCACCGGGCTCGGCACGGCGGTCGCGGCCGCCACCCCGCGGTTCGAGGCCGCCCGCGACGCCGCCGGGCCGCGGATCTCCGCGGCGGCCGCAGACACCGCGCTGCGGGTCGCCGCTGCCCGCGAGGCCGCCGGACCGGCACTCGACTCCGCCCGGGCCGCCCTGGCCGCCCAGGTCGAGACGACGCGCGCCCAGCTCGACGCCCGCAGCGCCGAGCTCGCCGCGACCGCCGCGACGCTGAGCGCCGCCACGGCCAAGCAGACCGACAAGGTCCGCAAGGACGCCGCTGCGGCCGCGGAGGCCGCCCGCGAGCAGGCCGCCGTCCGGGTCGCCGCGCTGCGCACCGCCGCGGAGACCAACCGGGCGGCCGCCGGGAAGCAGGCGGCGAAGCTGGGCAAGAAGGCCGACAAGCTGGCCGAGAAGGCAGCCAAGCGGCGGGCGGAGCTGGAGAAGGCCGCCGCCAAGGCGCGCAAGGAGGCCGGCAAGCGCACCGCGCGGACGGTGACGTCGGTCCGGCGGAGCGTGGGCCTCGAGCCCGAGCCCGAGCCCCGCCGGTGGCCGTGGGTGGTCGCCGTCCTGGCGGTCGTCGCCGCCGTCGTCGTCCTGCTGCGCAAGAAGAGCGCAGACGACCAGTGGACCCCGGCGCCCACTGGCGACGGACCCGTGCCCAGCTACCGAGAGGACCCCACCCCCATGTCCGACAAGACCCCCGCCGGCGGCACCGAGAGCCCCCAGGCCCAGGGCAAGACCGTGTCCTCGGCCATGACCGCTCCGTCGGACTCCGGTCCGGCCGAGGGCGGGATCGGTGCCCTCGAGGCGGAGCCGGCCTCCGGCCCGGGTGAGGCCAGCAACCAGGACCGGCCCACCACCGCGACCGGCACCACCAACGACCCCGACACCCCGGTCGCCTCCGCCGCCCCGGACAGCTTCACCGAGGCCCCCGGCAGCGCCGGGAACTCGGCGCCCAGCCGCGGCACCCGGCCGGACGAGGACAGCGCCGGCTGACCAGCGACACCACGCCCGACACGGGGGCCCAGCCGAACCGGCTGGGCCCCCGTGTCGCGTCCGGGCCCGGGCAGCGGTGATCGCCGGGAGTACCGTGCTGGACATGAGCCTGGGCATGGAGGAGGCGACTGCGGGGACCCCGCAGTCGTCCTCCGGGATCGAGCCGGCCGGTCGCAAGCTGCTCCGCCTGGAGGTCCGCAACAGCCAGACCCCCATCGAGCGCAAGCCCGAGTGGATCAAGACCAAGCTGAGGACCGGGCCGGAGTACACCGAGCTGAAGTCGCTGGTGCGCCGGGAGGGCCTGCACACGGTCTGCGAGGAGGCCGGCTGCCCCAACATCTACGAGTGCTGGGAAGACCGCGAGGCCACCTTCCTCATCGGTGGCGACCAGTGCACCCGGCGCTGCGACTTCTGCCAGATCGACACCGGCAAGCCCGCTGACTTCGACCGGGACGAGCCCCGCCGGGTGGCCGAGAGCGTGGCGACCATGGGTCTGCGCTACGCCACGATCACCGGTGTCGCCCGCGACGACCTGCCTGACGGCGGGGCGTGGCTGTACGCCGAGACGGTCCGTCAGATCCACGCGCAGGTCCCCGGCTGCGGCGTCGAGCTGCTGATCCCGGACTTCAACGCCGAGCCCGACCAGCTGGCCGAGGTCTTCTCCTCCCGGCCGGAGGTGCTGGCGCACAACGTCGAGACGGTGCCCCGCATCTTCAAGCGCATCCGCCCCGGCTTCCGCTTCGAGCGCTCCCTGTCGGTGATCACCGCCGCCCGCGAGGCGGGCCTGGTCACCAAGTCCAACCTGATCCTGGGCATGGGCGAGGAGCCGCACGAGGTCGTCGAGGCCATGCAGGCCCTGCACGACGCCGGCTGCGACCTGCTGACCATCACCCAGTACCTGCGGCCCAGCGTCCGGCACCACCCGGTCGTCCGGTGGGTCAAGCCCGACGAGTTCGTCGGCTTCCAGGCGCAGGCCGAGGAGATGGGCTTCGCCGGCGTGCTGGCCGGTCCGCTGGTGCGCAGCTCCTACCGCGCCGGTCGGCTCTACCAGCAGGCCGCCGAGGCCCGCGGGCTCGCCGTCACCCGCTGACAGCTCCCCCGGGCCCGCGCGCGGGCCGGGGCCTGCTGCCGGGGCCCGCCGCGCGCCTGCGTGTGGCGGGGGGCAGCGGGGCCGATGGCTATCCTGTGGTCATGGCACGCAGCAGGTCGACTGACTCCTCCGCCCCTTCCGGCAACGCCGGACGGGGCCCGGCCGGCGTGCCGGGACGCGGCACGAAGGGCGCCACGGCCGTGGGCGCCGCCGGCGGCGGCAAGGAGCCCAAGGCCGCCGCCAAGAAGGGCAAGCTCGGCAAGGACGGCCAGCCGAAGGTCTCCCGGCTCAGCAAGGCCAAGGGCCAGGCCCGCATGATCGGGCAGGCCTACAAGCTGACCTACAAGAACGACCCGAAGCTCCCCTGGGTCATGCTCATCACCTTCGTGCTGGTCGCCGGGGTGGTCGAGCTCATCGGGATCCTGCTCAGCTCGCCGTTCATCGTCCTGCCGATCGCCATCCTGCTCGGCCTGCTGGCCACGTTGATCGTCTTCGGCCGCCGCGCGCAGGGCACCGCCTACCGGCAGGTCGAGGGCCAGCCCGGAGCGGCGTCCTGGGTGCTGGAGGGCATGCGCGGTGACTGGCGGGTGAGCTCGGGCGTCGCCGGCAACCGCGAGCTGGACGCCGTGCACCGGGTGCTCGGCCGCCCCGGCATCGTGCTGGTCGGCGAGGGGTCGCCGCAGCGGGTCCGCGGGCTGATCGCCCAGGAGAAGCGCCGGATCGCCAAGGTCGTCGGCGACACCCCCATCTACGACGTCGTGGTGGGCGACGGCGAGGGCCAGGTTCCGCTGAAGAAGCTCAGCGCCCACGTGATGAAGCTGCCGCGGAACATCTCTGCCGCTGAGGTCAACGCCCTCGGCAAGCGGATGGCCGCCCTGGGTGGCGCCCGGATGCCGGTGCCCGGCGGCCCGCTGCCGGGTGGCCGGCAGATGTCGGTCAGTCAGCGACAGGTCCGCCGGAGGTAGTCCGCCGAGGGTGCTCGGCTCCGTGGGGCCGGCGCGGGGGCCGGCGGCTCCCCGCCGGGGACACGGGCAGCTCGGCCCGCCCGGCACGACACCTGGCCGCGGTGCGGTCCGGCGGATCGCGATGTCCTAGTCGCGGACCACGGCGGTGTCGGTGAGCCGGTCGTGCAGGCCCCGGCCGTCGGAGTCGACCACCAGTGCGGGCAGCAGCAGCATCAGCAGCCCGGTCCGGACGACGGCCCGCCAGGGGGCCAGCCGGCGCCCGGGGTGCGGGTGGGCCAGCCGCAGGCCCAGCACCCGCATGCCCGGCGTCTGCCCGGTGAGCAGCAGGAATGCCAGCGTCATCAAGCCGAAGGACAGCAGGCTCCAGTTGCGCGGCAGCTCCGGTGCCGTGATCAACCCGGCGATGAGCGCGGCGGCCAGCGCGTCGATCAGGAACGCGCCGGCGCGCTGGCCGAACCCGGCCAGCGAGCCCGGCCCCTCGGCGGGCAGCCCCAGTGCGGCGCCGCGCGCGCGAGCCTGAGAGGGTGAGGCGTCGTCCCTGGTCACCCCGCCAGCGTAGTGAAAGGACCTCCTGCCCCCCACCACTCGCCAGCTCGCGGCGGGCCCCTGCAGGAGGCCGCGGCGACACGCCGGGAGCGGTGTTACCGCGCGGAAACACGAGAGACACCGCGGAGCAACTCCCCGCTCGTAACTTGCTCGTGAGCTGGCCGTCCATTCCCGGAGGATCGATGTTCAACAGTCCCGACGAGGTCACCGCCTACATCCGCGACAACGACGTGAGGTTCGTCGACGTCCGGTTCTGCGACCTGCCCGGCGTCATGCAGCACTTCACCATCCCTGCGGAGACCTTCGGCCCGGACACCTTCAGCGAGGGCCTCGGGTTCGACGGCTCCTCGATCCGCGGGTTCCAGGCGATCAACGAGTCCGACATGCTGCTGCTGCCCGACGCGAGCAGCGCGTTCGTGGACCCGTTCCGCACGTACAAGACCCTGAACATCAACTTCTTCATCCACGACCCGATCACGCGCGAGGCCTACAGCCGTGACCCGCGCAACGTGGCCAAGAAGGCCGAGGCGTACCTGGCGAGCTCCGGCATCGCCGACACCGCCTACTTCGGCCCGGAGGCGGAGTTCTACGTCTTCGACTCGGTGCGGCACAACACCTCGATCAACGAGAGCTACTACCACATCGACGCGATCGAGGGCTCCTGGAACACCGGGGCGCTGACGGGTGAGAACGGCGGCCCGAACCTGGGCTACAAGACCCGGACCAAGGGCGGGTACTTCCCGGTCGAGCCCACCGACCACCAGAGCGACCTGCGCGCGGCGATGATGGTCAACCTCACCAACGCCGGGCTCGAGCTCGAGCGTGGTCACCACGAGGTCGGCACCGGCGGGCAGGCCGAGATCAACTACAAGTTCGACACGCTGCTCCGCTCGGCGGACAGCCTGATGCTCTTCAAGTACATCATCAAGAACACCGCCTGGGCGCACGGCAAGAGCGCGACGTTCATGCCCAAGCCGCTCTTCGGGGACAACGGCTCGGGCATGCACTGCCACCAGAGCCTGTGGAAGGACGGCCAGCCGCTGTTCGCGGCCGAGACCGGCTACGCCGGCCTCTCCGACATGGCGCGGCACTACATCGGCGGCCTGCTCAAGCACGCCCCCTCGCTGCTGGCGTTCACCAACCCGACGGTGAACAGCTACCACCGGCTCGTGCCGGGCTACGAGGCACCGATCAACCTCGTCTACTCCGCGCGCAACCGCTCGGCGTGCACCCGCATCCCGATCTCGGGCGACAATCCGAAGGCCAAGCGCATCGAGTTCCGCGTGCCGGACCCGTCGGCGAACCCGTACCTGGCGTTCTCGGCGATGCTGATGGCCGGCCTGGACGGCGTCCGCAACAAGATCGAGCCGCCGGCCCCGGTCGACAAGGACCTCTACGAGCTGCCGCCCGAGGAGGCGCTGGGCATCGAGAAGGTGCCCGCGTCGCTGGACGCGGTTCTCGACCGGCTCGAGGTGGACCACGACTACCTGCTCGACGGTGGCGTGTTCACCCCCGACCTGATCGAGACCTGGATCGAGTACAAGCGGGCCAACGAGATCGACCCGATCCGGCTGCGCCCGCACCCGCACGAGTTCGCGATGTACTACGACATCTGAGTTCGAGGAGGGGGCCTGGCCCGGACCGATGTCCGGGTCAGGCCCCCTTCGTCTCTCACCGGAGCCATCAAGCACGGCGCGCGCCGCGTCGTCACCGGGCGGCCACTCCCCCGCGTGGTGACCTCGGGAGGACACTTCGCCCGGTGATGACCGAACCCAAGGTGCGACGCGGGCTGGTCTTGCTCGCCCTCGGCATCGGCCTCTTCGTCTTCTTCCACGGGCTGAGGGCTGCTGGGGTCGGCGGGTTCGAGGCCTCCTCGCCCAACATCGGCGGCGGGCTCATCCCGCTGGCCGGAGCCGTCTCCGTCGTCGTCGGACTCGGCTTCCTGATCCAGGGGTAGCTGGACCACCGGTCGCGGGAGCAGCCCACCGAGGTCGGCGGCCGCTGGACGTCGCGGGCCGGTCAGGCGGCGTCGTCCTGCGCCACCGGGCCCAGGTCGATCATCGCCTCGTTCGTCTGCAGGCCCACCAGCCAGTGCCCGACCAGGGCGGAGACCGGCTCCCCGGAGAGCTCGCTGCGCCCGGCCAGCTGGCCGGCGATCAGGTGCCGGGCCGCCTGGTAGACGTCCGCAGCGCTCACCACCTGCTCCAGGTCGGCCAGCCACAGCCGACCGTCGGGCAGCACCCGGACCTCTGGCCGGTCGCCCCAGCCGAGGTCGGCCCCTGCACTGCCGACCAGCGAGATCGCTGCCCGCAGCCGGACGACCCGGCCGTCGGTGGTCATCGAGCCCGCCCGGACGACACGTCGTCCACACCCCGACCGGCTCCGCTGGTCCCCTCGTCGCGTTCGACCGCCATCGGATCTGCTCCCCTCAGCGCCGTGCCCTGGTCCTGCTGGAGGGCACAGCGTGCCGCCGTCCGCGCGCCGGTCCGGCGGTCTGCCGTCGGGCTCGTGCTGTCGGTCGCCTCGCGGGGCGAGTGGGGCGAACCGTTGCCCGCCCGACTTCCTGCTGCGGCCCACCGCAACAACCGGCGGCGGCACCTGGTCGGGGCGCGGCGGGTGGATCAGCAGCAGCGGCTCATCGGGGCGCTCTCCCGGGCGTCGGCGCGGCGGCGTTCGAACTCCCGGCGGCTGACCGGCGCGTGCCCGTGCGCGGCGCACTCGGCCAGGTAGTCGTCCCAGCGGGCCTCACCGCTCCACTCCCGCAGGTACCAGCGCACCCCGCGACCCGCCCGGACGACGACCGCGCGGACATCGTGGGCGGTCACAGCCGGCCGCCGTCGCCGCCGTGCCGGGAACCGGAACCGGAACCGACCAGGCGCTCGCGATCGGCCAGTGCGCGCTTCTCCTCGGCCGTGGCGAACAGGCCCGACGGCTCCACCAGCTCCGAGGGCGTGGCCGGCTCCTCCGTCGTCGGCAGACCACCCGCCCGGACGGCGCGGACGACGACGACCACGGCGTTGGCGGCGACCACGAGCACGAGCACCGCGAACACGGCCTGCAGCACGCCGTTGAGCGTGGAGTTGAAGATGACCTGGTCCATCTGCCCGAGGTCCTGGGCCGGCGCCAGCAGCTCCCCGGCGTCCCGGGCGTCGGCGTAACGCTGCCGCTGGGCGAAGTAGCCCAGGGCCGGGTTGTCGGAGAAGACCTTCTGGTAGCTGGCCGTCATCGTGACCACCAGGTCCCAGACCAGCGGGATCGCGGTCACCCAGGCGTAGCGCAGCTTGCCGTGCTTGATGAGCAGCACCGTGACCAGCGTCAGGGCGATGGCCGCCAGCAGCTGGTTGGCGATGCCGAACAGCGGGAAGAGCTGGTTGACCCCACCCAGCGGGTCGGTCACGCCGATGTAGAGGATCGAGCCCCACAGCGCGACGACGACGGCGCTGGCGATGACGTTGCCCGGCCGCCAGGACAGGTCGCCGAACTTCTTCCAGACGTTGCCGATCGTGTCCTGCAGCATGAACCGGCCGACCCGGGTGCCGGCGTCGACCGCGGTGAGGATGAACAGCGCCTCGAACATGATCGCGAAGTGGTACCAGAACGCCTGCAGCCCGCCGCCGAACGCGTCGCTGAAGATGTTCGAGATGCCCACGGCCAGCGTGGGGGCCCCGCCGGTGCGGGAGATGAGACTGGGTTCCTGGACCGCTGCGGCCGCGGCGGCGAGGTCCTGGGCGCTGGTGTCGAACCCGAGCCCCTGGACGAAGGTCGCCGCCGTGTCGACCGCGCCGCCGGTGGCGCCGGCCGGGCTGTTCATCGCGAAGTAGAGCCCCTGGTCGATGACGCAGGCGGCGATCAGCGCGCTGATGGCGACGAAGGACTCCATCAGCATCCCGCCGTAGCCGATCAGGCGGACCTGGCTCTCCTTGGCCACCATCTTCGGCGTCGTGCCCGAGGAGATCAGCGCGTGGAACCCGGACAGGGCGCCGCAGGCGATGGTGATGAAGACGAAGGGGAACAGCGACCCGGCGAAGACCGGCCCGGTGCCCTCCCGGGCGAAGTCGGTGACCGCCTCGGCCTGCAGCACCGGCCGGGCGATCAGCAGGCTGAGGGCGAGCAGGACGATGACGCCGACCTTCATGAACGTGGACAGGTAGTCCCGCGGCGTGAGCAGCAGCCAGACCGGCAGCACCGAGGCGACGAAGCCGTAGACCACCAGCGCGAGGACCAGCCACTCCTTGGACAGCGTCAGCGCGTCGCCGAGGCCGGTGTCCTGGATCCAGCCACCACCGATGATCGCCAGCAGCAGCAGCACGATGCCGATGCCGGTCGCCTCGAGCACCCGCCCCGGCCGGAGCCGGCGCAGGTAGAGGCCCATGAAGAGGGCGATCGGGATGGTCAGCGCGATGGAGAAGACGCCCCAGGGCGACTCGGCCAGCGCGTTGACCACGATCAGCGCCAGCACGGCCAGGATGATGATCATGATCGCGAAGACGGCGATGAGCGCGGCGACGCCGCCGACGATGCCGATCTCCTCGCGCACCATCTGGCCCAGGCTCTTCCCGTTGCGGCGCATCGAGAAGAACATGACGGTCAGGTCCTGCACGGCGCCGGCGAAGATGACGCCGACGACGATCCAGATGGTCCCCGGCAGGTAGCCCATCTGCGCGGCCAGCACCGGCCCGACGAGCGGTCCGGCGCCGGCGATGGCGGCGAAGTGGTGCCCGAAGAGCACCCGCCGGTCGGTGACGTCGAAGTCGATGCCGTTCTGCAGCCGCTCGGCCGGGGTGGCGCGGCGATCGTCGGCCCGGAGCACCCGGTAGGTGATGAACCGCGCGTAGAAGCGGTAGGCGATGGCGTAGGAACACAGCGCCGCGAACAGGATCCACAGCGCCGACACCGTCTCGCCCCGGGCCAGGGCCAGCACCGTCCAGGCGACCGCGCCGAGCACGGCCACCCCGGCCCAGATCGCCACCGAGCGCACCGACGCCCGTCCGCTGCCCGACCCCGCGGGAGACGGTCCGCCTCCGTCGGGGAGGTCCCTCGTCGCAGTCGTGGCCATGATCGCCTCCGAGCACCCCGCGGCGTCGCCGTTGACGCCGTCGCAGGGAGCATAGGGTCCGGAACGGGCCCGGGCGGATCTCTCGACAGCCCGTTCTGCGCGGCTCTCCGGGCGGGGCGGTCGGCGACCCCGCGACGGCTCAGCGCAGCAAGACGTCGAGCAGCCGGCCGGTGATCGCGTCCCGGTCGGCAGCCAGCACCACCTCCGCGACCGGGGATGCCGGGTCGGGCGTCACGAACGGCCGCCGGTCGATCAGCAGCATGCCGCGGGTCTGCCCGGGCGCCAGCTCCACCCCGACGGGGACCGTGACGCTGCGGGTGACCACCGACGGGTCGACCGCCACGACGGCGGCGGACGGGTCGTGCAGCGGGCACCCGCCGGCGCCGCCCTGCAGCGCGTAGAACTCCAGGTAGTGCCCGAGCACCCGGGTGACCAGGTCGGTGAGCGGGCTGCCGTGCGCGGCGATGCGGGCGATGTCGTCGGCGGTCCACCAGGTGGCCATCGTGGTGTCCAGCGGCACCAGGGTGAGCGGGAAGCCGGCGGCCAGCACCAGCGCCGCGGCCTCGGGGTCCATCGCGATGTTGGCCTCGGCGACGGCGGTGATGTTGCCCGGGTGCTCGACCGCGCCGCCCATCACGACCAGCCGCCGGAGCAGGCCGGGCAGCCGGGGCTCCAGCAGCAGGGCGAGCGCGATGTTGGTGAGCGGGCCGGTCGCGACCACGGTGAGCTCGCCGGGCTCGGCGCGGGCCAGCTGCACCAGCTGCTCGGCGGCGGAGACCGCCGCCAGCCCGTCGGCGTGCGGCACGGCCTGCCCGCCGAGGCCGTCGCGGCCGTGCACCAGGCCGGTCACGTCGGCGGGCTGGACCAGCGGGCGGGCCGCGCCCACCGCCACCGGGATGCCGCTGCGCCCGGCGGCCGCGATCAGCTGCAGCGCGTTGGCGGCGGCCTGGTCGGCGTGCGCGTTGCCGTGCACCGTGCCGATGGCCACCACGTCGACGTCGGCACGGCCGAGCAGGAACAGCGTGGCGATGGCGTCGTCGATGCCGTGGTCGCCGTCGTGGACGACCTTCACGCGTTCGCCGCCGCCCACGCGCTGCGCCGCTCGAACAGCTCCTCGGCCGCGGCCTGGGCGTCGGCCCGCACCGAGTCGACGTCCACGGTCAGCACCCGGCCGTCGGCGACCACCGGCCGGCCGTCGACCCACACCGCGGAGACGTCGGCCCCACTGGCGGAGAAGACCAGGTGCGCAGCGACGTTGAGGTCCGCGCCGTGCAGCAACGGGGTCGTGTGCAGCTTCCGCAGGTCG
>Ga0210040_10003462_pt1 | contig 21310 bp, 19 predicted proteins | sample CryGeyCG12114_NA_FD_185462 | JGI IMG/M metagenome (GOLD analysis project Ga0210040, IMG submission 185462) | Groundwater microbial communities from aquifer - Crystal Geyser CG19_WC_8/21/14_NA (SPAdes) (version 2) | ecosystem: Environmental > Aquatic > Deep subsurface > Groundwater | place: USA... | reverse complement strand
TAATGCATTGGGAGCTAAATTTCCTGAAGTCCCTGAATTGAAGCCCCAAGTTTCCGCTACGCCACGAATACGTCATAGATACTGGGCAAAGTGGACATGAATCTACGACTGCGAAGGCAGTCATTCGTGTAAGGATGAGAGGCCGATTATGCATGAGTACTGTAGTAAGCTTAATCACGCCAGAGGTTCGCTATAGACTCCCCAAGCAAACTGGTTACGTGTCCTAGTCGATAGTCAGGCTGGTCACGAACAAGGAAATCGTCAACGACAGCAGCACCAACACAAAGCTAGAGAAGGCGGCTTTCCTCAGAAAGCTCACTCTTCTTGGATCGTGACCAACACCATGAATATCCACCTGCTGACCCAGTCTGATATCCTGGTTGACCTTCCTTACTCCGAATAGGAACCCTATGCCGGCTACACAATATCCGATGGGGATAAGGATAGCTAGGATATTTCTTGTCTTCTCGATGTATGCTGGGCTCCCTGGATCGTAGTTCCGCAGTGCCAACCCAATCATTTGAGGGGCGCTCGAGTATATCAAGATAATGGTGCTTGTATATATGGCCAGGCAAAAGGTTTTGGTGCGTACGGGCAACAAGATTGCAAGCAACGATGCGAATGCCCCCAGCCAAAGTTCAGCCGTCAAGTAAGCCGCACACATGACACCATAAAGTATCCGTACTCCAGCTTCTCGGTTGCCGCCTGCCAGTTTCAAGCTAAACACCATGCAGACGACGAAAGCACTGGAGATGATGCCGCCGATACCTGTTACGTAGAGCGCAACCGTTGGGCGCTTAGGCATGGAGCTGCAGATCAAGCCACCCAGGAGGACTGCGAAAGAGCCGACAACACCAACAATGATGCCGTACCTTGAGAGCAGCTCAGTCTCGGATGGATAAAGCCAGGAGAGGTATGAAGGCATGTACCAGCCGAAAACGTTGCCAGAGAATTGCCGGGCTCCGGAGGAGAGTGCCAACACCCAAAATGATTTCATCGACACGACTTGCTTGACCGCAGCGATCAACTGCGTTCGTGCATCACTATACTTGGCGCCGATATTGCGTACGCCAACGGAGCGAGTACCTGGTGGCTTACCAACTAAAATAGCTTGACTAAGCAGTTCTTTTCGCGGAGGTTCTCGCATGAGCAAGCGAATTATAACAGCCAGTACCATGCCCGCTATGCCGACAGCTTTGAGAGCGTCGTTCCAAGGCGTGCTTGTCTTGACGAATGCAGTTGCGATCTGACCTGAGACAGCTTCACCAACATAAACGCCCACGTAGAAGAAGCTATTGGAGGGTCAGTGAGAGGACCCAGTGAGTGACCGTGATCATCAACGCACCTTTCACAAAAAAAGAGCCACTTTAATGGCACCAGATCACTGATCAAACTGATACTCAGAGCCTCGACCGGTGCTTGTCCTATACCCATACCTATCCGGGCGAGAAGGATCTGCCAAAAGTTGTGACTCAGTCCCTGACACAGCACGCAGAGACTCCACCAACAGGCCGCAACACTGAGAACCCATACTCGAGATCGTGTATAGTCCGCGACAAAGGCAATGGGTATCGCAAGCAGGGCGTACAATATGCCGGTTGCATAGCCTGAGAGAACCCCATATTGTACTGAGGTGAGGTTCAACGATTGTATAACTTCGGCTTGGAAGTAGGACAGAACAAATTTGTCGTACTGAGCAAGGAAGTAATTCAAGAAGAGCAATAGGACCGAGCAGACTATTCGTAGTGTCACGATAGTTCTGTTCCCCATCTGTCCAGACTTCACCTCACGGGTTGTATCAGAAGTTGGCACATGTTGGAAGCTGACAGTCGCCTCAATGTCTTGTTCCTTCATTTTGTGCGGTGCCTGGAGAGTTGGTAGAATCGTGCTACTAGAAGAGTAAAACTTCCAAAATGTTGGCTATCGCAATTTCACATGTAAGCTCATGAACGTGAAGCCGCCTCGGTCACATGTTTATCGATGGTTATCAATATGGACCATGGCAGCAGAAGCTCGGCTTTTGTGGTGCGTTATGCAGCGTCTGCCTATCAAAGGATGGTAGACTTGCATGGCGAGATGTGGTTGGAGAAGGATGTGCTCGAGCAAAAGTCATGACGAAGCTTGAGTGGGGAAGAGCTGCAGCGTCGGGGACCACTGCATTCCCATTCGTTACCAAGGCAGCGTATCAGCCTTGTATTTACCACTTGTCCTGCTTCAGGTAGCGTGCTGTCGATCGTATTGGTCCTGTTCCATGTTTCCCACGTATGATCAGAAATGATATGGTGTAGAGACTGCCGTTGTGTAGATTGTTGTGTACCACCACTACCATTATCGATCCGCTATATCATGGACTCGACTGGCAACAGCACAATCTTCATCCTCTACAACGCTCGAGCCTCCATCCTCGGAAAGCTTGATTACGCTCGCCGCAAGCTCACCGCATCAGCCGGCGCCAGTGCTTGTTCTGCATGCGACCTAACTCACGGAGGTCTCCGTCTAGAAGAGTCCGCTGCATGGCAAGAGACCAAGAAGCAGATCAATGCTCCTGTGAAGCAGCTACATCAGGACGAGCTTACACCTGAGGTAAGTGAGATCCGAGGTATCTGTCCTGGAGACCGACATACTCTACAGCTACGTGATTTCGTAAGTTCGAAGAACCTTCGCTATCCCATGGTCTTGGGCCAATCGGACAACGGACCCCTGAAAGTTCTCATCGACTCGGAAGCTCTTCAGACCGTCGCTGCAGACCATTCGGCATTCCTCTCATTGTTGTCCAAGCGAGCACAAGAAGAGAGTGTACCACTTCCGAAACCTTGAGCAAGATTCAACATGTTCGATATCTCACTTCGGCAATGGAAAGATCGCTGCTTCCGGCCAACGATCGCGTTCGTGCCTTCCTGGGTCACGCCTGGCCAAGTCACCTTCACCGCACTCATCGCTGGTCTCTTTGCCTGCGCCGCAGCCACAAATCCAGCATGGACGTGGTCCGCCGTCTCCCTATGGCTAGCCAACAGGGCCTTGGACTGCCTGGACGGCGTGCTCGCGCGAGAACGCCACCATGTCTCGGAGCTGGGCGGCTTTTGCGATCTTCTTAGCGACTTCATCATATACTCATTAATCCCCATGTCTGTCGCGTACGGACAAAGCGTCAAAGGACACATGAGCAACACAGGATGGCTAATTGTAGCATTCCTCGAAGCCTCATTCCATGTCAATAATTTCGTTCTTTTCTATTGTGCTGCGGTTGCGGCGAAAAAGGACGATGACGAACTGACGAGTGTGACAATGAAGCCTGCGTTGGTAGAGGGCTTCGAGGCCGGAATGCTGTTCACGGCAATGTTGGTTTGGCCACAACGTCTAGTCGCGCTGAGCGCCTTGATGAGTCTAGGAGTGGTCATGGGCACAGTGCAAAGAGTTACGGCCTTGGTAGAAGTGTTCAGTCATATCGATGCTAGGGCAGTAGAAAAGCATGTAGACTAGGATAAGCCCAAAACAGTCTTCACTTCAATGCGAATTGCAAAGCATGTAGGCACTACCCAGCTCAAGGTCAAGCACAAAGCTTGGTCTAAACCAAAGGCAATGAGATACGCCAATGTGGTCCGGGTACTGGTCCATGTTTGATGCGCAGAGAAGTTGATTGAACCCTAGCGACTACTTCCCCATACCTAAATACTGATGATGCTCCAATGGCCATGATCACAAGAGTGTGTCTGTTGAGATTTCGGACGACGCACCATTGTGAGACGGCGGAAGCTGTTTTTAGAATGCCACGGTGCCAGCCAAGATGATGGAGATTAAAATCTTTGACGGCGCCGCGATTAGAATGGCATTGGGCACAAAGGCTGATAACCCATGGCTGAGGGTGTGGGTTTGCTCGATACGGTAAACCACGAACAGGTTGCATAAAGTGGATCTCAAACTGGGCCACCTGCATGACAGAGAGCCTTTTCCCTTGCGAGCAACCATGGTGCTCGCACATGCCAACGAAGGCCTAGCTGAGACGATGCCACGAGACCACAAGGGATACGATCAATTGTTGATATGTTTCTTTGCTTGGATCGTCGTGAGGACGGTTTGTACGAGCTCTTTGGCTCTCTTGCTACATAGGTATCCTGTTTTACCCCAACCCCACCAGAACGCCGCCGCTATGCTGCCAATGAAGTCTACTATAGTACATCCTTCTCATCCTCAGCGTATCAAGGCCACTTAGGCTCTTGGAAGCCTGACGACCCTGGATCGTCCTTCTTAGCTGGACCAGCTGGGAAGCTGAAATTCATTACTCGCTCCAGACTACGTCGCGGTTGCATAGCATGATCGTTCGGCTCCTGCTTCTCGTCGAGAGGTAGTAATGCATTATTGTGGTGGCGAAAATGGTCCTTCTTCGCGCGCCGCTCTGCAGCATCTTCCGAACTGAACCGATCGTAGAGGTATAGGCCAATACATGTCAAGATAACGCCCATGATCTGTGAAGTCGTAGTTGCGCTTCTGAACCAGGCAACTGCCACGATTATAACCCAGACTCGTTTGATGAGGGAGGCGACGGAGTAGGAGACAGGTGATAACATCGACAGCAGAATGAAAGCCATGATGTTCTGGAGGAAATGGAAAACGCCGTTGAAGATGAACTCCAAGGTTAGTGCTCCATGGTCGAGCGCTCCTCTCTTGGATGTCAAATCGATCGTACCGTTCTTCCAGAGTTCTTGTACAATTTCGAAACCTTCAGTATAAAGCCAGACCGGAGCCGTGAACATGAAAGCTCCGACGGAACAATAACACAGTAGATTCAATTTGTCTAGCTTTCGGCTCTGTTGGATGGTGCCCTCTGCCTCAGCTCTAGTGCTTTCTGTGAACAGTTTCTTAGAAAATATGTTTTGAGTGACAAAGACAATCGCCGCAACGAACGAAGCTGTGATTCCCCAGAAATTTGCGTGAAAGTCGGCCGAGCATGACAGCATGACGCCTATGGTTAGTGGGATGAGGGAGAGGTACGTCGACCTTCGGTAGCGAATACGGAAGACCACCCTATAGGCCAAGACCGTAAAGAGGGGCGATAAACCTTTGATCGTGTGTACTAACGATACAGGTATCTTAGAGGTTGCATAGGAGCTGAGTAGATGGCCGAGTAACTGAAAGATTGAAAGTGGCAGCGCTGTGCGCAATACTTCCGGCGATGGTGAGCGCAAGCCATTCCTAAGTGCTGGAACAGATCTTTTCAGCGAAGGGAACACTGATGCGGTTGAAGCCAACAGAAAACACCATAGTGCGACCGAGGCGAATTGAACAATGGTCAACGTCACAGGCTTGGGAAATGCGTTCATAATCGACTTTGAGGATGTGTTCGTGAGTGCCGAGGTCATGTACCATACAATACAAAGAACCTAGAAATGTCAGTCTGGGTGTTTGAAAGTATACTTTCTTTTCACCAACAATGAGTTTGTATGAGACTGGAGCCTTCAGTGCCTCCGCCAATTCTTGCGCATTGTCCGTTACACTCCCCTGACGAGTGCGGAATTTGTGCAGTGCATCACTAACACTTCTCCTTGTCCTATGCGAATGGGGACCAGTATGCCATGGATCACGAGTCTTTTGACTTGTTCTCCTAAATTGCCATTTCGGATCAGAAAGCAGTGGTTGCCCTGAGGTTACATCGACAGGACTCTCAGTGATGGGAGGTAATTGAAAGGTCGGCGGTGTGTTGATGTCGAAGGAGGGGAATCGCTCTCTAGGCGCATCTTCGGAGGCTGAATGAGGTGATAGAGATCGATGGATAATGGTTCGCGGCTCAGGAGGTTGTGTCATGGTTGCGCCCATGGTTTGGAGGTGCGTTGTAACGAGTGTCTTGTCCTTCGACGTATTAGAGTTGTGTTTAAGGACTTTCCGCTGTGGATAGTGTTGCCATAGCAGGCAACGATGTGGCACTCTTCACAGTCACTGACAACTTTGACAACGATGTATGTTGGGATAGGCGCAGCAATGAGATATGTTGTCTACTTTCTACTGTTAAACAAATGGTCCTGACAGCGGGCGGCTGAACAGTCTTTCATTACGCGGCTAGATCAGAACCTAGACTCAATGGGGAAGGCGGTAAGAATGAGGCTACATTACACCACGCCTCCCCTGCAGTGTTGTGCTACCAATCTTTTCTAGCCAGATCTAGGGTACTGTGTCAAGCCGAGAACCACATAGGTACCTTGTATACTTTACAGGCTTGTGCCATCTTCGATGAAGCTGTATGGCTTGCGTTGATCTTCTGCAGTGCATTGCGAAGATCGGCAATGCCAGGTGACCACGAAGCCTTGTTCGAGTCTTCTGCTGCCAGAGCTTACTGTGACCACGTCTCGACCGCAATCTAGATAGAGGCATCTGTCGCAGTATTTTTGTGCGACGATGATCTTGTTGAGTGGTATACTAGCCTGTTTTCCATTGGCTGTGAATACCATCCACCATGGGCAGACGCCTCTAGGGCACCACCAACATGGAAACAAGTCTATTGAATTCTCATCACAATGGCACTACCTAGGTCCCTTTAGGATCGGCACGCGAGGTACGGTACAACTACCTATCCCGTTCGCAGTGTATTGATGTTCTACGCTAGAGGCTGCGTGGGGTGCAGATCCGCTCGAAGCTGTTGGTGGATTTCCGAATATCGAGCTTGACCCGACTGCACAGTTCGCGAGTCCTTTGACCGTCAATGCTTCCGCTAGCTGGAAAACGATTGATGTTGCCCCCGTGAGCAGCTCCGGAGATGCTCTGGTCGAGTTTGAGATATCTTATCCTGATGTCTCATGGACCTTTGCACAGCAGATCTATGGTTGGAGCAGTCAACAGTACCAGCTTTGGGCTAGAGGAGAGTTGAAGAATCTGGAACGTTCACCCACAAAAGTACTGCTGTACACACCTAATATCCTTGAATACTGGATCAATAATGAACATGTCTTTGGTGGTGACTTTTTCGGTTTCAACCGGGCCCCTTTGCTTGTGACTCTTCAACCGGGAGTCAATATCATCAACTTGCGCCTGATCCGCGATGTTCGCGCTATGGGTGGATGGGGATCACCAACGATAACTGTTTCTCTTCACGCTGCTGCTGTTTCTGTCCATGGGCCGGTAGCAGAAGACACAGCCATTGTTCTTCCGGACATAGTCGATGGACGGCTCCCGAGTCACCTTGCGAGCGTCCTGGTCCGAAATCAAGCTGACAAACCCATCACGATACGTGCTTGTGATCCTGGATCTGGTTTGAGCCCTTATCACTTACTTCACCAAGAATATGGACTTCTTCATCTTGCGCCAGGCCAGTCACGATATGTCGGCATCGTCCTTGATGGACCTGAAGCTCGAACGCACGAGCTTGCGGCCGAGTTCTGTTTCGATACTGAGGGTTCTTCGGGGTCTTTTGAATCTCATTCGATCCCATTCCGTTTGCGTTTCAAGGAGAAAGAGATGACAGAATCCCATAAGTTCACATTCCTGCATCCGAGTGGTGCTGTGTCATACGCTATCTTACGTCCGCCTTCGAATGCAACATTCAGCCATGAAAGTGGGGCCTTACCTATTCTCCTCAATCTCCACGGTGCTGGCTTGGAAGCCGACAGCTACCAAGTACGTCACATGCTTGATGAACTGCCCGACCTTCCAGCTTGGATCTTGTTTCCGACTGGGATGAGTCCTTGGAGTGGTGACGACTGGCACGCCTGGGGCACTACGGACGTTCAGGCTGCCTTGGCTGCCATACCAGCGTGGATAGAGACAATACGATGGTCAGGACCTGGAGCAGATACGAAACGGGTGCTGGTTTCTGGGCATTCGAACGGTGGTCAGGGCACGTGGTACTATGCAACCCATTACCCCGATCGTGTGCTGGCTGCAGCTCCGGCTTCCGGTTACTCGTCTGTCGAGAACTATGTTCCGTACACAATGTGGACAGAAGCAGATCCACTGCAAACCGCAATTACCTGGACAGCACGCGCCAATTTCCGACATGAGTTGCTGGTCGAAAACATAGCTAACATCCCAATGCTCCAACAGCATGGCTCTGCAGACGACAATGTCCCACCTTATCATTCTCGACTGATGAGCAGTCTTCGCTCTCAAACTAGTGTTCGCTCTGACTATGTCGAGCTACCAGGGAAAGAGCACTGGTGGGAAGGCGCAATGACAACGCAGCCTCTAACAGAATTCTATGAAAGGTATCTTGACGGCAGTGCTCCAACAAGACTGGCACCAAATAGTTTTGTCGTGGTCTATCCAAACTCTGATGACATCGGCTCAAGCATTATTGTGGACCAGCTCGAGAGTCCGGACCGGCTAGGACGTATTGAAGTAAACACAAAGTTCGATGGTGAGTGCGGTGCGTGGGTTGCGCAAACCACCAACATCAGACGGCTTCATCTTGACCTAGACCTTCTTTCTAGCTTGGGATACAAGCTAAGCACTATCTTCTTGGACGACACCGAAATATCTTACGACACTGCGACACTGTACAACACGACTACCCTTCTTAGATCTCGTTCTGGAGTTTGGGAAGCTGATCATGCACATGACTGGAAGAGCCTGTTCCAGCGTTTTGGACGGCAAAGAGGTGCACTCGACGCATTCATGAGAACTTCTGGGGCGTTCCAAGTCGTGTCTTGTGTGGAAAGGGACCTTTCGCTGGCAGTCCAAATCAGCCGTAACATGATCCAGTATTTCGCTGCTGATAGTAACATTCTCTCCTGCATGGATTATGAGCTGGCTCTGGCCCGACCCGGTAACATCATCACACTTGTTGCGGAGCACCCCCCTCCTCCTGCACGGCTTCGGACGTTTCCCATAACGATTGAGGCAGACGGCATCAAGCTGGTAGGTAAGGATGGTAAGCAGCGTGTTATCCGCATTGCAGACGCCTGGGGTGTGGTCATGCTAAGACCTCTACCGGACCAGCGGCTTGAGCTACTGGTCTGGGGATCTAATGAAGCCGGATTGCAGCATGCTTCTCGTCTCGTGCCAACTATCACTGGTGTGGGCCAGCCAGACTTTATTGTCTTCAGCGAGAAAGCTCGCTGGTTAGGTCACGCAGGAACAACGGCCATGGGCTTTTTCGATTATAGCTGGAATATCTCAGCTGCATCCTACGTACCGTAATGCACTCGAGCTTCATTGTTGGTAGGCTAAAGTAAGTACATCATGTCTCATACTTCGTGTAGGAAGGATTGGGCGTGTCGATATATATCCTGCGGAAGATGCTGGAAACATACTCTTGATCCACTCCGAACCGCAGGATGCCTGGTTGCATGTTTCTGCTCGAGTGCGAGAGGTTTTCACGGAAGGCAAGAGCAAAAAGAAGATCTCAACGATCATGCCCAAATCTTACCTGTGCTTGTGCCGAGCTCCTGCTCGTGGTGGCATCCTTCCCCAGACTTTGCGAGAAGTTGGAGTGCACCTTCCTTCATGCCTGCGTCCCATATTGGGATCAAGATAACATCGGTCGATTGCGGCAGGCAGAATTGTTCGAGCCAGTAGTAGCCGCACCTTCCCTGCTGCTGAACACTTCACTGACATGAATCGCGAATTCTCCTGCGCTCTTCAACTCTTTTTCATCCATCTACCTCAACGTAATCCTTCTGCAACCCTCCGTCCTCTTGCAAATCACACTGCAATCCTGCAACATCTGCCCCGGCAGCCTTGTGCTCTGTACTCCTCTTGAACTCTGTCTAATCAAGCCCAATATCCTACAACTATAGCTTACTCTGCATCAACAACTGAGGCTCCGGTAATGACTGCAGATATGGCCGCCTTCGTCTCGACAGGCTCACCAAGAGCCAGTCGTAGATCGACTCCCACAGTCAAAGTCTACGATGATGGTACTGATCCTGGTAGAACACCAACCAATGCTTTCACTGTGAGTACTGAGCACCGACTGACCCACATTCACTGCTGATCCCGCCATAGGCAACCAAGTCCTACCAGACTTCTGCCTCAAAAGGCGCCAGTCCGCTGCCTGTACCATTGCAGAGCGATACTTTAGGCAATCTGAAGTCATCCAAGAGTCAAGGCAAGGTACTAATGCTCGCCACCGTTCGGCCTTACCTTCGCTGACCATGAAAGCTGCCACAGACTGAAAACGAGTCATCACAAGCAAGCAGCCTCGCCGGCATGGAAGACATCCTCGCTCGTCTTCGCCTCAACGATTCACGCAAGCCAAGCTCGACTCATGGCCCACCGCCGATTCAGAAAGCAGATCCCGCCGCCCTCGACAAGCTTCTAACGAACCTGCAGGACCAGAACAAAGCTCTAAAGAAGCAAGAAAGGGACATGAAAGCTGACTCGGAATCTGACAATTCAAAGGTTGAAGATCGCTCCTCGGGCTCCGACCTCTACACGCCTGCTAGTGAGACTTTTGAGATGTCCTTTCACGGTAGCTCACAACTCCAGTCTACAGCGCCTGTCGACTCGGCTGAGATGCGTCGCATCAAGCAAGAACTTGCAGCAGCAAAGAATGTCATCAACCGCCAAGAGATGGAGCTGGCTGAGACACGTACGTTGAAACATACCATGGATCAAGCACTTGGCCCAGAAATGGAGTTTGGTGCCCACCATGAAATCTCGGACCAGGCTATCGGTCACCTCCAGAGTGCCTTCAATGCTTCTGCTCGTCCTTTTACTTCACGCAACGCAGCTTGGACTGCTAACATGACTGGCCGCTCAGATCACCGTGGTCGTGGTCCGTGGAACAATCAGGAATCGGGTGCGTCACTAGGAGGTCCACTCGGCTCAAACATCTATGCCAATCCACTGCCAACTCAATCAATCACTGGTGTCTATGGCGATCAGGCATCACCTATTGACGCGTACACATCTGGACGATCTTTCTCCGGCTCCTCTTTTGCTTCCGTCGGTTACGATGGCAGAATGGGGCAAGATGGTTCGAGACGCAACGGTGGTCATATGCGTGGTCCTCCATCAGCCTTGAGCAGCGAATCCCTCTCCACATATGGAAGCTACAACGGACTCACTGGGCTGCCAAACGCATCATCGCTGACGCCATCGTCACTAAGTCCACCTGGTATACCCAGTCAATTTAGCTATCAACCTCGCGGTCTCGGCGCGCCTATATCTCCTATCGGCACAGAGTTTGCCAACGGCTCACTACAAGGTGTTCCCAGTCCATGGCCTATTTCCGTAAGTGACTGATACAGCGCCATGGCCGTTATTAACCCATTATAGGTATCTCCTGGCAACCAACAAACCTTCGTCACGAACCTCGAGCCTATGAATTATCGACGGCTTCTTGACAAGTCCGTCTCCTGTGATTGGAAGTATATCGTGGACAAGATTGTTTGCAACAACGATCAGCAAGCCTCTATCTTCTTACAGCAGAAGCTCAAGGTCGGTACTGCTGAACAGAAGTATGAGATTGTCGAGGCCATCGTTAATCAAGCATATCCCCTTATGATCAACAGATTCGGCAACTTCCTCGTTCAGCGCTGCTTCGAGCATGGCACGACCGAACAGATCATTGCTATCGCAGATGCAATCCACGGTAACGTCTTGCCTTTGAGCATGGATCCTTTCGGCTGCCATGTTATTCAAAAAGCATTCGACTCCGTCCCGGAGAACCACAAGGCCGACATGGTTCGTGAGCTACTTCGTCGCATCCCTGACACTGTCATTCATCGCTATGCTTGTCATGTCTGGCAAAAGCTTTTCGAGCTTCGCTGGAGTGGTGAGCCACCTCAGATCATGCTGAAGGTCAACGAAGCTCTCCGTGGAATGTGGCATGAAGTTGCGCTTGGCGAGACTGGCAGCTTGGTGGTGCAGAACATTTTCGAGAACTGTATTGAAGAAGAGAAGGTTTGTCTCACTTGAACGCGTCAAATCCGAAATTTTGCTGACGTTACCACTAGCGCCCCGCCATCGAGGAAGTTATCGTCAACATTGATCTGATTGCCCACGGCCAGTTCGGCAACTGGTGCATTCAGCACTTGTGCGAGCACGGTTCGCCACCCGACAAGCGACGTGTCGTTGATCACATTCTAGCCAATGCCTATAACTACAGCATCGATCAATTTGCTTCCAAGGTCGTTGAGAAATGCCTCAAGATCGGTGGAATTGAGTTTCTCGACCGGTACCTTGGTGTCATTACTACAGCTCATCCCGACCGTCCTCGCATACCCCTCATAGACATCGCTGGCGATCAGTACGGCAACTATCTCGTACAGTGGATTCTCATGAATACTCATCACCATCAACGAGAACAGGTTGCCGTCCATATCCGAAAGCACATGGTCTCGTTGAGAGGCTCGAAGTTCGGCTCTCGTGTTGCAATGCTGTGCTGCAACCCAGCTTCGGTCACTCGTCCAGGTGCAGGTGCCATGGTCAATCCATTCGGTGCTCCGGGTCAACCACGTAACACTTGGTCACGATTCCGTTGAGTGATGCGTCAACCATCACCGAGCATCGTCCTCCGACAAACTCCACCGTCACATCTACTTACGGTCATATCTCGAGAAGATTACAGTACTCTACAAGTTCTCAACTTGCATAGGGGTCTGTGCCCTACCGCTTGGAATACTGACAGTACCGCCATGGTCATGAGAAACACCTACCCATTGCCAAGGTCAGCGAGCTTTTTTTGGCTTGAGGCTTTGGCTTTCAATCTTCTTGCATTACATAACAAGGTCATTCGTTCCGTATCAGCCGACTGTATGTATTTCAAATATCGACACCATTTTCTCAATCGCAGGCACTTATGATAAGCGAGAGCAAGAGTAGGGAGCGGAGTTGGTGGTACGAATTGGTCTCATGATCATCCGAGAGTCTGCTTTTCATTCGCATCGGAGTCCAACATGTCCTCAGGATTGTCAACACAGCACAAAAGCATGTAACGTCTTCAAGGGACAAATTGTACCAGATAGCAAGTATGATAGCTGAATGAGCGATACAATCTTTGAGCTTAGAATTCTTCATTTGGCGCGACTACCTTATAAGTCATAGTACTTGAATGTATTTGTGTACCTACCTAGGTAACTAAGGAAGGGGGTTGCCAAGCCTGAGTGCTACGAGGTCTTTGCATGAAACACTCCGATCAACCACACGTCAGGTGTCCAGCCGGGGTCAGGCATCAATATGCCGTGCGAGTTAACACAAAACAACCAAGGCAACCACCCTAGGGGTAGTTTGTGCAACAAGCATAGCTTTGGCCAGCGACCAGGAGTTCATATTACAGCGACAGGCCAGTCTTCCAATGTATGTCTGAGCCCTTGACTTGTCATCATCTTTTTGATAGTCCGTGGCGGACCCCGATAGCCTCATATTCATACAACCACTGTTTCTGCACACTTCGTCCAACTCCTATCCCTACCTCGCACGCGGTGCAACCTTTTTGTTACTCTTCTTTCCTTTTGCTTTCCTGTTGGCTTTAGCCGCCCTGGCCAGCATACTAACTTTCACCTTCTCTGCCCGCTTTCTCCATGCTACCCATCTGTCCTTCCGATCGTAATCCCGCACAGTAATTCCAGCTTTCTCTGCCGCCCGTCCAATCTCCACGTTCGATTCCCGATATGAGTTTGCACGCATGATAGGCGCACGCATGATAGGCGCTGTGGGGGTCGGTACTTTTGTCGGTGCAGCAGAGTTTGCGGACTGTGCGACGCTGTTGGTGCTTAGATGTGCATCAAGGAACGTGGCTTCGTTGTTAGACGATACGATGGGCGATGCGAACATGCCTAATCTCCGCCGTGTGGGAGCGTTGGGTGGTGTGGGTAGTTTTGACAACGGCCCCTCGCGCTCGAGTGCGACGCCGATATACCTTCTTTTAGGGTGTTGAAGTGGGTTGCGGTAGTAGCGGACGTAGCCCGAGATCAGACTATAGATTGTATGATCTTTGCCGATGCCGACGTTCTCGCCCGGATGCCATAATGTTCCTGAATATGTTAGAGAAGATGAAAGGAGGATTTGCATGGCAATTTACCTCGCTGTTTGAAGATGATATTCCCCGCTACCACGTACTCAGACGCTGATTTCTTCGCACCGAGACGACGGCCTGCAGAATCCCCAGGACCATTAGCTCGTCCTTGAGCGGCGTGCGAGGCTTGTCGGATTGTGGTGATAGGTGTGAGGCTGCGTGGTTGGACGTGCGCGTGTTTTGAGCACAGCGTCAGCGAGTTCAGGGCTGAAGCAAGAGATGACCAAGATGCTTCAGCGCCAGTCGAAGGTCGACATATCCTTGGTTGAAGCATGGCGGGCGTATGCTGTGATTGATACTCGTAGCTGTAGCTCTTACTCAATACAGATGCGCTGGAGAAGTTGAAGGTCGAAACTCCGCAAAGACGCCTTCCCCTTTTCGGACTGAGCGACGACTATGGAAGTTGACAACTTTCATGTTTACCCACTGCACTTCGCATACATCACTTTTCGACAAGATGATTCCAAGGATAGCAAGTCTGTTTTTGAGCTTCCTGCTCTTCACGCTCGTCGCGTCAGCACAATTCCAATTCTTTGACCAGTTCTTTGGCGGCCAACAACAGCATCAGCAAGGACATCAGCAGCAAGGCAACGTGGGTAGTGATTCGGCTTGGTACCAGCAGAACTGGGAAGCCGGTATGCTTTATATATGCTAAAATCAATCTCTTACAAGCTGACAATTCTCATAGCGAGGTGCACGAATTATCTATGCCCTGACACACTTGCCTGCGTCCACTTTCCTCACCATTGCCCTTGCCCATTCCCTGCCGTTGAGGATAAGGTTGAGTTGGCGGACGGCAGTATGCTATGCGTCAGTAAGGGAGGATATAAGCCGGGCGAGGCTGTGAGGAAGGTGGAGTTGGCCAGGAAGGGTCTGCTTTGAAGAGGAAATCTAAGAAGAATGGGTCTACACACGCCCAGCTCGATACGAACCCTTCATAACACGGGGGCGCCCGAAATTTGGATTGCCAGCCGCTGTGTTTGTCGTTACATTATCTGAAGTCATACATATGCGAATCAGCATCTTGCAAAACTGTCGTATCGCTACCAGTCCCTCGGGACGGCAATGCAATCTGCGACCCCTGATACCCTATGGAACAAGTTGCTGGGCAAGTCTGGGGGCTCAAATCATACCCAGCATGGAGACTCGACCTGAAGAACACCTGAGCATGGCCGTGGTGGGGTGGAGGGTATCATGTCCTCCCGGACTTCAGGATTAGACGTGGCTCACGCACCACGGAGACAGCAAGCTTAGGAGAAAGCACAGGTAATGCGTCCAGGAAATTTTGGCCAAGAAGGTGCTGGAACATTTGCATCGGATGCACTGAGGTGATGTATGATTCAGGATTGTGTAACGTGGCTTTTTATTACATGCCTGACCTCGAACGGTGCGGGATCATCGATTCTACAGGACCGTTCGCTGCCGAAGCTATACTCTGTTGTAAGGTCAAGGAGCATCGACACCCCGGGAAGAATCAACACTGATGTTGACGCATGCAGCACTATTCAAGAATATCATTTCGACACTTGACACTGCATAAATGTTCGTCACTGCTACGACCGGCAATCCGCATAGATCGTAATTTGTTAATCGTCCCATCAGCCAGCTCTTCCCTTGAGTGTACTTCTGGCCCCGTATATGTGTCGAGAGTTTGTGACCACTGAAGCGGAAGCATCATGAGCATGTGACAACCGCGACAGCCAGCCACATAGCCACATTGGCTGCGCCACATGCGACGTCATAGCCACCTTCGCTTCACCAAGGCTGCACCATTCTCAAGTCTCCGAGGTTGCGTATTACATAGTTCGACCTGGTAACTCTTAAACAAACACATATGCATGTTCCTCGACACAATCAAATCAAGCCTGGCACAATCGTCTCCATCGTCCTGAAAGCTGATCAACGCACAGGCCGGCAAGTCCAAGGCACAGTCCAACAATTGTTAACCAGAGGTGATCATCCTCGGGGCGTCAAGGTACGCTTAGCGGACGGACGTATCGGACGTGTTCAGCAACTCGTCAGCCAGTCAGCGCAGACCGGTGCTGGGAACCAAAACTCGACCCTAAGAAACGTACACAAACAAGCAAGAACGTCCAACATGAGTTCTGATCAGAATCCCTGGCAGACGATTCCGAGCCAGGGCAATCCATATGTGTCCAACAGTTCTACCTCTATCACTGACAACAATCCCTACCACCAATCGCAGCCACGAGAGCAGCAATCACAGTATGCAGCAGATAGTAACCCATGGTCCCAGCAGCAACAGCAACCACAATCGCGCTCGCACCAATACTCGGCTCCGGAAGGTCCTCCACCCGGCCATCGTCCACTCCGGCGCTCCTCAACAGCAGAGCTTCCACAAGCGCAAGAAGACCGAGCGGAGCAGGTAGAGCATATGCAAAACTTCGAAGCGCAGGCTCGCGAGACAGAAGATGATAGGAATCAAGCGCAGCTCAGGCGTGAGTTTCCCAACATCGACAGTAGTCTCATCGCGGCCATATACAACGACACGAAGAACATGCCGGAAGTAAGGGAAATGTTGCAGGAGCTTGCAAGTACCTAGGCTAGGCATTATGAGAAAATGAAAGAGAACATGATCATCGTTATCGTCGATGAGTATCGGACCTCTCCCCTATTACAATGAGCTTGTCTGTTAATGGAAAGAGAGGTATTTCTGGCCCTTACGATTCGACCACGTTACAGAAGTTCGACCTCAGTAGCAAAATAAAAAGAAGTATGTGGGAGGGATAGGACTTGAGCCAGGATCCCAACGTACGGTCAGGCAAGGATTATGCGTTCATTGTTGAGCTGAATTGAGCCGGCCTGAAATAGGTCGAATCTGTTTGAGTTCTCAAGTCCTGCCCTTCTTGTGCTGTTTCGTGTTAGCTGCTACACCAAGTGGCCTCAAAGGTCATGGTGCTATTCATCGTGATCATCATGGAGCAAAGTGCAGGATTGACATGAATCAAGGCCCGAGAATACGTGATGAATTTATTCATCTGTCTGGAGCTCTACAGCAGTAGCCGGTGACAGGGAATTGGAAGCGAAAGGGCAAGATAATAACGAGCGGCTCCTAGACGTGTCTCTTCTCATCCTAATCACACAGTATACTACACTAACTCTTCCCCGTTGACGAAAAGAACCACGATGCTTGTCTTACACAATAGGACTTCCCCACCAACCTCACGTCTTCCTCATATGCTAACCACATTACAGACTCCGCACCAAAGTGTTCGCCTACGGCCTTCGGAAGAGCAAAAAGAATACCCGACCAGTCTCGGACTTGAACCGAGGTCTCAGCACGTCAACGACTGAGGCACAGAAAATCTGCTGAAGGCTATGCTGATCGGTTGGGGACAAGACCAGGTCGAAAGCTGCATGCCCATCTCGAACGGTGGTGTCGTGTGTTAGCCGCTACACTAACTGGTCCGAAGATGTAGGCCGGGGTGCGAAAGGAGCACCCCTGGCGCTGAATCACGCAATGAATTACGCCTCGGCGATACACAATCCCCAGGTTGAAGAAGCCAGGGGGAGTGTAGCTTTAGAGGCCAGCCGGAAGAGTGTTTCAAGGAGGGAAATTGTATTACTGGTTGGAGTGCATCGGAGGACATGCCTGGTGCGAACTATCTATCTGATACTCTGCACCCTAAGTAAGGTTGACTGGTGTTTGGAGAGAGCGGCATTTACTGTCGCCCCTTCGGTGGCTAATGATCTTGCGTCTTCTTTCTGCTCATGACCTTCTCATCAATTGTCCGAGGGAGATGTCTCCACCCGCTCACGCATTCGATTCTATCGAGCCTGAGGTCTTCAGTGAGCCTGCAGGTGGTACTCGTTCAGACTTGCACGCCTGTTCTCCGCCTCCACGTCTTGGTTGTTGACATGCGTTTCTCCATAGCCCGTTCCACCAAACCCGTCACAATAACGCCCCAGATATCCTTGCATTGATTGACTGCGCAATTGACCCATCCCATCAACGTTGTAAAGACCGACGTACTCTGTCTGCTCACTCCTCACACCAATGCTGCGGTCAAAAGGGGCCGTCGTGTGGTGTCTCCCATCGACGTTTAAGCTTGTTTCAAACTCGTATCCACCCATACCACCGTACGGTCGATTCTTCGCCAGTGTTGGTAAATAATGACTTCGACTTCCTTGCATTCTCTCGCTCGTATCATACGCACTGTTCGTTGCTGAATCCAAAAATCCCTTCTTCAACCCATGCTCTAAACCTCTAGCACTCCTCGCTCCTCCACATGTACCCACCACGGCACCCCTGCCGTGGACACCAGCGCTCAAGCCCACAGCACCCCTCCTCATCCTGCCGAAAGTATCGCCGCCATTCCAGGGAAACTGCCCAATCTTGGCTGCGTTGATGTAGTCCATCGTTGTACGTGTAGATGTCTGTGGTACACGCACGTTAGAAGCGTTCCCGCCAGGGTTGTTCTTCATGCCTCGTGAGGAGAAGCCCCAGTTGTCGTTGGCGGCACCACGGCGGCGTTCGATCATGGCGTCTACAAGGGGCTTCCTGGCAGCGGCCTCGACGGAGATGGTGGCGATGAGGCAGGACATACATGGATGGCTCGTTTTCGTGGGACTTGATGGGTAGCCTGGACAGAGTGGAGTGGTCTCCAATTCGGCGTCGGTACTAGAGACCGCGAGGGCGAGAGCGCGGGTACTCACGAGAACGGGTGGCTGATTGGCCGTGCTGGAGGTATGTCAGTGGGAATCACGGCCAAGAGCGGGTGCGGCTTAGAGGCCGGAGACGGATGTGTCTACAGACTTGACAACCGCCTTAGGTCTGTTGCATTCCTTATGCATAGTATGGCCACAGCCTAGGAGCAGGAATTCGCACATGGTGATTGAGTCTGAAACCCTTCGTGTTGACGCCGTTGAGTGAAGCTAGGCACCTTGGAACTGGAGTCAAAGCTATGTAGTTAAGTTGGAGCGCTGCTATGGCAATCACTGCACGATGGGGAAGTGACGAAGCAACTTCCGGATCAGAAGCGCAGATTATAGAAGGTCGCGGGCACTATGTGAGGCGAATGTGAGTATTGGTCCGTCATAGTCAGTGAATGGTCAATGGCTGTGAGTAACATTGATACAACGCATCATGTAGAGGGACTGTAAAAGTCAGGTTGCAGTGAATTTGTCTCCATATATGGCAGCGTTATTTTAGGTACTATCGTACTCCCGGACCGGTCCGACATCGTGGACACATAGAGGTGAGGCATGATAAGTATTGACTTTGTAGGTGCCCTCAATCACGGGTGTATTCTTCCTCAACTTTTCATTATGTGTCAGCGACACATTGGAACGTGGTGGCAGCCTTCTATAAAACTTTAGTTGCTACGACCGATCAACTACCACCCATGGTCGTCGGATCAAGCTGCCCCTGTGATATGACTGTGTATCACAATGAGAGAGAGATGCTTGTCGTGAAGGGGAGCAAGTCCAGGTGATCCGTGCCCCTGCTCGGCCCTAGTGCTGGATCATCGTATTTCCGTTCCGGACGACAAGGCATGAGAAGTCGGAAGAGTAACATGTCGCCTGTTTTAACGCATAAGCAGCTGGTAAGGAGAGTGATGGAGCTCTTTTCGTTGGTGGCTGAGGAAACCCAATTGAATGCTTTTGGTTCACGCCCTAGCTTCGCGTATCAGGCTACTGCTGAAGGTACTCACCGGCAGCAGGACGCTTTCAATGCATTCGTGTTCGACGGCCGCAACATAAGAGATTATTCAATGGCCCAAGCCTTGGTACCAATTCGATGCTTGATTGCTGACTCGGTAGGTCAAGGCCAAAGTTCTATAGTCAGTGCGTCAACCAATCACGAAATTGGTGGGAAGCTACTGTTCAAGACACGGATGCGTAAGAATGCTGCTCAACCTCGGACAATCAAAGGCAGCTCTCGAGGAGGCGGGACAAACGGTCCCTCCTGAGTTCTGTGGATGCTGGGGGTAGTTGTCAGTCATCTTTCCATGTTTGAACCACCGAGACGGCTGATATCAAGCACGAGATCGTGAAACCATCCTACTCATTCGATTTCCTCGATTGCTTTTGGGCACTGTTCTATAGTTAGGTAGGTAGTACCTATATAGCCGAATGTTATACTTTGAGTGATGACGTAATCGCTACAAGATGTTACACAACAGCTGATGGACGCAAGAAACAAGAAGCAGATCACCCATATGAGAATATCCAAAATTGGAACATTGCTACAAACCTGATAGCGCCGAAAGCTTTCCGACGCATCTGGAAGAGGGAACTGAGATGATGCAAGGAGCTTCCGGATACCTAGGTAGCCCCTTGTGCCAGGACGCTATCTTGGCCTTCCGCCTACTTGCTTAGTCGAGCCTGCGGGCTTATCGCTGATCGCTTGTCTGCGGACACAGGCACGACCACAGGTCGCTACTATGTCCTGATTGGCTAGAGACCAGATGTCATCATTCGTTCTCACACCTTTCTCACAATCACCGACCCATCACCGTTCATGCCTGAGCACACTTGCTCTATTGCCCGAATGAGGCGCGGACAATAAGCCAGACGCCGGACTACCAGCACGACTCCTTGGACCAGGACTACCAGGCTGTATGCTCGTTGCTCGGGTCTGCACACCACCTCTCGTTCGCTTCAAGACCTTGACCTCGTCCTCCAGTTTCTTAATCACAGAGTCCCTCTGCCTTCTCTCTGTCTGCAAAAGCTCCATGGTCGCCAGATATCTCTGTACACTGTCGTTGTAGTTTCTCTCCTTGAGCTTTAATTTCTCACCACTCGCTTGCTGCCTCAATCCCGTTGCCTCGCTTTCAAGTTGCGTGACCTGCGATGCGAGCTCTACTGCTTTGTTGGATGCTTCCTGATATTGGGTGCGTGTGAACTCAAAATCTTTTTTCGTGCTTTCGAGTGAGCGTTCAAGCACCGAGTTCTTGAGAGCATCGCCTGCTGCACTGGCGCGAAGAAGCTCGAACTCAGCAATGATAGGCTCTCCGGTCTTCATGATCTCTCGTGCAGCAGACAGCTCACCTTGAACTTGAACAATTTGTTCCTTGAGCACAGAGTTCTCCTTGATTGTGCGCTCTTGGCGGACCTTGTCTGCCTCAATGCGAGCGGTCAGAGCCTTGTTCTGTTTCTCAAGTGCATGGCATTTCTTCGTCCGCTTCTCGTACCGATGTTGTAAACTTGCGTGAGCGGATTTCCATTCTTCAACACGGTTTTGCGCCTCGTCTCGGGCTTGCTCGGCCGCTTCTCTAACGGCTTTCTCGACGGCGAGCTCTGCTTTGGCGGCTTTGAGACTTTGCTGCAGTTGTAGCTGTGATGGAGCTTCTCTACTCGCGTTGCCGGGACTCGACATATCATGTAGTGGCGTAAGACGTT
>Ga0210040_10003461_pt1 | contig 21313 bp, 22 predicted proteins | sample CryGeyCG12114_NA_FD_185462 | JGI IMG/M metagenome (GOLD analysis project Ga0210040, IMG submission 185462) | Groundwater microbial communities from aquifer - Crystal Geyser CG19_WC_8/21/14_NA (SPAdes) (version 2) | ecosystem: Environmental > Aquatic > Deep subsurface > Groundwater | place: USA... | reverse complement strand
TTTCCAAAGGAAGAATGTATGCAAACTAATTTTTCATGCCATTGTAATGATCAAGACCTTGAAAAACAAACAAAATCCCGGTCCTCCTTCCTGCTAATCAAAATCCAACCTGAGTGATTCTCAGAATGCTTATAACCTTGTGCGCAAAAAGGAGGTAAATTTTATCCTATCCTACTACACAAATTTAACACACACAGGACAGGAAAAATTTATCTTCTTTTTCCGCACAAGGTATAACTACTGACATTCATGTTGTAAAAAGTATTTTGCATACTAGCTCAAAGAACTGCTTGCCATGTACAAACGCACAGTAGATAGATATGTATTTTATTGTACAACCCATACGCATTTGTAATTGCTGTATCATACTTTTTGTGTGATTTCCTATTGAATTGAGTGAGCCTTCTCGAAGAATACTAGATGAATTTGTTTTACGATCCTCTTTATGCGTCATTATTTCGAAATTTTCATTCACAAAAATAATTAAATATCTCCCATTGTTTCCTCATTCATTTTTGCATCCAGATTTTTACACTGGAGTATAGAATGGTCTTATAGATGCTACTAAGGCCAATTTTGTAATGGAAATTTTTGTGTTTCGTTGTTACAACGGTAAGTTACTCAATGCGTAAGAAAAGATTATACTGTCCTTGATTTTGTATCATTCTTGTATGGGAGGTTAATGAGTCCACATTGAGGTACCTCTGGATGTCCAATCAGTTTCAGAATAAGACGGAACCTTTTAGTTTCTAATCAATCCTGAGGGCCAGAAAACTCGTCATTGTTTAATGCTTACCGTAAATTTGCTGCTATAATCTACTTATTGAAAGTAGTCCTTAGCACAATGTAAAGAGCCAGAGACTGATTTTGCTCGTATTCTGCTCGAAACAATCAAATTTAAGCTTGCCATAAGCTTTCTTTTAGAGCTAACAGAATAGATATAGATGATTTAATAGAATTTCGCTGGTCAAAAAAGCCTACGAAAATCATATTTGCTGGGAATATAAAACAGAATTTATGATCAGTGGCGACTATCATAAACTTTTAATGTCATTTCCTATGTATAAATAGAGGAATTTTCGGAAAAATCAACAGAGTGAAAAAGCATACTACTGAGCTATTTTCAGTTGGTGATCTTCTCAACCTAACCAAATTATATAATAACGTTCAACCATTGATTTGCAATCAGGCTTCGTGAGTTTGGTGAAGAAGATAAGAAACTTGATAAATCTACTGGTTTAAACAATGTTATCCTTAAGAATTAACAATGTGGGGCCCATCACAAACAACAATGAGCCAGAAAGTTTGGATCCTGCTCAAAAACTACGTAAGTTTCAACTGTTTTACAGCAAATCAGGCATCTTGTTCTCTGTCGAGAATCCGCCTAAGCACATGTTTTTAAATGTTTAGTGATCAAAATAACAAGAGGAGCGTACCCAAAAAATTCAAGAAAACCGGACCATGACTTATCCACGGTCATTACTAAAGGGATTGGATTCCTAGAAAGGAAAGCGTCGAGTCTCTTTGGATTCCAAACATTGGTAGCAAACCGCCCCGATATGTCTGATGCAGTGGAAATGCCAAAGACCGAAATATTTACTTCTGCCATAATTTACGATCTCATCCGCTTCTTACCAGTAAACAAACAGATTTTAACATCAACTGTAGAACTTTTAAAATCATGTGCAACCCCAAAAACTGGAACATTTAACTTTTTCCAAGAACAAGGAATAATTCCAGACGATGTAGATTGCACAGGAGTAGCTTTATGGGCTCTTTTGGTTTCCGGAGCCATTCCCGAAAACGCAGTAAAAACTAGCGTAGAGCTTTGCGTAAAAAATACGAACAAGGCAAAAGGAATCATTGAGACATATTTGCCACCATTTAATGACCGAACTGGTCGATTCTGCTCTGTTGCCTTGTGCAATATTATGCGTGTGGTATACGCCACTCATTTAGAGTCCCAAGCTGTGGACACTGAAAACTATTTGTATGAAGTTTTGGAAAAGAAATTGTACTTAGGAGATGATGCTGTCTTGTATTATCCTCAACATTGGCATTTTTTCTACTTTTTGGCCCAATGTATTAGCACTTGTGACAAAGCGAAGCAAAGATTTATGCCATTATTATGTAAGCGAATAGTAGAAGGATTGGAGAATGAAAAAATTAGTGAAATTGAAAGAGCCATGAGGGTCATTTTGGGTCATCAGTTGGGCTTATACAATCAATTTAACCATGTGAAAATTAAAATTGACAAGGATGTAGAGGTTTTAATGGCGGCGCAGAGTCATAAAGGCTGCTGGGATTTATGTACTTTTCACACAAATGGGAAAGGTGTGAAATTTTACTTCGGAAGTGAGGCCATGACTACTGCTTTCGTTTTAAAAGCCTTACATTCACACCAGTGTAGTAGTTGAACGCTGCATGGAAAAAAAGATGTTCATTTAGATAGCTTGTACAGAGTGCTTAGAATTTAGCGTTAGGACTCGTTATTGATTAATTTATTCGGTTTCCAAGTTGAGTCAACGATTGGCTATATTGTCGTTTACTAACTTTTTCAAAAGGAATAAAAATGAATAATAAATTGCGATGTCTTATCGTGGAAAATAAAGTTTCGTTTTATACGGTGCTTCGTTATAGTTAATGCTTCATTGAATTAATAATTTTTTAAAGAATGTGCCCCGAAATTTATTAAAATCTTTCGACAGGCATGAAGAAGTTCAAAAGATGCATCGGAAAATCATTAATTCAAGGTCCAGTGTTCCATGTACGTTTTCCTGAGCTACGTCAAACCTAAAAGAATTAAACCAATGCACTTAGGTTATCAATTCATGATTGACCATAATGGCTCAGTAAAGGTCAGTTGTAGGACTAAATTTCCATAAAATGTTCTCAACTTATTGACGATCGACATAAAAAAAAGACAAATTGCTTTTTAGATTATAATAGCATTATGTCAAGTTATTCTCATGGCCATATGCAACAAACTTGTCTGCTTAAGTAAGTAACAAGTAAGTTAACTATACACCAACAATTTTCTTTTCCCAAGTTCATATTCGAACAATAAATAAAGTAAATCCACTTTAGAAAGGAATTTTCTCGGTTCCCAGCCTTAACTCTACTCACCCACTGTATACTTACTTATATTGATTTGATTGCATTTAACCTAAATCAAACGTATTGAACCAATATATGAACGAACACATGCTGGCTTGCATGCACTATGCAGTCCAATAAAAACTGTACTTTCTCCCCATGACGTATCTTATGGTGAATTTATTACTTTCACGCACAAAACTAGGATTCACTTCCGACATTACATAAGTATCATTTGATCCTTCGTGTTGTCCACTTGTCTTTCTTTTAAAGAGCTCATGTTACTATCATGCAAACATTCTCTTAATAACCCTCTATCTGTGTATTTGCGTATGGGGACTAGAAAAAGTGCTAACAAATAAATATCAATCCCAGTATCACGTGTACAAAGTACAGTTGAAAATTACGTCAGTAAATACGGTTATAACGTTAGATTGGAAACCACCACGCATACTTAAGTCAAGCGACCAGTCTTTTTTCTTGTTGTCTGTGACACACGCGAATTCATAATTGGCAGTTTTCAATGCTACATATGTACATAATGCCAGTGTGTGAGTAACGAAAGGAAAAAAGACAGTACAAGGGGCTAGAGCTAAATAGAGGAGCTACAGAACTCACAGCTGCATGTTGTTTGCTGGACAAGCCACAAGCCACATATAAGGCTTGCAAAATGTGTACCGTATTGATAAGTGGAGAGTAAATATTGGCAAATAATATAATGTAAATCGATTTGAAAGCAATTGAAATTTGACTCTAGTGAAGTATAGGAATTCAGTTTGGGTTTAGCTAGTAAATTTTTTGGAACCAAAGTGTTGAGTTGGCTATCTATGTTCCTCTACTATGGAGTTTCTAATGGATTACAATGATACAGGAAATCTTCATGGATCTCGTAAGGATTTGGCAGACTATTCATTTTCTCTAGTTTTTTAAGCAATTAAGCTAATATTATTGAAATTTTTAATCTTGAAGCATTCGGTGGATGTGAAAACGCAGACAAGAAAGACGACACAGGATTAGTAATGCTATTTAGCTTATCTTTAATTTTGCTACTGGGTGCCATTATTAGATTCGTGATTAAAAAATTGAACCAAAGTCTTCCATACACAGTCATTCTATTGATTTGTGGCATTGTGATTGGGATCTTCTCAAAAACATTTTGTAAACAACTACATCAATACACAGCAATTGCTCGTGTGCATCCCAAAGTCATACTTTTCATTTTTCTGCCCATCATAATTTTCGAGTCCGCATATGCCATCCCTACTCATGTTTTCATGAAAAGCATCGTACAGGTAATTTGCCATGATTCTTAGCTTTTTTACGCTACTATCAATGTAATGAATGCTTTCACATGTCTGATAATATATACTGTTGACTTTACATACCAAAATTCCAGTAAAAACAACAATATATATAATTCAGCAGAGCCACAAAATAAGAAAATATAAAGCACAATTGAATCTCTTGTAAAAAAAAAGCATTCATTATGTTGCAACTAATCTCTAATTCCTATGTGGGGCTAAGCAAGATGTCTTTTTTTAACATTTGTAGATACTCATAATAGCTATACCTGGAATGATACTAGCCACATTTTCTACAGCAGCTTTTTGCTTCATCATATTCTCAAGCTACAACTGGGACTTTTTAGAATGGTGCTTATTCGGGTCCATTGCCTCAGCCACAGACCCAGTAGCGGTTGTAGCCATTTTGAGGGAGCTAAGTGCCTCAGAAACTTTATCAGTAATCATTGAAGGAGAATCTTTGTTTAACGACGGGATGGCTATTCTATTCTTTGAAATATTCAAAGAGTTGGTCACCTCGGATGGGGATGAAATTCAGGGTGGAGCACTGGGAGCGCACATAATTAAAAAATTCATTCAACTGGCTGTGGGTGGGCCAGTATTTGGGTTCGTTGCAGCAAAAATTGCTATATTCCTTTTGAATAGAATTTTCAACGATGCCACAGTGGAAATTACTATCACTCTTGTGTCTGCCTATTTGACATTTTACGTGGGGGAGGAGATTCTGGGTGTGAGTGGGATTTTGGCTGTGGTTATTTTGGGGATTGTTATGAATTCGGAGAGGACTTCCATCAGCCCTGATTCGGAACATGCGTTGCATCATTTTTGGGAGATGGTAGGATACTTGGCAAATACTGTTTTGTTTGTCATTGTGGGAATCACGTCTGTGGAAACGGCCGTGAGCAGTTTTGTATCTTGGACGGATGTGGGCTATTTGTGCGCCATATACTTTTTGTTAGCTGCAATCAGGTAAGACACTAGACATTCCGGTTCACATTTGATGCTTCAATAGTTCAGATTTCTAAATCTTAGGAATCTGCACAGGGTTTGACGGAATATATAAAATTATAGTATGAAAATTTTCGTATTATGTCTTTATGAATTATATGTGTTATGAATTTTTTAATTTCAATATTCAAGAACATTAATATTATTATTGTATGTCTATTATAGTATATTATTGTATTATTATCTCATTCCAAACAGTATATAAATGATTTCCACTTTACAGATTAATAGTGATTTTAATGTTAAGTCCGATACTTCGAAAAATTGGATATGGCTTACCTTGGAAAAATGTGTTGGTCATGGCTTGGGGTGGACTACGTGGAGCTGTTGGACTTTGTTTAGCATTAGAGGTATACGAAGACCCGGAATTTGTCATTAAAAAGCCACATCTGGGACCTAAAGTGAGTGCTATTTATTGCAAGGGATAAATTGAAGCTCGATAGATTGAAAGGAGCAATCAATTTCTTGCTTGGTTTTTCTCACACAGGTTTTATTCCATCTAGCCGGCATAGTGTTTCTAACATTAGTAATCAACGGAACAACAACTACAAAACTTTTGGACTATTTAAAAATAACACAAACGTCAGAAGCACATAAGCTCCTATTGGAATCGGCCCTACAGCAAATTCTGGGCTCTAGAGCTAGAACTATTAAAAGTCTGAAACATGACCGATTTTTGGCAGATGTGGACTGGGATAAAGTTGAAAGATTCACTACTATACCCCATCCTTACGTATGACACAAGTTACATGAACTATATACTTTGCTTGAATTACCCATTTATTATCATTTACCTTCAAAATTAATCTTTTTATTTTCAGGAAAAAAATGAACTAATTGACAAAGAGCGTTTATCTTTGAAATTAGAAGAAAAACTAGAACGTAGACTTTCTGTTGGAGCAGTGCATTCTGTAAAGTTAAAATCTTCTGATGGATTGGAGGGTAGTAGTAACAGTAATGAGTCGAAAAGCCGTCTACCCAATGTTGGTTTGTACAAAGATTTGTGTGAAGAAGCCCGCATACGAGTTCTAACGACGCTTAGAGTAAGTCGAACGCCGATATTGATTTTTTTTAATGGTTAATGTGACACCACATACATTCATAAGTACACGATACAGATTTCGTTTTGGCGACAACACGAGCAAGGGACATTGAAGGCATTGGCAGTGCAAGCCTTAGTAGAAACCTGTGACCGAAAACATGATGAACCTATGGGTCTGATACAAGCCGTAGATTTCAAAAAGCATTGGAAAATTCATCCGTCTCTGCTTCATTGGTTAAAAATTACTCAAAACTCTAACCCAGTCCTGGATGAATTGAAATCCCCGGGCCCACTGCATTTAAGTCGATGGCGTTACCCTTTCAATCGAATAGCAATTTCCAAAGGGTTTAAATTTTTCATTATCATCTCAGTTCTTTGGCATTTGGGAATTACGGTTTGGGAACTAATTTTACGAATTCAAGATTTAAATGAGAAGCAAGATGAACAAATGTGTGATCAACAGTCTGAGTTCACTTTTGCTATTTTGAATCTAATTTTCATCGTGATTTATTCAATAGAATGTTTTATCAAAATGATAGGGTTAGGTTGCAAACTATACTTTTGTGGTAGTGATAGCAAATGGAATTATTTAGATATTTTTATTCTATTTGTGACTGCTCTTGACGTCATCATGGGATTCCTACCATGTAATACTAGTACTTTGATTGTAGTAGAGGTCATAGGACTAATTAAGCTACTTAAATTGCTCAGAGCTGTTAGATTCCTGAAGTTAATCACTTTAGGGACATTCAACATATTTTGCTTACAAAGAATAAACGAAAAACTATTTCTGGGCTATGATATTGCCAAAGGACTGGTAACTGGCATTGAAGAGACGTTGAAGCTAATTCCGTACATTACAAGCAACTCAAAAATTGTCGCGTTTCTGAAGACTTCATTAGAGAGGGAAAGACTGGAAACTATCAAGTTGTTAGGGTTGCTTCAGAAAGAACATCCTGGCATTGCTGTGGCTGTCAAGACGAGACATGCCAGTCGGGCTGTTTTGAATCAAATGCTAATGACTTTGCGAGAACTCAAGTCCGATGGTTAGTGAAGGCTAACACAATGCGTGTTTTGCTCCCATTAGCTGTTTTCATGTCAAACTGCAGCAAAAAATCAAATTCTTGACTTTCGTGAATAGATATATTGGCTACTTAAAATATTCCTGTTCTGTTTGGAAGCATATCAATAATATTTGTGATTGCAGGTCTTGTTGAGGAAAAGGACAAAATCATGTTGAACGTAATGATTGAAGAGCGCATGAAAAAGCTGCAAAAGAAAACTCCTGCTGCAATACATTTGAACCCACCTGCTGTCACTTTGTCAAATGTGCCTTGGCTTAGGTACAATGAGAAACTACTCGAGTTCATAACGGTAAGCAGTAGCTTACTTTTCAAACTACGTGCAGTGAGTAACTAAACTATAGTAGAGGCTCTTATTAAAATTCACAACATTCATTTCAATTCATTATTAACGCGGATTCATGGATTGGGAAAGTAGCGTACTATTTATCAAAACTTCTTTCTCCTCATATTTTATTCAGGAGAGAGCTACATTGTTGACATTAAACTATGGGGACATGATTTATGAAATGGACGACCCACCCAATGGAATATTCATCATTGTCTCTGGCATGGTCAAAACACTTTTCAGGCCAACTTCCGTGCTCATTGAGGTTCAATTAGTAATTCATTGTACTTTCAGTTTAATGAACCATGATTTTACACTATTCTTTCACCGGCTGGAATTTTTAGAATCTACAAACATTTGGAGTCATACCAAATACAGAATTACTTCAAGATCCCACGTTTGGTAGTCGCTTGGAGGATATTTTTCTCCCCGGGACTATAATTGGAGAAGCTGGGATTTTAAAACGTCAGAATCGAGCAGCATCCATCAAATGCGAAACTTTAGTTCATGCCTACCATATATCGTCTTTGACTATGACTGAAGCAGTGAAATTATTTTCCAGTCTTTTCAATTCTCTGGAGTCAAAATTGTGGAAAAGTTGGGGAATGAAAGTGGCTTCTATGGTCATGAAAACGAATGCACAACATCAGGTCAGTACTCATTTTGCAAATAAAAGGTTCCGAATTTCGATATATGGACGGTATTTGCATTCCGTTAATCCTACTTTAAGCAGACATGGAGTGCCGACAAACTGAATGGATACTTGGAAACATCTTGTGTGCCATCTATCGAGAGCCTAGCGATACCAGAATACATAGCAGACGTGTTCGTGATTGAAGGATTTTTTCAAAACTATCACACTCAAGAAGTCTACATTGCCCCATGCATGATTCCCAAAACGTGCACCCACATTACTTCAGTGAGTAGTATATGACTCCCTGGCACCATTTTTAGTTGCCATTTCGTGATGAAGGGTCATAATTTATTGCCAAGGAATTCGGTAATTAAATTATGCATTCTCTATTTCAGAGAAAAAACCCGTGCACTGTGAATAAGCTATTAGTGGTGGCTCATGAAGATATAGAACAGGAAGTACTGAATGACCCATATTTTGGTTTGCATTCATTATCAACAGAAGCCATAAGTGCATCTAGCCCACCCATGTCACCTGTCGTTGGCGTTTCTGAAGAGCTTGGAAATATAGATCCACGGCTCTTCAGAGAAAAAGCTGTCCGAGTAAGTATAAAAAAATCCTAAACTGGAAATGTGTCGGGGTTTTTCTACTAATCCGTGTAAAATGATTTCAGAAAAAAAGTGGTCGAATGGACGTCAGGCAACGGAGATTATCAATGGCTATTACTTATAATGTTAGTCAGTATTTTCTGTGTTTTTTTCACTGCGAACCGAGCTTTTTATTGAAAATGCTTTGCAAATGATCATCACGTTTGTCTTTGCATTTTAGAGTCGAAGGAACAGCAAAGACTTACCTGTAAAACAAAATGTCGGGGATGAAGAAAGTTTGGAAAGTATTATAGCAAATGGTAGCCTGAACAATGGGAAACATAAATCCTCTGGGACTAAACATACATCGATTTCTGTGATACCTACAACAGGAATAGATAGTACCCATTATGAATAAAAGACTTGCAACTTTATTATTAGATGTAATGATAGAGTTGGTTGGAAAATACTATTTTGTGATTCAGATTCTACATATAGAACTTGAGTAGACTATTGATGTACCTAAACGAATATTAAATAAGAAAGTTTCTATATGATTTAAACAAGCGGATCTTAAAGTTTGGCGTACATATTCCTTTGCAGCCCGTGAAGCTATAATTAAATTTATACTTGTTTACACAAAAAATGCAGTTCTTACTAACGGTCACGTCAGTGCCAGTTTGCTAAGTGATGAAGGATTGAATTTGACAGCTGTGGTCTTGTCAATAAGACTAAAGGCTGTCCCTTTAGGGTACAAAACGTGTAGGAGCTCAGAAAATATCCAGCTCTATCCTGTTTATAATGCCCGTGAGTGGCATGAAAACATCAGCTCAAGCAAACTATTGACATTGACTGTGAGTTCCAGGTCTCGTGTCAATCAAAATTGCATTATTAATGGCACTTGTTTTCGTTTATCAAATGGAAAATAATAGCAAGTCCATTCTACGGCGTTTCTTAAGCTTGGCGAAAACAACCTTTATTGACTTGAAGCAAACCTTTTGTTTGAAATCATTTGTAACGATGAATAAGCAAATACAGTTTCACCTATTAATAAGGTACGGCCGAAAAAATTATAAAAGCGTGGCAATGACCCAGGAATAAATGCTATGTTTGAATTTGTTAAAGTAAACAAAAGGCCAATTAAAATTGGCAGAAAATAGTGAAACAACATAAAAGGAATCTACAAACTACAAACTATAGTTAACTACTATATGAACTTCTTTAGCTCACATGCAGTTTGGTTCCGGTAAAGAATTTCTATTTTTTAAACCATATTGGTTCCATATTAACTTTTCTGACATATAACTCAAAGTAGGTGCACCGTATACTGCAGTTTCCAACTGTCATTGTACACAACAATGATTTCGTCTTCTTATATTCAGCTGTCATTGCAATGAACGTGTACAATTTACTTGGTCTCTGATAGCAGCCCAGAAAGCACTACTTGGGAAGAGCTAAAAAAAAGAAGCATTATCGTGACTGTTGAATAAAACGAACAAACGGGAATCAATGCGTCATTACAACTGCCAATTTGCAGAACAAGTTCCGTGGCCATGAATAGAAGCGATCCGAAAATTGTGGCGACGGAATTATTTGTGATTCTATATTTATTCACTAGTGTAGAGGCCACCCTATTCAAATCAATTTCTTTAGTTTCCAGCATATTACCAGAGCAAACTATTCATGACAGTTTTATTGTCCAGTCAGATTTTAAAACAGGTAACAAAAATCGGTGCATTTGTGGCTATAGTAGATTGCTTCTACATAAATGAGAAGGTAATTGTTTATTTATTATTTTGCAGATTCAACGGAAGAAAGTATATTGGAAAATTTGAGTCAGCAAACTCCGTGCACACTTATAAGCGGTTTATCATCTTTACGCGTGTCCAACACATTGTATCCCTTCAAGCTTGCCAAAAAAATTGAATTGCGTCCATTGCAAATATTTATTTCCATTAAAAATGATTCAGAACTAGTGGAGGCTGCAAACAAAGTAATTAAAATCCATCATAGTTACTGTTACTTGCACAAAGAAAACTACATGTTTGCTCAGCAATGGCGATACGATTTATTTTTACACCAGATTGGCTATGCATGGCAAAATTGGAAAAGTGAAAAACAGTGGAGCGCGAAAATTGTACTCGTGTTTGAAAAACAAAAGGATGAAATCAACATGACTGCAAAGCTAGTTCAATCATTCCAGAATGTTTCGGTCCCATATGATTCACAACTTTTGATTGCATTTTTTCCACAAGAGGACTTGGAGCTGTGGGAATTCTTTCGCTTGAAAACTTTCCCTGTATTTCAGAAACTGATGGATTTTGTGAACTCTACAGAAGATTCTCAATATGAGTCTTCATTCATTTTGAACAATCGTCATGATTTCTTTGGAAGACTTATCATCGCTACTTCTTTGGTAAGTTATAAATCACCATTAAGAAGATTATACTAGCTAACTTAGTTGAATTGTTTTGCTAAGATCGAATTCAAATTTAAGATTTGTGTTTTATTGGTAATAAACGCGAAATAAGAGAACTATAATTTTAAAACATTCATATAATAGTTGTCTGTTGATTTCTCAACAGATTGATAAAAGCTACCTGTACTGGGTCAATGCTAAAACCGTAAATCACACTTTTCAACTATTGGATGGATACTCTGTGCGAATTTTTCTGGATTTGCAGTACCAACTGAATTTTAGGTATGTTTTGTCCAAATCAGAATAGAGTATAGTTTCTATTAACGTTTTGCAATAAAATAAATTACTATATTTCACTACTTCCGGGGTTTCCTGGTTTTTTTGACTCGTTATTCGTTTCTTTCGAAATTTACTCAATGAGAATCCCAGATTACAGTCCTCATATCATGAATATCTTTGTCAGAATACTATTCTGTATACCTTAGTCAGAATGTTAAAATCTGAGGCTAAATCGACTCTGGTGGAGGAGGGGTGGCTCTCTAGATTAGCCATGATAGCAAAACTTACCTGGGTTGCCGTACTCATAGGAAAAAATAAATCAAAGTTTATGCCACTCATTAAAATAATTTGTTTTTTTTTTGCATTTTTCAAAATGTATGCGACCAATTGAAAAAACAGTATATTTTAAAGCTTGTTTTGTATTTATTTCTTTGGCTTGTATTAAAAAACTCGGTTTGGCTTTGTTGATATAGTTTCAGGCACAAACTCTCAGTCTAGGAGACCATAAAATTTACATTCTGTTCATAGCTTTAACAGCCTTTCTCCAATCTTCAAGTTTTAAAGGCTCTGGGTATTTTCCTTTTGGTTTCAATTCGGCATACTCCTTGAGGGACCAGTGCGAAGCATTTGGAAATAGTCTATCAAATGCACAAAATGCAGCTTTTTTCACCAAGGAATCTAAATCTGCTCCAGAATATGTATTCGTCATTGCGTCGGACGCCACGGTTCGTAAAATGCTCTCAGAACATGCCACATTCCTTTTAGTGAGCAATACGCGCAGAATTTCCTTTCGGCATTGTTCATTAGGTAAATCAAATTTCACTTTGAGTCCGAATCGCCCCGATCTTAAAACGGCTGGGTCTACTGCAGAGATTCGATTAGTTGCTCCAATGATGAGCATCCTATCCGGCAAATTATTCATTTCCGATAAAAATGTATTCACGATGCTATTCGTATTGTCCACTTGGTTATCACTGGATCCTCGGATTGGACACAGGGTGTCAATTTCATCAAAAAATATTATGCTTGGTGTATTATTTCTAGCTTGATTGAAAATATGAATCAGGTTTTTCTCAGATTCCCCAAAATACTTGCTGAAGCATTGACCTCCGGATTGTGTATAGAAACTCACAGGTTTATTCAAATCATCTTTCAAGTTTTCATGGACAAGCGATGCTATTGCTTTGGCTACTGTGGTTTTTCCCGTTCCTAGAAAAGTTTTAAATATTATAGTTTAACTTTACGGCTTTTTTTAGCGAATTTGGCAAAAATATCTAACAGAACACAGCACAAATATGGTTCAACCTGGAGGGCCGTAAAATATGACTCCTTCATTGGAATGAACTCCATAAAAGGCAGAAAAAGTTGGATTCACAAATGGGAAAAGGACTTCCTTTTTCAAAAGCTCTATCTGTGCGTCCAAACCTCCAATATGCTGCAGTGGCGCAAAAGGAGGAGGAGATGTGCCGTTTTCAGTTATCGCGATTCTTTGTATTTGGCCCTTTAGTTTGAAAATATAAATCAGGTTATTATTGATAAGATTATTTTTTGTTAGTCTTAAAGCGTTACTTTAGATTTCGGAGAGTTTTTATTGTTCTTCGGACTGGAGCAGCGTTTTTCTGACAGTTTTGATCGTTTTATCGGTACTATTTCATCTTCTTCTTCATCGTCAGAGTATGAAGGCATAAATTTTCCTGGTCTCAAGTTATACCTGCCGTTACCATTACTTCGTGTAGTGGTAGTGAGCATTTTTTTCGAGTTTGTCTAAAAACTAATATTATGTAGTGTAGTGGTAAAAAATATTGCGCACTGTCAACGACTATTGAGGAACGGTGTCAAACTTTGTGATGCCAACATGATAATGTGTATTGTTGTCATAGAAATGGAATTTTAACTTTTCAGCTACTCTGTCATATCTGGGGATTGGATTTCAAATAGTCCCAACGGATCTTTATCAGGAGTCACACTTCATCAACTGAATTCAAATCAAGCCGACCTGAGTTTAATTCAAGCCACGTTGTTGCCATTTCGAGCCAAAGATGTCGGTTTTCTGTTGCCCACATATGAAGGCTTGTAAGTTGAGCTATATGATAGTTTGCATACATTTTCGATAAATGCTACGTTAAAAAATAATTTTTGCTAATTTTTTTCTAGTATCAGAGTATTTTTCAAACAACCATCAGCTAATTCGGTAAAAAATATCGTCACGTCCCCATTCCAACCATCCTTATGGCTCAGCATAGGGATCATGTGGGGACTTATAATAGTTTCTGTGAAATTGATTCGGTTTATCCATGAAAAAATATTGGTAGCTCGGAATTTGGCTTTTTTATCGCATGAGGATAAAGAATTCAGTGAAGACAGTTGTATGTGGTTCATTGCTGTTATCTGTCAAACATGTAAGTCAATTCATATAACAATTGAGTTCACAGAAGTTGACTGTGGATAGTGATTACTTTGTATATTCATTTCGGTTGATCTTTTTAGCATGGCATTTATGCCCAACATCATCCCCTTTGCAACTTATATTTTTCCTTGGGTCCGTTTGTAGTGTCGTATGCTTTATTGCATATTCTGCAGCCATTGTTTCATCCTTAGCTGTGAATATCGACCCCATAAAAATTTTCAAAGATCTCATCACTCATAAATTTGTATTCACTGTTTACCATTCAAGTGGCACGCAAATTTATTTTCTCGAGGTATGTAATGTTAAACAAACGTATTTTCATTGTTTCTAACAATGCATCTCATGTAATGCCATTATATGGGAGGAGAAATAATAATGTTTTGTTGACTTTTATTCCAGCAACTGATCGAAGCGTACAAATTGCCACAAAAGGTGGAAACAGTGGGTACGGAAAATCAAGTGTCCCACATGATTGACCATCGTAGAGGATTTCTATCATTCGCGGACAGTTTTTATTCCACAGCTTACAAGCTGGGTTACTCCAGAAGATATTTGTGTGATAATGTGCACTCGTTAGCGGCAAGTCATGACCTTTACAAGAGCGGCATGCTGGTGAAAAAATATTCACAATTTCGTCAAGTTTTTAACAGCAGGTATGTCTTCAGCTAACTTTGCATAGCTTTAACTTACTTTACTTACTTTATTATGCAAATGGTATATTACTGATGGTCAGTTTGTTTGCTCAATGGAATGTAAATGGAAGCATTTATTTGCAAACCTTTTGTGTGCTGATAGACTGATATCGTTGAAGGAGCGAGGCCTAAATCAACGATACATGAAATATTATAACGACAAAAATGGAATCCGATGCAGTCGGGATCATAATGAAGCTCAGTCTGTAACGCTTACTGATGCGTTAACAACATTTCTCATAATAATTTGTGGCAGTGTAATTGCTAATATCGTATTTTTATTAGAGTTATTATACAAATTTGCAATGCGAAGATTGGATTAGCACAATATTGTAGACGGATACAGTTTTTTGCCAAGTGAATGGACTTATTATGGAATACTATGGGAAGTGTACGAAATAAAGTTAGTAGTTTTGTGACTGGCACTTTTGGGAGCATTATTGCATTGTGATTTTTATTGATCCAGCTTTTGGAAACATGAAGTTCATTTTAGTCATTTTAATTAGCATATGTATTTTTCACATTGTTTCCAATGCAGAAAAAGTTGATATTTGTCTAATAGCTGCAAATTCAATAAAGTTTTTGTCATCTACTAGTTTAACCACGGCATCTTCTACAGAATTTGCTTTGATTGGGCAAAAATGTGTTAGTCCAGGTAGCATTTTTACATAATTACGTTGATACATGCTTATTTATTATAATAATTTAATGCAGTTAAAATTTCTGTATATATTTTTCAGACAATGATCCATTTAGTTCAGTTTTTCATGACGGTGGATTTTTCTCTGTAATGCGATTTCTCAATGAAACGAAATTTTCGGTACAAATGATGGCTCAAATTGCGGTTACATTCATTTGTTTACCAAACTCTATGGATGAGTTTTTGTCCACCATTAATGAGGTGCATAAATTAGCAATGTACAACACAACGTGTGAATGAAAGCTGATGATGTAAAAAGTGTCAACATCTTTTTTGAATTCCAGATTAGCAAATTGGAACGCTTGGAAGTGGGAATGTCAACGTTCTTAATTTTCACTCTTTTGGAACAAAGTGGAGTCCTTAATCAATCTCTTTTGAGCAAATATATTGAAGCTACAGAAAAAGTTAATTTTCTTATAGACAGTCATGTATACTTCATTTGTGTGTCTAGTAAATTACACACAGTGTGGGAATCTTATAATGTGAAGGGAAAGTTCATTTATAAAGAGCTTGCACGACTAAATATTTCACACAAGTCTAGAATTTGTGATTTTGAACCCAGGGTTTCGAGAAGAAATGATTTAATGGGGACGACTATTGTCGGAGCTTCAAAAGTATAAGGTTTTCAGTTTTTCAAAAATTTTATAAATTTCAACCCAGTTTTAAATTATCATGCATATTTTTTGAAGGTTGACGAGGCATACGATTCCTGGAAGCTTTTCAAGGAAGGAGTAATTAAAATGGGGGAAGATATTGACGATTTTTCCCTTCACTTGTATTTTGATTTGAAATACATGCTGAACTTCACGTAAGCATCTTTCTCACGAACCGCATAATTTTCATGGACTAATTTTTAAAGAGCTAATAATTTCATAATGATTTAGGGACATGCTTGTGGAAGCAACATGGTCAAATAAAAAATATGGCGGCGATCATGTATATCGAGCAGTAGTGGAACAACTGATGAGTAGAGAAGCCGATATTTGTTTATTGCAGTCAACATTGGTACCCTTCAGAGCTATTGAACAAAGTTTTCTACAGCCGACCTATTCAAGCGTGTAATTTACTTAAACTTCTATGAAATTCCACTAATTTGGTCAATGCCGAAATTCTATAAGATGCAATTTTTTTAATACAGTGTGTCAGCATTTTTTCAACAGCCTTCCCATGGAACAATTAGAAACTTCGTACTCATGCCCTTCCAAGTTCCACTTTGGTTTTCGTTTCTTATTGCTTGGATACTTACTGCAGCAGCAGTAAAAGGAATTTATGTTGTCAAATGGCGAAGCGAAAATTCTGCGAATCAGCTTTCCAATGCCGATGAGAAGTTTTGCAATAATGTTTTCGCTTGGCTCTTGGCTGCCAATTGTCAAAAATGTGAGTCAGATATATTCAATAGTGTTTACCGCCCATTTACTTAAATTTTTCTAAAATGCTGTTTTAAATTGCTTTCAGCGTTTTGCGTAATCCCGCAACTAACGGTCCTCCGAGTGGTATTTATCGTGGGCTCATTAAGTGGCGTCATAATGTATATTGCCTATTCAGCAGCAATTGTTTCCGCACTGTCTGTTAATATTGATCCTATAAGAGACTTTTCAGATTTACTTCGATGGGAATATCAATTCACTGTGCATGAGAACAGTGGAACTTTGAAATTCTTTTTACAGGCACTATAATATATTTAAAAATGAAAATATATCACTGGAGAATTGCCCTTTTCCAATAAACTTATTCCGTGTGTTGCAGACCGTAATTGACAGATACAGATTGAGTCAAAAAATTCGTACGACTAATACGGCCCAAGAAGTGGAACATTTCTTACATTCTCGCATAACATTCCTTTCCTACCCCGTTTTATTTTTCATGGCAGCTGAAGAATTGGGTTACACTGACCATTTTTTGGATGAAACAGTTTCACTGATTTCGGCCACCCAAAGCCCGTATCAAAGTGGCATGTTTGTGAAGCAAGATTCTCCGTACAAGGAGATTTTTAATTACAGGTTATTAAGCCGTCCGTGTTGACCATCCATACCCACTTGCAGTATATAGTAGTAATGCATGAGCATAATATGTCATTTATTTTCGTAGAATATTGATGATCAAAGAACGAGGGTTGAACAAACGATATATGGATCGATACAATGAAAAAAATGGGGGCAATCATTTTACTCATACAGTTGAAAAAAGTAAAAAAGTAGACCCTGTGGATATGAAAGATACAGCAACAACTTTCCTCATCATTACTATTGGAGGAATTTCATCTGTTTTCTTCCTGCTGGTCGAAAATTTCTATCATTTTAAATTTAGATTTCGATAACTAAAGTATATTATTGTGTTTGGTATTTGCGCAGTACGAAATAATAAATCTAACAAGCAAACAGAAGAATATGAAAAAGAGCATGCCAATGTTTGCAATTATTTGCATATCATTCATTATAAAAAACACTACCGATTTGGCAGAATAGGTAGGAGACTCTATAGGTTTTGGCACCAAATTTGGCAAAATTGGATGCATTCACATCACATTTGAGAAAAAAGACCTAATCTTTAGAATCTTCATGCAATTTAAACAATCTTGTTTCTTTGTTTTATTTACAATGATTGGCGTTTTTGGAACTTATGTTTGCTCCCATAAATTCAATATTTGTTTTCCATTCACACAAATACACGACATTTGTTCAACAATTCTGGAAAACTGGAATCCTTTTGTTTCAGAAAACCGATCTCATATCGAATCCGTAACGCGTATAAAAAACATTTTGCCAACTTTTTGTACAATGATGTCTTATTTGGTAATTCTACTGATTTCATTCGTAATTTTTCAACAAAAGCTTCTATCAGCAACAGCAGAAAATTGCTTAATTGTTAATGTTGTACAAAAGATAATGGAAAATTTTTGTTCTGCGTCAAATGAAGATGTTCACGTTATCATTTCATCTGAAAAAAATTGCTGTTATTCAGGTATATAATATATTCTCGATCCCTCATAGGATAATTATATTTCTATTTATATATTTCCTGTGTATCGTATAGGACAGGCACGGTTCTACAAGTACACTAGAAAGCAATATTTTGTTTTTAAAGTTGACTGTAATCGATACATGCATTATAATAATGTTTGTAAATACATTATAACCAATTGTAATATGATTAAAGGCCACAAAGATGAATGGTATATGTCTTGCGACTTTCTTGGGGAAAACCGAAAATTCTTGGGAATTCAAATATTAAACTCATTTTCTTTCAATGGAAACACTAACACAAAATTCATACCAGGCGTAGCCGTGACTTATATTTTCGTACCAACAAACTTAAATGAATTTATTTTCGTCGTGGAAAAGGTTAGTTTTAAACTAAAAATGCAATTAAGGAGATTGCACCTTGCAAAATGTTTCGATCAACCTAGATTCAAATTTGATGAGTCGCCGCGTTTTTTTCCACTCATGCGTGCACCGCTTGCTTAATCTAAAACAAAGAAATTCGAAAAGTTAAGCATTTTTGATCCGATAACAGGTTAGCAATCAAACAACAATACACTGGTGGATTCCCATATTCTTCATCTTAATACCCAGCAGTAATAATCAAGCAGACTTAGAGGGATATACAAAATTGGCAAAAGAATATAAATTCCCGTTAGATAGCCAAGTTTACTTTGTAAGTATCAACGAAACTCGAAACGAAGTTTCAATATGGGAATCTTATTTCGTAAAAGAAAAAGGCATCTTCAATCGCTTGTTGAGTGGAAACTTAAATGGCTCTCAAGTCCATTTAAGTTTACCGGTAGCCTCACCATCTCAAAAGGTACTTCGAAGGGGAGATTTTCAGGGCACCACTGTTATTGGAGTTTCAAAGGTAATTTTAACTTTCATATTCTTACAATTAATAAAATCCGTTTTGTTTCATTCAACGTTATTCAAATTTACAGGATGACTCCGCATATCAAATGTGGACAAAAATTAACAAAAACCTAACCACGGCAGCTGAAAATGATGAATTTGCGCTTTACGTTTACTTAGACTTGAAATACATGCTGAACTTTAAGTAAAATTCCATTGAAACCACAATGCGTTAAATATTGATAGCATCCAACCAATTTTTTACTCACCAAATATAGAGACCATATAATTTTGGGAGATTGGGATTACGTATTCTACGTAGAATCAAGAAAAACAAGTGCGTATGTTCAGGAACTTGTGAACGGTAAAGGCGATATTGCTCTCATGCAATCTACACTGGTCCCCATTCGGGCACAGGATCAAATATTTTTGCAACCAACTTATGCCAGTGTGTAAGGGCATATAGTTATGCAAAATCCTCAATTGATTGCATTCGGATTTCTCTAAATACGTCGTACATTAAATCATTTCAGAGTATCCGCATTCTTTAAGCAACCCGATCACAACAGGATTCGAAATCTGGTTACAGCGCCTTTCCAAACTTCACTTTGGCTAACTCTGATTGCTTCCTGGGTAATGATTATGCTGACGATAAAAATTATTTGCGGCATACGGGCCGTAACTTTAACGGTGGGAGAAAACACAGTCGATGATTCTAGGTTTTGTGATAATTTGGGCATGTGGCTAGTTACCATGAATTGTCAGAAATGTAAGGACCGACTGACAGACTACCAATGGTTTTATTTGTATGCGTTTGAAATAATACCAATATTTTTACAGCTTGGTACATAGTTCCCAAAAGCTATGTACTTCGCGTTGTCTTTTTCGTTGTATCTTTGGCCGGTGTTTTCATATACGTAGCTTACTCGGCAGCCATTGTCTCCTCTTTGTCTGTGAATATTGACCCAATTCAAGAATTTTCGGATTTATTGCGATGGGACTTTCAATTCACTGTTCACGAACAGAGTACAACTTTGAAATATTTTTTACAGGTTATAAACATTCTACTGGCTTTCAAATGCAATTTATATTGTTGTGTGCTTTGAAATATGAAACTTTGGCTTGCTGTACTAGACTTTAATCGAAAAGCAGAATTTGAAACAAGGCGTACAGACAACAGACACAGAAAATGAAGTGGAACATTTACTACGTTCTAAAAAAGCATTTCTATCATATCCTGTCTTGTTTTACATAGCAGCAAAAGAGCTTGGCTACGAGGAGCATTTTTTGAGCCAAACTCTTTACACATTGGTAGTTACTCCGAGTCCATATCAAAGTGGAATGTTTCTCAAAAAAGAATCGCCATACAAAGAGTTTTTCAACTACAAGTAAGTTGATCATCGTAATTTCAATGCAATAGGAACTCTTGCTTCAATAACAATATGAATGTCTGAGTAGGATCATGATTATTAAAGAACGAGGCTTGAATAAACGCTATATGGATCGATACGACGATAAATATGGAGGACTTCAATTACAACAAAAAGGGAATGAGAAAATACTAAAAGCATTGGAACCAGTCAGTCTGCATGATATGATTACGTCCTTCTCCATCATTATAACGGGAATATTGAGTTCGGGACTTGTATTATTTTTTGAGAATTTATACTACTTCAGAAAACAGATAATCATCCACAAAGAACATCTTTCTTACGGATATCAAAATTGAGGAAGCAAAAAAAAATTTAATGCTAAAATAAATTTTCTAGGAATCGAAATAATAGAAAAAGTTCTTTTAAGTCAACCCCCACTTCTTTGTAGCAAAAAAAATATGAGTACTATGCTGAGAAAATAGGAACGATAACATCTGGATTGATTCAATATAATTTGGGCTCCCGCTAC
>Ga0210040_10003460_pt1 | contig 21314 bp, 22 predicted proteins | sample CryGeyCG12114_NA_FD_185462 | JGI IMG/M metagenome (GOLD analysis project Ga0210040, IMG submission 185462) | Groundwater microbial communities from aquifer - Crystal Geyser CG19_WC_8/21/14_NA (SPAdes) (version 2) | ecosystem: Environmental > Aquatic > Deep subsurface > Groundwater | place: USA... | reverse complement strand
CCACGATCCGTTTTACTGACTGTGTCTAGTGTCTGTATCAAGGACGGAATTCTTTTTAATTTTTTACGGTTATGAGGTGACGGTGGCGGGGGCGATTTGAACTTTTCCCCAATACTGAAATCTGTCCGTGATCTTATTTAATTCGTTGACGCGTTGCGTTCATAACCCCTGGTTGGGCTCAGCCAAGTTGCTCAGGAAGTTTTTTGGATGCACTTTATAATCCATTTCACACCAACTTTGTGTACTGTAAAGAAAGCGAAAGATAAAGCAATTTTGTGTTTGTTTTCAACATTATTCCAGATTAGAAAATTATGCATACGTAGAATTTCCTGCTGATGAAGCGGCTGCCGCCGCATTGCAAACAATGAATCATCAAGTTATCAAAGGACAGAAGATAAGTCTATCATACCGACGAAAAGATGATGATATGAAAATAGAGGCTAATGAAATTCCAAAAGAGACGAGTAGTCAGATGTCAATGGTGTCAACCAGCAGTAAAGCAAAAAGTAAAATAGGAGCGGATAAAAAAAATGAAAAACGAACCTAAAACAAAGAAAGAATTGTGCTGGAGAAAATTACAGCAGACATGAGATGAAAGATGAAATTGTTTTAGTTTCTCCCACAGTGTTTACCTTTTATATATTATAATATACAGAGAACATATTGCATGGATTTTCATTGCATACGCGAATTGAATTGCTGTTAGAATGCTTAACTATTTTAAAAAATAGGAGAAAATAAAACACACGATCATCATAGAAAGATAGTTTTTAATTCAATTTCTGTTCATATGGTTGCCAACTAATTAAAACTATATTAACGCAATGAACCGTATCCCATCATGCTCCCCTTTATCAGTAAAGTCTATACAGGGAAGTGTCTAAAATTAAACCAATGAAGTTTCCCTGCTGCTCAAAAAAATCATGGCTTTCATCGGTAAATGGGCTTATCTACTGACACTCCTGTCGATTCCTTATATCAATTGTGGAAATTTATCGGGAGGCGGACTTTACTCAACAGGTCTACCTTCGACAAACAAATTTATTTACACAGACATATTTACCGATTCTGGCGACTGGTCTCAAGTGTTTCATATGTTTGTGTATACTACAGACATAGGAAAGCCGGCGAGACATTTCCTGAATATACCAGCTTTAAGTGCTCACCATTTACCAGCTTCCCGACAGACAGGAGAATCCTGCAATGATAAAAAATCTAATCCTTGCAAAAGTGTAAAAGATACATGTCGAATCCCACCTGCAGGATATCAGCTAGCATCCCTGAGTTACTACAAGAGCCGCACTGGAAGAAAAATGACAATTGATCCTCGTCAAAAGCGATGCATTCCAAAGGATTTCAAAATCATCATTCCAACTACAGAAAAAATGACAACAAAAAAAATTAGTAGCATATTTGGTCGTGCAATGCCACCGGTAGATTATGCTTCTTTAAAAAAAGACCATTATGGCGGTTCCATTCACGAAGAAGAACATCTTGAACCCAACTGGAAATATGTACCGAAACCACCCATTGTAGATGACTACTATGCGGAATTTTTAAATGTTATGGCCCTCCCTGAGGACGATTTTATAGACTCAGGTGCACAATATTTAATTGCCACAGTATAAATCAACATAAATATACATTCCAATTCAGATATTAATTTTAAATACACGAAGTTTGCAATCATTGTGCGACTTTGTGCACCAAGTATGTGTTAGGCTATATAGCCCTATATAGGGAAATATTAAATCAAACGAAATTACTAAATAAACCAGCCCTATTGGTTTTTATGAGGCATGCGCTCTGGTTGGTGTCAACTTGGCGCCAACTTTTTCCTTCTCAACTGACTTTATTCCTTCATGCTTGAATATTGTTTACTCTTACTGCACACAAGTCACAACTATCTACGTAACCATTTACTAACTAATTTTTTGGCTTTTGCTGTATTTGAATACATACTATAGCTCCAGAGCTCAGAAACTTGAACGACTCACCTGATCCACCAATACAGGAAAACCATCTAAAATTGGTACCATACAGAGGACAACTAGCATGGGACAATATTTCAAGTGACAGACCATGCATACCCAACTATGAAATAGCTGAGAAATTGAATGGTCAATGGACAGTTAGCGAGAAAAAGAAATGGATGCATAAAAATCGCGACAGCATATGTGATTTCAGGAAATTTCAAACATGCGTTCTCATTGTAGAAGTAAGCGATGAAGACGATGCCCTGAGGAGTTTAAAAGCCGAAAGATCCATTCAAGGCAGATCTTTAATCCATTCGCACATAAAAAAGAGTGCTGCAAACAATACAGACAATTCAACGAATATGGAAGCTTCCGAAATTTCATTATTTTCCACTTCTCGTGCACAATCCCTCATTCGAAGGAAACGCCAGATATTGGATAACTCCGAAATATTGCCCATTGGAAATCCAGTTTGCCGTTGTTTCCGTTCAACTTATGTGATCATCAATCAAATTTGTCATATACCTGCAAACTATGGAGGAAACAGTGTATGTGGAAAACGTCATTTGGAATATGAGCCTGCTGGACCCTGGGAATCATTTAGCCCTGAGATACAAGTCCAATGTGTTCCAAATGCTGAGTGTGTGCGGAGCCCTTACTATTTAGGATATAGATGCTTATGTCGCCGGAGTGCCATTTGGAATAGCGAGACTCATACTTGTTCAGGAATGAAGGGGAAAGCGTTTCCTATCATTACATATTTACTGATTGTGGCGATGATAGGCTTTTATGATCATTCATAAACCAATATTTTGCAGCCTAGGAGATTGTGTTTACAGTTTACTAGTAACTATTAAACTTTGAAATAAAAAGAAATGCCCGTGAAAAAAAGGTTCTTTGAAGATTTATTGTGTTACAGTAATTTGTAGCTTAGCTCAAAAAAGTAAAAATTATACTTTATCATTATGTTTTGGTCGTATTTTTGGGGACCTCCTTCCCTAGTTATAATTTTGTGTAGTTTATTATGCGCAATGGCGATTTCCAAGCACATTCCAGGCGAGCCACGAGGTGTGAAAAATAGGACCTTGGGTAAATAGTATCACAAATTTTTAAATACTAGCAATTACGATTTACTTACATTGCTGAAACTATTCATCCATTCATTTTCAAAAGTGGGTCCGAAAATCTTTAAAAATATGAGCTCCACAACAATTGATAACACTTTGGCGCCAATAATGGTGAACAATGTTACCAAAAATCTAAACAATATTCCAAACAAAGAAGAGGCTGCAAACAGCAATGATACAAACCTGAATCGACAATTGGGTCGCCAATTCATTGACGACTTAGCAGTGACAACACATGAGCCAACTCCACTTCTCAAGTACGATGGATCCAAACTATTTGGGGAGGCAGAATGCTTGAATTGGACACAAGCCGCAGCAATTCAAGTTGGTGGGTTACCGATTGAGCACAAATTCAAAACTCTCGAGTCTCACGCATGTAAATTAAGTCATGGACTTGAATGCTTGAATACCACTGACAGCAAAGGGAACTTCATTGATGTGTGTTTATGCCAGTTAAGTTTTGGCAAAAGGCCGTCCATACAGGAGAACGAGAAGGGGGAGAAAAGATGTTACATTCCGGCAGGTAGTATTAAAATATTTTCGGAGCCTATCAGAATGGTGCGGCTATTATGGTGCGGCCATTATGGTGCGGTCACTATGGTGTGCGCAATTCGGTGTAGGGACTCTATGGTGCTGGTTTTTTATGGCGAGCGACAATGTGGTGCCATAGTGCGAAGAATTTTTTTGTCCTTTGGAAGTTTTGGTGGCTCTTATAAGGGCCGTTTTTTAAATTGAGTGTTACTAATGCTACAAATTACTATATTGGTAGACATTATTTGGTTGTTCGGATTAATTGTTACTTGTTACTTTATTTAAGTGACAAGCTTTCAAACAGTTTCTCTGTTCTTCTTCAGGTCAATACAAAGTTTTAGAAATTTTCATGAAATTGTAGAGAGGTAGAAATTACTATATCTATGCAAAATCAATGTTGGAAACTATTCCTTGCACATAGTCAATGATAGATTCATAGTCAATGATAAAGAGATTTCCCCTTACTGCTTTTAGTGAACTCCATTTTAAAACTGATGCTTGCATAAAGATTTCTTTTCTATTTGATATTTTTTTTAGCAATCTTTTCACTCCACATTGTACATGTTGCCCGTCATTGACTATGTGAAAGGAATAGTTTCTAAAATTGATTTTCTATAGATATAGTAATTTGTAGCATTAGTAACACTCAATTTAAAAAACGGCCCTTATAAGGGCCACCAAAAATTATAAATAGCAAAAAAATTCTTCGTACCATTGCACCATATAGTCGTGCGCCGTAGAAAACCAGCACCATAGAATCGCCACACCGATTTGTACACACCATAGTGGCCGCACCATAACGGCCGCACCATACTCGTAGGTTTTAAATTTAAGGTATCAAGTACTTGAAGATTTTAAGGGCATGTCACTATCACTGAATACTGAATAATACATAAAAGCATCAACTTTTATACGCTTCTCAAAATTATAATGTGCGGCGTTCAAAATGGATACTAAAACCTTGAGCCCAGATTGTATCTATGAGTTAAAAATAGATAGTATATCTATTTCTATGCTACGAGTTTAGTAGCAATTGTGATGGAAATTAGAAACTAATTAGGATTCTATATTTTGCAGATATTTCGCCGCACGGTCTAAAAGTTTAATGCCATCATGACATTTTAAGTAGAGATTTTTTGTTTACTTATAATTTTTTAAATATACAAAAATAGGTTCAGGTTGGGATAGCGCTTGTTTTGGTGACGACGAAGTAGGATTGCCTCTGCCATATGGAGATCCTAAAGGAAGTGGTGTGGACCCACCAATTCTCGTGGACCACATTGTTGAAGGAGGCACACATAGCATTATTCGGTACATGAGATGGAATACCGTTAGGAATAAGTGTGTTCCCAATGCTGTTTGTCGTGAAGGGATTCATTATTTGGGGAAGAGGTGTCAATGTCTACAGCATACACGGTTTTCCAGGCTGAATGGAACATGTGATAATGCCTTTCGGGTCCAGTCTTGTAATTCAATCTTTTTTGTTGTTGCATTATTAATTTCAATGAATACTTTTCCTTTCGATAAGTTCTATCAAGATTAGATTAGATGTCGAGCTAATTATTGTAATTTTACAAATAAATCTTACAATGATGTTATATACATTTACAACAGATCTTATGTATACTTGTGTTTTATTTTACTTATATGCGTGCGTGTTAAACTTTATTAAATTAAACAAATACAAAAGTATTTTTTGCTCATGTACTCAACAAATACATTCTTTGCTTGATATATATAATCGCAAGAAAAGTATATTTTTCCCATCCAGTGTTTGTTGATGGCTTCCGTAGCCGAGGCCAGCAGTATAAACTTCATACAGTTGAGAGCGCCATCCAACACTATATTACTTTATGTGCAAAATGCAGAATGCTAACCTAACCATCTATAACTATTCTTCAAAGCTATAGTTAGTAGAGCTAATAGTGTATAATCTCTATTGTCTTCTTTACCATCTCATTCTGCATCATCAGATTGTAATGCATATAACCTTGAGTTGATATTGAGAGTGAGTCATTTAGTGACAGAGTTTTCCAACAAAAGAAGACTTCCTTCCACGTCTTTTGGGTTTTTTTTTTAAGTTGTAAATGAAGATTAGAAATAAAGGGTGAACCGTAATACAAAGCTGCACTTCGTGGATGCCAACTATCTACAAGTTAGCAAGAACTGTGATAATTTAATAATTTACAGGAATTTTTACGGTCTTCCATGCACACGCTTATGAGCAGTACAATCGTGAGTAATTTCGTGAAACTTTCTCTATAATGATAGGGTTATGCCTCTTGTTTTGTATGTGCATGGACCATATTTCAGCTCATCATCTTCATCAGTTTGCCTAATACTGCTGAACGACAACAGGTTCCACACGCTTATTTGTTTTACAAGGGTGAGTATAGAATCCTGTTCGTGAAACTCTATTGGTCTATAATGATAGGATTTTGTGTTTGGTTTTGCATGTACCTAGACCATAAACTTCAGCTCATCATCAGTTTGATAAGAACCGTTGAATGAAAAAAGGCTGCAAAAGTGCAAAATATTTTTCTGTATGTTGGTTGAATCGATTTAGTCAATTTAACATCATCGAGCACTTAATAAAAAATAATGGTGAACTGAATATTACATCATATAGTTTCAAACGTGCTCAGAAGTTAGACGACAAATAGGATTTCCGCACAGTTATTATATACTATTGTGGTGCATCTGATCCCGTGTACTTTCGTATATTTCTACGCGCGTACTTCTCCGAGGCAATCAGCAGAGCAGACTACCCACCTCTACCTACTGGTCCAATTGGCTGGGAGCAGTACGCACGTAGAAATATACGGAAGTACCTGGCTTCAGATGTAACCCCTAATGTACATCTTCTTTCACTCCGAAGTTAAATTGAAATATTTGTAGTAGGCTGTGTTTAGGTTGTTCTCACTCAAACAATTCCAATCAAAGTAAGACTTGGCAACTATAATAGCAATATTTAGCCACGAAGTCTCGAAAAACTGTTAAAAATGGATTCTTTGAGCTCCCTGGAAGGGCCCCATAAGTGGTGGACCCCTCAACCTCAACATTTCCCTTTCTTAATTGACCATTACAAGTACAAACTTGCGGATATGGACAGAGAGGTTCAAAATCACCTAGTCTACATGTACCCGGAGTACATAGCAGATTTGATGAACATCCTGTACATCCATGCAACCAAGGACAAAAGACTTCCTGAAGACTACCTGGCAGTTTTGAAAAATGTGACTTGTCGGTTACAAACCGAGCAAATCTGCGCTCCCGAGTATATTGATGTGATTAAGTACATCATCTCTGTCCTTGAATTCATGATTGGTAGCAGAGACGATGTGGATGTGACACAACTTGAGGATCAATTTTCTTCCTTTTGCAATGCTAATAGTGGGCAGGCTTTTTTCCTGTGCATCAAGCAATATTTTTTGGCGAATGTAAATAAAAGTATGGATGAACAAGTGGATATTGTCAGACAGGTATAAACATAAAGTAGCAAAAAAGTAGCTGTATTTATAGAATGAAATTCGATTTTTGACTTGTGAATCTATAGATGACAATTTTCGAACCGGATTTCTATCTGTGGCACCTACTATACTACAATGTGCTTCGTGTTCAAAAGCAGCAATCTTCAAACGGACCTGCTAAGATTATACCAGATTCGGAACTGATAAAAGCGTACACACTTTCACGGGGGCGTGAAGATCCATTTTGTGTTACGGCGGTATGCTTGTTCATTGCCTCACAGTTAAGGAGTAAAGGAATTGCACAATTCACCTTCTTAGGAGAAAACTATGACTGCTTTCGTATCCGTCAGATAGGAGAGAGGTAGCTAAGCTAATTTTAGCCACCAATCATTTGGCATTCATTTTAATTGTGCTTTCAGCAGCGTTTCAATATGGACAGTATTCCCAGGAATTCAACTGATTAAATTTTACTTTATGTCCCAGAATAGCTAAAGCCAAACCTCCTCCTCCTACAAAAGTTATGTTTAACTTTGCAAAAATTTTATCAACTATTTTACCCGATGCCCTCAATTCTGCAGATGAATATATGAGGCACTGCTTGGAACGACGACCTACGTTTGCGATCGGACACCACAGGATGGCAACAATAAAAATTTTGGTTCGCTAAATAATATTTACCTGAAAAAATTATGTATCGATATGACGCGACATTCTTTGTTTTACATAAATTATGATATTATTTACTCCCAATCTCAGAAAAAGCAGATCCAAGAAGGAACTGAGCACCATAAAAAGGCTCTGGAATATGATCCGACCAACCACCTTTGTCTACTAGATTACCTCAAAGCTCTGCTTCATTCTCCTGAAACAAATGGTCCAGAATTCGAGAGTCGAATCCGGGACACCCTGTCAACGGACTGTGAATTCTTTTCAGTTCAAAAACAGTCCATTACTTCTTCTCTGTATTTGATCAACGGAGTGTACTACTTGTACAAAAACGAGCCACAACGAACTTGCGAAAACTGGGGCAAGATGAAACACTTTGGGTCTATCCAGGATCTCTGCTTCGATTTGAATGTATCAAATGAATATTTTCTCTTTTCAATTCATTTGAGCAAACTTACTAACCAACTATAGCTTTTCATAAGTTTTTTTCTCTGGATTTTTTTTTTCATTTACAGCGAATTGGTGATATGAAACGAAAATTTGTATGGGGCGACGTATCAACTACTGCTGCAGACTATGTTTCTCGATGGGTGAAAGAGGATAGCCCATTCGGACCAGATTTTAGAGATACTTTGTCCATTGCTTTGAAAATGTTGGGTACTGTTAACCCTGTTACTCCGAGAAACGATGGACGGCAATATGTGCCACCCCATCGTCGAGAAAATGGAAGTGCTTGTAGTAATAGAGGATGGAGAAAATAATTTATTTTATTGAGGAGGCAAAATTATTGATTAATATTTCATTTACGAGGACTGTAATGATTTTTTTACTTTTGGTTTATGATTTTGTGTCTATTCCTACGACATGCAATGTGATTAGTGCTTGTGCTATTAATTATTCTTGGGGTAGATTTAATATCCCTTTTATGCAAACGTGAGGAAGATCTACCGATACAAATCTAAAGCTTTATGAATTATAATCAAAAATATCTCCGAGCAATACTGAGTTTTATATAGTAATCTACTTTTATGACAATACCTTAACATTTTACTATTTACTGAACACATAATTGACTGAAATGTGAGTAAGCTTACGCAGTGATAATAAGATGCTTTTAAAAGTCTTTCTATGCGTAACCTAGCACTAACTATAGCGTATGTTTACGGTTGCGACTGTAATGATCACAACTTTTTGTTATGTAAAGTGAAACATAAAACATAGGAAAGTCAATAAACAACTTTCTATGCTCAACATTATAGTGTCTGTGTGTGGTGTATTGGATACATTTCATCTGGACCCGGTATGTTGAAATCCAGTGGGTTGAAGTTAGCCAGATATTATTCTCAATTCTCACGGCTCAGTTTTTTTTTGCATTGCACAATTTTTTTACTGTTAAATGTACACATAAGAGTGATGATAAAGGAGGGTAAAGCAAAACCTGGGCACAAAAAAAAGTTTTTACAGCTGATTTACTACTTCATAAGAACGTCAGCACTTTACTATGTCTTCAACCGTCAAATATAGCAACACATGGGAAAGCTAGATTCCAGACCTCTTCCATCTTAGTTTGAAGACTGTAAAATTGGAATTTTCATTCACTGGGGTGTATTTAGCGTCCCTGGACTCGGTAGCGAGTGGTTTTGGAAAAAATGGAGAGGTTTAAAAAAATTCCAGATTTTTCGGACTTAAAATTGTAAGTATTAAATGATATTTATCTTAAGCAGACGGGGATAAAGAATGTGATACCTACATGAAAAAATATTTTAAACCCGGATTCACGCATCAAGAATTTGCGCCCATGTTCACAGCTGAGTTTTATGATGCTAACGAGTGGGCTGATTTGTTTGTCAATTCTGGGGCAAAGTGAGTTTGATTGTATTTTATTTTGATTAATTTGGCAATGAATCTACATAAAAGATACATGGGAAGTGTTTTTTTAACTAAAGATATGTAGTTTTGACTACAAAACATCACGAAGGGTATACATTGTGGCCCTCTCTGTATTCATTCGGTTGGAATTCTATGGATATTGGTCCAAACCGGGATCTAGTAGGTTTGTACGTTATGCTTTACGCCTAAGATTTCTTTTACAGCAAAACTGAATAACAAAACCTGTCAGTCCATTTCATATGAATCTATTAGGTGAGCTTTGTGCAGTAATTCGAGCTAAACCAGCATTGCGATACGGTTTATATTATTCCATGTTTGAATGGTACAATCCACTTTGGCTACTGGACTCACAAAATAAATTCAAAACAAATGAATTCGTGACAAACAAAACAATTCCTGAACTCAAAGATTTTGTACTTGCATTTAAAATTTTTTTTATAATGACGATTGGCATGGCATGAGCGTTCTGTAGAGACGGTCTTTTTTAAATTATAGGTGGAAAAATACAAACCAGATATTGTCTGGTCCGATGGGGATGGTGTAGCTACCGATGATTATTGGCAATCCAAAGAATTTATAGCTTGGCTTTATAATTCAAGTCCTGTGAAAGATCATGTTGTTATCAATGATCGATAGGGTAAAAATATAAAAGGCCAGCATGGTGGTTTCTATACATCTCAAAATGCGTACAAACCAGGTGAAATTTTAATGGCGTTGACAAGGAATCTTGGGGTTACCGAAGAAATGCTAAAGTGGAGGACTTTCTTACACCTGAAGAACTTATTTCTACCATTGTAGAAACTGTGGCTTATGGAGGTAATAATTATTCATGCTATTGTAGAAATGAATTTAAAAAATTGAATTCATATGTTAAGAGCAAGATCATTTGAAAATATTCATATTATAATAGGGAATCTGTTGTTAAATGTGGGGCCAAGTAGGGAAGGGACTAACTATCTCTTCTATAATGGAAGAACGATTATTACAAATGGGACAATGGTTGCGTATAAATGGAGAAGCTATTTACAATTCTATTCCTTGGCGCGTTTAAAATGATTCCGTTCGTTACATCAACAGTGTGGTATTAAGGCGTAGTTTTCCTTAACATCTGTTGCATGTTATGCATTTGCTCATTTGTTGTGTTGTTGTGTACCGTGATTTGATTTGTATTTGTGTGTTTTGTTGTTTCTTTTTTCAGGTATACAACAAACAAAAATAAAGGCAAGGTATTTGCAATGATAACAGCCATTCTGGAAGAAACTATTCAACTTGGTTCAATTGAATTTAAGTCGAATATGAGTGTGACCATGTTGGGCACGGATGGAGAATTTAAGTTTTCCAAGGCGTCTGCTGGAATTTCGGTGGAAATGCCCGATGCAAGAAAATTCACATCAAAATGGGCGTACACTTTGGTCTTTACCAATATTTTGTAAACAGTTTGTGTTTCTTTTCCAATTTGATCATAACGAAAATAGTGCTCAATTGAGATTAGAATGCTGTATTCCATAACTCGATATTTCAATTCTACCCTGCCACGGGTTAAAATTAAAACCAGATTATTCAAATAGTTTTTGGTTAATTAATTTATCGTTGTTTCTGTCAAGTGTTTATTATCATAATCATAAAGCCATGCAGCAGAATACACTGAAAGAGTGACAGTGACAGCCTACTGCAATGCAGTGACACATGTTTGTAATAAACCAACCCACATGAAATTAGATCACATTTCACTGAAACACAACACAAATTTATATGTGATTTACTGCTAAACTTTTGGATATGCATATTATGTTACTATATCTAACATCAAAATTGGACCATTAAAATAAACACTATATAACATGATAACTTAAGTCAACAACAAAAACTGTTATCGTTATTATTACAGATATTTATGATGATATGTAACGCATACTTTTTCATTGCTCTTGCGTGATTTCGTGTTTTAAAATAAGGTTACGCTACTATCAGATCATAAAGTTGGACTACTGTCTTACCTCTTACCATTTAGTTTTCAGACAGAATATTCAATCTGACTCTGCATTTCTACTACAAACAGTTCTCGAAAATATCGAAATGTTGAACACATATTTTACATGTGTGATCATTTTAATAGCAACTGCAGGTATTGGTCACGGGGCAAAAAGTTCACCAAATGATGACACAGTATTAGTTCAATTTCCCGATTTTTCTTCCAAACAAAATTACATATCTTCCGAAGAAGTAATTCAAGCTCCCTCAAGAGGGACAAATTTTGATCCTACTTGGGAAAGTTTAGATTCCCGTCCCCTCCCATCATGGTACGATGAAAGCAAAATAGGGATTTTCATTCACTGGGGAGTTTTTAGTGTGCCTGGAATCGCTAGTGAATGGTTTTGGAAGCAATGGACAGGTTAAATTTTTATTTTTTTATTTGATTGTTTAAGTGTCATACTTTTCTACTTAATATCAACAAATATTTGTCTATTCACTAAACCAACTAGAGGGAAACAAAGAATGTAACGACTACATGGATAAATATTTCAAACCTGGATTCACATATCAAGAATTTGCACCCATGTTTACCGCAGAGTTTTTCGATCCAACACGTTGGGCTGACTTGTTTGCTAAATCTGGAGCTAAGTGAGTTTTTCTCTTCAATTGGGTTCTATGCATAACATTCAGAGGCTTACCAAAACCAAATATAAACGAGTACAACTCTAAATTATTTAGGTATGTTGTCTTAACATCAAAACATCATGAAGGTTACACATTGTGGCCATCACGCCATTCTTTCAGTTGGAATGCGATGGATGTTGGACCACATAGGGATTTGATAGGTGAGTTTTTGAAATGTAAAACGATCGCCCATTATACCTTGTGCGGAAAAAGGAGGTAAATTTTTCCTGTCCTGTGTGCGATAAATTTGTGTAGTAGGATAGGATAAAATTTACCTCCTTTTTGCGCACAAGGTATACATGTAATTTTTAAAAAATCTTTGAAACTTGTATTTGAACTTTAGGTGAACTTTCAACGGCATTACGGGCGAATACAACATTAAGATTTGGCTTATATCATTCAATGTACGAATGGTACAATCCCTTATGGATTTATGACAACGCCAATAATTTAACTACAGACGAATTCGTTCGGTTCAAAACTTTGCCAGAACTTTATGACATTGTAAGTAAAAGCTGCACACATGTTTTTTTATATAATAATAAATTCTGCAACACCGAACATTCATCCATCTTTAGTTTTATACTCTTTAAAACTACAGGTGGAGAGATACAAACCAGAAGTCGTGTGGTCTGATGGAGAATGGGAAGCACCTGACAGTTATTGGCAGTCCAAAGAGTTTTTGGCTTGGCTTTACAATACAAGCCCTGTAAAGGAGACTGTTGTAGTGAACGATCGTTGGGGTCATGAAACATTGTGCAAACATGGTGGTTTCTATACCTGTACTGATCGATATAATCCAGGTAAGGATACAATTGAAATAATACAGTACTTGTATTATCAGGCTACAGTATCCTTCTCATATATAGGGGTAATTCAACCTCACAAATGGGAAAATTGTATGACCCTGGATAAAGAATCGTGGGGCTATCGGAGAAATGCAAAAATCGAAGACTTTCTTACAGCAAAAGAACTTATGACAACTATTGTTGAAAGTGTATCATGTGGAGGTATGGAAAATCTAAAGTATTCCATAAATTGTTCACAGTGAGTATAAGCTATTACAACACTGCGACGTTAATAGGGAATGTATTGGTAAATGTTGGACCAACAAGAGAAGGTACAATTCCTCCAATAATGGAAGAAAGACTCCTTCAAATGGGTTATTGGTTGGATATAAATGGTGAAGCAATTTATCAATCTGTTCCTTGGATTCATCAGAATGACACGGTGACTTCAGGGGTTTGGTAAGAATTTTTCTTCGTCATTATTAGGAGATTTGTCACTTTCCCCTGGATTCCATGCTCTACAGCAAATTTTTTATTTAGGTACACCACAAATAAAGATGTGACGAAAGTGTATGCTATGGTCACATCGAATCCAGGAGAATCAGTGCACTTGGGTTTGATTGATTTTGATCCCAATATGGAGATAACAATGCTAGGGACGGAAGGGAACTTGGAATTTTCTGAAGCATCTCCAGGTACACTAATCCAGATGCCGGATGAACGAAAAATCACATCCAAATGGGTTTATACATTGGTTTTTACTAATTCATCTTAATTATTTAAGCAAAAAATACAACGATTACCATACTTATTTACCATTTCATAGTTGGATTAATTTATGCTGCGTTGCGCACTCAAGTACTAATAATTTTTTTAACTATTCAATAACAAACAATAGAGATATCAATAAAGAATACTTTTGGTGTGATGCAATTGAAAAAAAAAGTTGTAACAGTCAAAATATATTCATAATTCATGCTGTTCATAAACCTAATTAGAGATTTGCATTCCGCCCTGAAGCCCTGGATGGGCTAACAAGGCTACTTTGCTTTGCTTTATTGTGCAGTAGCAATACGCTGCGCTTTCCAAGCATAGAATAGCACATACGCAGCTTTAGTTCAAGATTCAAGAGTTCATTTAAATCACAAATATTCATCGACAGCTGTAAAAATTGTAAAGGGTTAGTTTTCAGAATTGTGATGGTAGCTTTTACAATTTTTTTGGTTTTTAGTTCATATTTTAGCTTCATTATGTATTCTGAGTAGTTGTTGAAGTTAAATTAATTCATGGTAAATCGTTTGCTCAATCCATTAAATTGTCGTGAAGGTGAAACAAAGTAGCATTGATCAAACTTCAGTTTATGGTGTATAAAATAGGATTGATTAATAAGCCATAACCATAAGCATTACAATTTGATTGAAGTGATATATAGTTATAAGGATTAAAGGGAAGGGATATATAAGGAAGTGAGAAGAGATCGGAGCCATTGTAGACAAACTACAGAACTTTGTACACTGTTTCAGAAAATACGTTGTAGCATAGCATAGTATTTTATAATTGTGTGAAGTTTCAAAATGGATGTGAACAAAGTAGAAATTAATGAGCTTTTTAATAATTCCTGGTAAGTAGTTCGAAATCAAAATTGTGCTATTTATTTATGCATCTTGAATAATTCAATATCACGTACTACATTTGTTTTTTTACCTTCAGGTTCAAATCCAATAGACTGTACTTGATTGGATTCATTTTGTACATCCCAATTGGAATACTTTTGCTCCTTATTCGACTTTTTATGCTCCTTCAGTTCTTTTTAATTGCCGCTATGCTTCCACCATCGATATTGAGACAGTATGTAAATATTTTTTTGATGTGCCAACTATCACTATTTTCACTATCTAACTGCCTTTTTTCGAGATCCCTCAATAAAAATGGCTTAACGTTTTTAGGAAGTGTTTGCGGGTCATCGGTGGGGTCCTTGGAATGACTGTTTCAACTGAAGAGGAATCACTAAACAGCGGCTCCAAAGTATATGTTGCGAACTATACTACAAGCTTCGATCATTTGGCTGCTCATGTTGTCGTTTCGACAGTCACGGTTAGAATTCTACTTTTTTTTACTGAATCGTATAGTTTTTATGTCATGTAACTCATCTTTATTTAATTCACAATTTTAGCCAGCTAAGAAAAAAATGGGATCCATTTGGCTTAAATCACTTGCCTTGGTCGAAGTTGAGAACAACGAATTGACCGCCCAGAAACTGGAAGCTTCAACCGAACCGTTTCTCTTATTTCCAGAAGAAGAAACCACGAGCGGAGAAAAAGGCTTGCTTTCTTTCTCAGCTATAAATTTGCCGGTAGACACAATGGTTCAACCGATTGCAATTAAAGTTTCCAGACCATTTTTACACTCATCCGTTGTCTCCAGCTCAATTTTTCAAGAATTGATGATCGGTTTATTTGTGCCTAATACTCACTTCACTCTAACGTTAGTAGTCCTATTTGCTTTTAAATACACTGGATTATTTCGTTTGTATTGTCCTTAACTAATCCTAATACAACACTTGCTGTAGATTTCTCCCGATGGAAAACGTTGATGAAGATGGCAAGTGGAGAGAGAATACACAAGCTCTCATTGCACAAAAACTGAATCTGATTTGTACGAAGCTGAAAAAATCAGACAAGGATGAATATGTGAAAAAATTATTTTTTAAGCCTCCAAGCTTCACTACCATGGCTCGCGCTGTTGAACAGAAATTATCTCCACAAATTATTCCGCCAGATGCGATTCTTGCAGCCGTTGAAAGAACGCGCTCTATTGAAGGAGCAATTAAATCTCTTCGAGAAATGTATCCACCTGGAGGCTCCAGTTTTACCACTTTCTCCAAATCTTCCAATGAACGCATGAGCTCATTTCAGGAGAAGAAACGCCTTATGATAGCGACTGCGCGGCGCAAATACATTGAAAAGCATAATTTAGATATCCCTATGTAGGTTAATCGATCTAAAATTGAGTATATCTTCAGTTCAAAGTTACGAATACAATGTTATTCACGGAATACGTGGTGAATAAAAAGTAAGATAATACGATTCTTGTGCTAACAATTTCTTCGCAAGAGTACTTTTATTTTTCGTGACTAATTAGCCTATACATTTTTTTCACGATTTTAGACTAGCTTGGTTGTCTCTTATATGTTACTCCCGGTAGGGTCCCAAAGATGCTTTCAAACTCTTTTATTTCATATATCTCTCCATACTTGAGGGTAATATACAAAGGTTTTCCTGAATCATCAGAGTATCTTTTCACGTGAAGATATGCATCGTTGAGCTGTTCAGAGGAGTCTGAAAATGGTTGAAAATCACTTTTCAGCGAAACTTCGTCCATTCGGGATCCCCAGAATGTCAAATGAGCCACTCTTACTACCCCTTCGTCTTTATTTGAAACGTATATGATGCCAATCAACCGAGAGAAGAAACTTCCCATGATGTACAACATGGCGGCTGTAGAAAAAAAATGTCAACCACTGATGAACTACTCAACTAACTTTAAAAATCGTTAATTAATAAAGAGAAAAAATTTCATTGAAACTTACTAGCTACACCGCAACTGGAAGCCACAAAAATTACGGATGGGACAGTGGCAATTCCAAGTAGAAAACTTACAAAAGTTATCGGGGCTACTATCCCGCATGTAAAGATTGTTTGGTAAACTTTTACTCTCTGAATAGCTCTTGCAGCTACGATATATTTAAACTTGTATATCTTTCTCCATTCATCTTCATCTACGATAATTTTGGGTTCTCTGGGGCTCATTAAACCACCTTTGGCACCGGAAGTTTGTAAATATCGCTTTGCACATCCACACATTATCTTGGGATGATTATCATTGCACGTTTTAGTTTGCGAAACTGAAAATAAATGTTTTTGGCGACAATGACTCAAACAAGAAAAATTTGAATTTGTAGAAGTTACCAAACATAGTGATTTTCGGAATGGTCTAACGTTAACTGAAGAAGTTAAAGTGAGTAAGTTAACTCGAATATGTCCTACAAGCTTTATCGCCGACATTTTTACTACAAAAATTAAATAGATTTATGTTTTGTAGTGAGTGAGGTACACAAGGTCACCAAATTATTTAAAGCAACAGAAGCTTCTTTATTGCATATATTATAGAATGTTTTATCTTTTACAGCCACCAACGAGAATTAAATGTAAAGTTAAACTACGGTTAAACAAAATATTAACAAACAACAACTGAATGAGCTTGTATGCATTGGTAATTTTGTATGATCCTAGCGCCATTTGATGCTTGATGAGGTTCCAAGCCCCAATCTAAAACTGCAATCCTTTTTCACGGAGTTGTAAGTTCTTCATGTTGGAAAATGGAGTCACTGCATAGTAAAATATTGTACGTCATAAACATTTGTGAAATGTGAACTCAATGCAAATACTAGCATAAATATGTTAGTTACATGGTGACTTTGTTTTTTTAAATGCATCTTCTACTGAGACACAAATTTCCGACTCCACATTGTCCACTATGTCTACAGAAACCTCCATGGGGGATTGATCCTCCTGTCACACTTTGCATAATGATTGTGGATATTATTATCACAATTAAAAGTTTGTAGACTACAAGTCCTATATTACAGCCAGCTGGTTTAATCATTCTGGGATGTTTTTTGCTGAAAACAACTAAAAGTTTATCGCCTCCGTCTCAGTCAGTCTGCCTCAAATCTGATTCTCTCAAGTACGATATGCACAATGATTAGTAAGTGTGGCTTCACTGAAAGGTTGTTGTCTAGATTAGATCCAATTTATCTGAATCATGCCAAAAAATGAATATGAATGGGTGCAATCATTATGTATGCATCAAAACCAGGATCTCACTTCTGTTGGAATTCATTTGGATCCAAAAGGACAATGCGGTTACTTCCAACTGTGTGCATTATAATTGTATTTAATGAGTGACTTTCATTTGGAAAAGGCTAAGTTAACAGCAACAGAAATTAATTAGTTCAATAATTTATTTAATAAACGATGGTTCATGGACCAACCAATGTGAGGGGGAACAGATATTAGATGCAGTGTTAAGACTTACTTAGAGGAAACGCATAGTACCTTTCCGAATCTACAAAATAATATATTAACATGTAACCATAAACTGATAGCAAGATCGGTTGATTTGCCTGCGTGCAATATTGCACGTTGCTGCATGCGTATTTATTTGATGACGAGATGACGAAGTATGTTCAATTGTGCAACAAAGCTAGGCTCAAAATAAGTGGAGTATTAATATGCATCCAGCGTTGTCATAAAACTCACCTGTATGGGACGCACATCTCACGTCATTGTTTCTAAAAATATATTAGCCAAATGATAAAATTCCATTAAAAACACTTAATTTAGGTAACAGGCTATTTTTGGGCCAAACTTGTTTCGTCACCGTATGCAATACCTAACGTCTGTAATTTTCAAACTAATTGCTGTACTCCTGTATATATGTGTTCATTAAATTATTTTCCTATAAGATTTCCTGTTAAAATATCCATAAATTAACTGCTTGTCGAGCTATATTTTACTGAAAACATGCTAACTACGAATCACTGGTATTTCTCTTTTGATTTTTTGAAGCGGAGGTTAAATGGTAAATCAATTATACCATTTTATAAAACTATTTGCAATATGAAACATATAGCTATACACTTATGTTAGTTTCCATAGAAATCTTATCGACAAATCTAAGAAAGGGTAGATGAGGGGGAAGGGAGAGGAAAGTTAACTTTCCTCAAAACTTTTGGCATGCGTTTGTCTCGTGTGTGCTGGTGCTCCCATGCATTAGGTATCTAGAGTAATCCCAGGTATGAGGGAAAACACGGGTCACTTTAGCCCCTTTCACAAGGAACTGAAAAAATGCTACACGAAATATTGATTGCAGGCATGAAGCATTATATAGCAGCACAGCATACCAAATATCAGAGAGGTAAAAGAACAACCTGTAACATTTTTATCATCGCAAAACAAAATGCATAGCTTATAGCTACTGTATTATATTCCCAAAAGTATGCCAGCACAAAATTCCTTCAGTTTCTTTCAAAACGGTGTGTAATGCACAACCAAAGCACACCTGTCTGGTACTGTTGAATCTATTATGGAGCCAAAAGTTGTGTTGTGTGTTCTAAATACAGGATTTTTTTATTTAGCGTGACAACTGATCACAGTTTCTTGCTTTGTGTGAACACTTGTGCGTGAATTGTGAATTAGCTTTTGAGGTTTTCTTTTGGTCACCATGAATGTTAGCAATAATAATAATGCTCATTTATATGTCCCAATGGGTGTTTCTGAAAAGAAACCAGCATTGGACATAATTGTACGAAATAAAATCTCTCAAGGAAGACGAAAAGGTGTTTTTCCAATGTTGAGAAATAAAGTACATGGAGAAAAAATTTCTAAAACAATGAATATTAGTTCCATTGATAGTGAAAGCAATAAAATTAGCATAAAAAACCTGTCCAATAATCATGGGAGCAACGGTGAGGTAGAGCACCATTTCCAGTTGAGCACAACAAAACTAAATGGTGATCACAATCCTGGAGTCCCAGATATTCAAATGATAAATAGATATTATGGATTGGTGCCAAAGAAATTCATAATCACTGCAAGGAATAATGTCAGCGATAATAACAGGTAACTAAAAGGTCTAAAATTAAAATTAAAAAATTTCCGTCCAAAATTTGACGACAATCGTTTTTTCCTGGCTTCCTTCTTAAAAATATTCAACAAAATTACCAATTATTAACCAAAATAGTAAACTCACAACTCACTGTTGTAGTAGTCCATTTTGATTTCGGACATTATAATAAAACCATTTCCCTTCGTTCCCAATACTCACAACTGTTTTTTTTACATGGTTTCTCTGCACTGCACGGCTGGCTCAATTCCAAATTTTAAAAAAACTGGTTCAGTGCGTGGCGTGTAATTTATTATTGCAAAAACGAATTTAAAAAATATTGTTTTTGACGATTTTCAAATAGCAATTGGAGACTGTGGGACTGTTTATTCCAGCAATTAGCAATACAAATTATTTTTGGCGCATAACTTGTCTATTATAACTATTCAGACCGAACTGGCTGATTTAATTAAGTACTAAATACTTAATAAGTATATGGTACCGCGAGAGCAAACGGATAATGAACAAAACTTTTAAAGCTTAACTTCCTTATGCTAATCGGAATCTCATGAAACATTATTTAGCTCAAAATGGTTGCAACGAAAAGCCAGAGCCAAGTCAGCTGTGAACTTACTAGGAGCTAAAGACGAGCGGAAGTCGTCCCCATCTGAACTTATTAGAGATACCTCTACCCACACAAAAGACAAAAGAAACCAAGACCATAATAACGCTTACAACAACCTATCAAAAACAATGGGAGAAACTGGGGCTACAGTAGTAGCCAAAAAAATGACCGTAGAAAAGCAGAACAAAAGATTGAGGCCGCCAGTCACCAAAGTATTAACTAGTAGCTCAAACAAAGTTAAAACTTTGAATATTATGAATACTACAGATAGTCACGCGACCCAAGCTCAGCAGCGTGTCATTAAAATTGATCTGAATAACATGAGCTGGGAGGAAACTTTCCCAACTAGTAACTACACTACCATATTTCAAGCAGATGAGGAATCCCACTCCGATTCATCAGACTATGCAAAAGAACCGCATAATTTGAGCTCTCATTATAAAGCACTTCCTGATCAAACAAACCACCACTCCAGTCAGCCAACAACTGATGAATTTCTCAAACACAAAACTACCACTTTGGGCCCTAATGTAGACTATGATAAAAAACCAATTGAACAGAAAGCTTCCGATGCGTGCAACTTTTATGCTGGTTCCCACCGTGAACAGGATCGTACAATTCGCAAAACTGTTAGCTTTGATGACCACCTAATTCCCGACTATGAAAACTGTTCTAGAGGTATTATGGATGGGGACAAGCAACAAACAGGTAAAGCCTTTTAGTTCTATTTTAAAGCTAGAGTTTGTTACTACTGTTAACGAAAAATCTGTTTTCAGAGCCATATATATATATAAAGTCCCATTAGCTGTAGCATAATAATCCTTTCGCTTATTTCTAATAAATTCTTCCTCATGTTTCCTCAGACAAGCGTCCCATGACTGCCAATATAAATTCCACATCCACACTTACACAAGCCA
>Ga0210040_10003458_pt1 | contig 21316 bp, 18 predicted proteins | sample CryGeyCG12114_NA_FD_185462 | JGI IMG/M metagenome (GOLD analysis project Ga0210040, IMG submission 185462) | Groundwater microbial communities from aquifer - Crystal Geyser CG19_WC_8/21/14_NA (SPAdes) (version 2) | ecosystem: Environmental > Aquatic > Deep subsurface > Groundwater | place: USA... | reverse complement strand
AACTCAGTGCAAGACTACTCAGGCTCAGAGTAGAGGTAAGAAATAGGAAGTGTGAGAGAGAACCTAAGCGGGAGAGAATCAATCTTTATTTGAAAGGCTCTGTACAATTTCATTGCTTCAGTCGTACGTGATGAATCTCCTGCCATGCCCTGCCTGCGTGAAACCATCCTTGACACCTTCCACAATTTCCTTCGCATCGTAAAGTTCACTTCTATAACAAAGCCTGCTGATCCTTGTCTACTTGAGCCTTGCAAGCTCGCCGCACATGGCAGGACCGTTATTTCCAATCGCCACAACCAACTTGTTACTCTGGACATAAGCTCTTTCGAAAAGTCCACGTTCCCACTCATAATTGCAGAGCATAGTCAGCACCCCGAGAAGAGCTGGAGTAAGCAAAGCAATGAATGACATTAGCCAACATACCCCGTGGGCGGTGACAAGTCTCAGACTGTTCGGACGATTGTCTGATACTTTGAGTTTGCACATCGGATCTCGGCTGGACAGCAAGAATCTGTGTGCATAGATCCCGTGAAACTTCCACTGTCAGAGATTGGCGCATGTAACGCACCGTGTTGATCTCCGTTGATATTGTGGCGTCGGTATCTGCTTCTGCCTGCATACGTGCAGCAGTATGAATATAAAACACCGATCTCTGCCATAGTTCAATTTAATCGAGTCGGTGAACCATGAGGGCTAGGACTTGTGCCTACCCGGCTATCTGCCGTCACTGTTGTGGCAGGCCTGGCGGGCGTACTAAGCCCGGAGTCACTGCCACACATGTATCACTCAAACTCTTTCGCGATTGTGCATCTTCGACCTCCGAGACCAGGTCTGCTATTGGATGATATGCTGATGATGTAGCGCTTGAAGCTGCTTATTTCCCGGCATTCAGACGTGTCGGAATACGGGATCTGATCATGGAAGGTACCAAGGGCAACGGGCAGCGTTCGAGCTGCTGCAAGTATGGTGTGGATGACGATGTCGCGACGGTGCCTTCGGAAAGCTCATTGTGGCCCGAGTTGCTAAAGCAGTTGTCGTTCTTGCTGGAAGAGGCACTGCACGAGAAGGCTCAGAAGCAACATGTTGGGCGTAAAAACTGAGTCACCCAGTTCAGTACCACTCTCGCAGAGGCGTAGAAAAAGCTGGGACGTTAGGATAGGATGGAGACACGAAGACGGTAAGCTGTATCGCACTAACGGTTGTTCTTGAGGATCTGGCTGGTCCCCATCCTTACCTTTCACACGCAACTACGGTGAGCTTAATCGACACATGCCTCGAAAACAACCATACTGGGAGCTTCCCTGCTCGCACTACTTAGCACAAGAGACGTAAACCCCAGAAGAGCACCCACGTGCGGGAAGACATAGTAGGTACGAACATTGTCGTTGTCTCTTATCAAGGTGTAGCAGCACCAGCAAGATGGACGATCGTGGGGTGTGCGCGCGGGATGGACATGTGCCTCACCGGCACGGAACAATTTTGCACCGCATGTTGACAGTTGCTCTGCAAAGCAGAACTCCGTGTCTCTCGCTACCTATCCCTCTTCTTCAGCAGAGCTCAAAGTATATGTTTCATGCGTGCTGACAAGCCTGACAGTCTAATTATGGTACTGACAAGCGCAGTATCGAGTTTCAGGATAGACATCCATTCTTGTTATCTACCGTGCTCTTCGTTAAATTTGTCAATCACCTCTTTCGTCGTTCTAATGATATCGAGGCAGCCAGGTGAATCCGAATGGCAGCAAATCGAAACGGGGTAGTCCTTGAACGGTAATTGTACCTGGCTTCCATCCACAGCTGTGACCGACTGGGTGTTCAATTGCTGGCTGACATGCTTTCTAACGTCTTCCAAGTCCCACGCTTTCTTCTTTCGATCAATCACTAGCATCCCGTCCTTGTTGTACTTCACGTCGCCATACATCTCAGCCCAGAAGGAAATACCTAGATCATTGGCCGCCTTCTCCATGTTGGTCCCTGCCAGTCCGAAGACTGGAATGCCTTTCGGGATACCTTGCATGACGGCTTTCGCAGTGTCATAATCTCTGCACATCATGCCGTAAAGAACGCCATGGGGCTTGACATGATGCAGCTCCATTCCTTCCCTGTCCAGGAAAGCCTTTAGAGCCCCAACTTGGTATATGGTGTTTGCCGTCAGCTCGTCTGGATCCATTTTGATCTCTCGTCGCCCGAAGCCTCCATTGTCGTCAGTTCATGTACAACATGTATAAGTTTACCCAAGGATCGCGGCCAATTATGTTGGATCTGTCAACTGACATCCGACACTTACCTTGTATATCTGGCAACCCTGGATGAGCTCCTACTTTAATATTATGCTTTTTGCAATTTCGGACTGTCTCCATCATAATCGATGGATCTCCAGCATGAAACCCACATGCTACGTTGGCATGGTCGATCAGTGGCAGGAGCTCCAGATCGGGGCCGCATGAATAATTGCCATACTGCTCACAGTCACTATATGCAGGCCGCTCGGCTATGGACACTTCTTACAGCCTCGCCCAAATCAACATTGAGCAGCGCCTTATGCTTGATAGGTGGTGGTGTCATGATTCGATACGAGATGGAGATAGATGTCGATGATGGGCAGACGTGAACTTCGGCGTCGGTCGTTCTATTCCTGGATTTCTCGACTTTGACTCCCCTTGCCGCCAACGTCGCAAATCAAGACTAATAAAGTCGACCGAGCATGTCTATGCTTTCTATGCAGGCAGATAACGTTCTGTCCGATACGTCATGGCGATGGCGGAGAAATGCGTCAACAGTCCTCGAAGGCGGTACCCCTCACGCTCCCAAGTCCAATTGAGTGTTCTCCTCAGCACTCGCCAATCAGCGTGTGAACAAGTAATTCGGCTATCGATATGCTGTAAGTACCGTGGTGTTGGCGTGGGCTGAATAACCTCAATACGTCCCTCTATGCATTCTGTGTTCGCTGGTGTCACCAGTCATGGAGAAGCTCAAGACGTTGCTCATCGCTAATCGAGGCGAGATAGCAGACCGTATTATTCGAACTGCAAAACGGCTAGGCATCCGAACGATCTCTATCTATACCCCTGCAGATGCTGCCTCAACTCACGTTGCTTCTGCAGATGAAGCAGTTCTGCTCGAGGGCCCGGACTCGAAGGCGTACATCGATGGGGCACAGATCGTGAAGATAGCCAAAGAACGGGGCGTACAGGTAGTAATTCCTGGCTATGGCTTCCTATCAGAAAACACCGACTTTGCACGACAAGTCATCGAGGCAGGAATGGTGTTTGCAGGTCCAAGCCCAAAGTGTATCGACGATTTCGGCATCAAACACACAGCACGAGAATTTGCAGCGACGGCAGACGTGCCGATTGTGCCTGGCACAAAGGGGCTGGTGAATTCCGAGGAGGAAGCTGTGGAGGAATCTAAGAAGTTAGGGTTTCCTGTTAGTAGGATCAATGGTTCTGCTATTCAGGTCTGACTCGTCTAGGTCATGCTTAAAGCCACTGCCGGTGGCGGTGGTATGGGCTTGCTTACATGCAATAACGAGCAAGACGTGAGGAGCTCTTTCAAGACTGTACAGTCCCGCGGTGAGACACTGTTCAAGAATGCTGGTCTCTTCATAGAGAAATTCTTTCCATCCTCGCACCATATTGAGGTACAGGTCTTCGGGAACGGCATGGGCCAGGCTGTCCACTTCGGCGAGCGTGAATGTTCAATCCAGCGGCGACATCAAAAAGTGGTCGAGGAATGTCCCAGTCCATTTGTGACGGAGCACCCTGAGCTGCGAGAAAAGCTCGGCTCGGCTGCGGTCCGATTGGCAGAGTCGATCAAATACGGCTCAGCAGGAACAATCGAATACCTCGTTGACGATGAATCAGGGAATTTTTTCTTCCTCGAGATGAACACGCGCCTCCAGGTCGAACATGGCATCACGGAATTATGCTACGGTGTAGACTTGGTTGAGCTTATGCTGAAGCAGGCAGACGCCCAATTGCAAGGAAAAGGAGGACTTGATGCTGACTCTCTGAAGCGTTTGCAACCAAAAGCGCCGAATGGTGCAGCTGTTGAGGTACGAGTCTATGCAGAAAATCCCGCCAAGGATTATGCACCTTCACCAGGACTTCTACAGAAAGTAGCATGGAAAGATGTCCCAGGGTCAAGAATCGACACGTGGGTACACAGCGGAACCAAGGTTACGTCCTTCTATGATCCCCTCCTTGCGAAAGCTATGGTTCATGCCTCCTCGCGTGATGGAGCTATCAAAGGCATGCTGGATCTCCTTGATGGCTCGAAGCTATACGGGCCACCAACCAACATGGAATTCCTCTCAGCTATCTTAGCAGATAGTACATTTAAGTCAGGACGAACAATGACGAAATTCCTTACGACATTCGACTTTCGGCCAGCAGCGATTGATGTTATCCAAGGTGGTGCTTACACGTTGGTTGAGGACTGGCCAGGCCGTCCCACCGTTGGAAGGGGGTTCTCACATACCGGTCCTATGGACCCTCTTGCGTTCCGCATCGCCAATGCTCTGGTCGGTAATGAGACAGGTAAAGAAGGTCTTGAGATCACACTGAGCGGTCCTGATCTGCGGTTTCTCGGTGCAGCGATTGTAGCTCTTTGTGGTGCACCCATGGATGCTAAGCTTGATGGCGAGCCTTTCCCTATGTGGACAAGACACAGAATACAGGCAGGCCAGCGCTTGACTATAGGCAAAACAATAGGCGGAGGCTGTAGGTCGTATCTGGCTATTTACGGTGGCCTGCCTAGCATCGCGACATGGTTTGGTTCGAAGTCTACTGCGCCCATGACAGCGGTAGGCGGCTACCAAGGACGAGCACTTGCAGCAGGTGATCTTCTCACTATCAGCACAGACTTGCCGGACATACAGGGTGAGTTGGAGCTACCTGAGAAGCTCATCCCTTCCTACCCAGAGGAATGGGACCTTCTCGCCATGCCTGGGCCACATGACGAAGGCTACATTGAGCCAGAGTCGCTTGAAACACTTTACGACACCACCTGGACTGTTTCACACAATGCAGCACGAGGTGGCATCAGACTTCTCGGTCCCAAGCCAAAATGGGCTCGGACGGATGGTGGTGAAGGCGGAGCTCATCCATCAAATGTCATTGAATATGGCTATCCAGTTGGCACACTGAACTGGACTGGTGATGACCCGTGCTTGTTCCCTGTCGATGCGCCCGACTTTGGAGGCTTTATATCAAGCACGACCATCGTGAAAGCTGATTACTGGCGCCTAGGTCAAATGAAGGCAGGGAACAAGCTTAGATTCAACAGAATCTCCTATGAGGACGCAATCGCGAAGCGGAGGGAGGTCGAAGAGTTCATTGGACTAGTCACAACTTGCTGTCAGGGCAGAACAAGCTTCGAGGACGCCTTTCCGTTAAAGTACCAGGGTCTGCCACCATCTGCTGAGAAGAAAGGCTGGGAGTCTGCAATAATCTACCAGATTCCGGAAGAGGGCAGTCAGCCTCTCGTGTCATACCGACAGGGAGGTGACGACTTCATCCTCATTGACTATGGTCACGGATCTTTCAACCTCAACTACAGATGCCGAGCTGTTGCACTGTACCAAAAGCTGAAGGATGGAAAGGGCGACATTTCCTTCGACACGGGCGTGCTCCACACTGGCATGGCCTGTGGCAATTCACTGATGCTCTATTACGACTCGATGCGAGTGCCTCGGCAAAAGATGTTGGAGTATCTACTGAAGCTCGAAGCTGAATTGGGCAACCTGGCAGAGGCGCAGTTCCCGAGTCGTAAGTACAAACTACCGATCACATTTGAGAGCAAGAAGCAGAAGGCGTCGTTGCAGAGATATATCGAGACGCAGAGACCGTATGCTTCGTACTTGCCGGATACGATGGACTTCGTTGCCAAAAACAACGCGTTTACGCAACAACAACTTCGAGATATATTTACCAAGTCCTCGCTAATGGTCGTCGCCGTCGGCTTTTTCGTTGCACTGCCCATCGCGCTACCCATTGATCCTCGCCAGCGAATCCAGTGTCCCAAGATGAATCCGTCAAGAGTTCACACACCCGAAGGCCAAGTTGGCTGGGGCGGCTCGTGCATGGCTCTGTATAACGTTGAGTCCCCTGGTGGATATATGAACACAGGGCTGTCCATTCCCGGCGCTGATGTTTTAGGCTACAAGCATGGCTACAGTGAGAAGAAACCGTGGCTTTTCGAAGACTTCGACCAGATCGTACGTTGGCCTCGCTCGCCAGGTTGCCTTCTGCGAAACATGCTGATTTGACCTGTAGACATTTTACGAAGTAACCGAGGACAGGTACAACGAACTCCTGGCCCTTTTCCACAGTGGACGTTATGAATACGAATATGAGGATACAATCTTCGACATGAAAGAGCACAACAAGCTCCTCGAAGAGACCAAAGACGAAGTAACCCAGATTCGTGCTAAGCAGCGTGAAGCACAGGCGAAGATGGACAAGCTTGAAAAGGAGCTGCTTGGGAAGTGGAGCAAAGAGAAGGAAGCGGGAAAAATCAGCATGGATACTGTCGAAGAGTTGCTCAACGGTACGTCTACACATACGAGGCTGAGGTTTCAACTGACTCGGCTGATTGGGAAACAGATCCTGAAATTGTCCCCATCGAAGCACCACTGAACGCGAACGTGTGGAAGGTGGAGGTCAAGGAAGGCGATGAAATCAAGAGTGAGCAGACAGTGTCCATCTTGGAAGCTATGAAGCTTGAGATCCCCGTCAAGGCCGACGAAAGCATGGCTGGTGGCAAGGTCGAGAAATTGCTCGTCAAACCTAACGACGTGGTTCAAGCAGGCAGCCCGCTGATGTTGCTGCGGAAGGCTAAGGACTGAGATAAGGAAGGCAATGTTTCTGGTAGCTGCATGCTTGAACGAGTTTTGTGGCGCTTGGTGAGAGTCGGGTGTCCTTTGAAGGCCCCGTGCTCGTATACATGTTGTTCCCGAATGCACAACAGAAGACCTGAACAAAGCCGAACGGGTAGGGGGTCTGTACTCCGCGGCTGGAGACGGGTCATTCCGTGGTTTCCCCATGACAGTAACGAATTTCGTTGATGCTTGACTACGCAGGGCTGTGACCTCATACGCATGGAGTTTCCCATGCTGGTGTTACCCCAGGGTACTGAGTACCACAAAGGGCGGTTCCAGGTGCTGTAGGATCGAGCTGTGAATTCGGTCGGGAATATTCCGAAGCGTGATAGGGCCACAAGATCGGGTCGGGTACCGAGTGTGGAAGGAGGCGCACGTACATATTATTGTGTAGGGGGGTAAAGGACCTTACTTACCTACTGTGTAGGTACCTAGGTACCCAGGATCACTGGCATTATTATTGGGCGTTCGACGGATTCATGCCCCTGGACGTCATCCTCCGTCACGGAAATCAGCGTTTACCTAGGTAGCTCCACCAGCAATTCGCGCGTTAGTAATCACCGCGCTAATGCCCAAAGCTGCAGAATGTCAATCGAAGGGCGTGCCACTAGTACTATACTGGGAGTGAGGCCACAGTCTGCCAAGCATTTATGACTGGGACTCACTGGCACTGGCATCCTCACTACCAGTACTCAACCCAGGGCTGACACGGAACTCGAAGGTTACAACTTTCCTTCCAAGACCGACTGCATCGCGAGCGGTTTGGCTTGGGGTCTCCTGATCCTCCTTAGACGTTCAAGCTGGTCTGCTGAGTTCGCGGCTACAGGCGGCAAAATGGAATACTTCGACTTTGAGCATGCCTCTCATATGCACCAAGACTTCGCGCTTGATGAGTGTTCCTCGCTCACTGCCGATGCCAACGAGCAAGATGCAGGAGCCAATCTGGAGTCTCTCTTCCTTGATCGAACCAACTCGCTTCCTGTTGACAGGTTCGACCCGACGCTCCCAATGAAGATGAAGTTAATCAACAATGTCGAGATCGAGGTCGTGCCCAACGGACTCGACCCTACTGGCATCTATCCCATGTTTCTGGCCAAAGTGCCTTGCGATTTCTGTGCGAAGAATGAGATGGACTGTTTTTTGGCTTCGAGAGGCACTTTAGTCACAGGCTGCACTTGCTGCATATCCCTGTACCGTGAGTGCAGCTTCGTTCATTCAAAGCTCCCAAAGGGTTATATTAGCACTTTCCCTGGTATCTCCGAGGATTCGCAAGTCGTCGAGGGTACGATCACAGAACGGAGGAAGACGATGAGATCGTTTGAGGAAGCAAGAGGCAGGAAACATGGATCCCGCTTTCCACGAGATGCCATCAAAATCCTCAAGCAATGGCTCGCCGAACATACCGATCATCCTTACCCCAATGAGCGAGAAAAAGACGAGTTAAAACAATTGACTGGTCTAAAGCGGAGTCAAATTGCCAATTGGCTTGCAAACGCACGAAGGAGAGGCAAGGTTCGGCCAATATCTGGTCCATCTTCACCTATGCTCGGTGCTATTGATATCCCAAATGCATCCAACCCACACTACATGGCAGACCTCGACCCTATGGATCGTTGGAAAGCCTCTCCGCCGGAGAATGAACCTGCATCTATGACTGCCATCGCTCGAGCCATGAACGACGCTCCTTCGCTCAGTCAGGATAATTCACAATCGAGTTTGCACGGCTCTCGACAAAATTCCCGGCAAGTATCGCGGCAAGCATCACGTGCAAGCTCAAAGAAAACATCTAGCGAGGAGGATTCCGGAATGTCCATGTTCCAAGCACCGTCTGTAAGCAGCTTTGAGACAGCACAATCAAGCAACAGTGATTTGTCGTTCGCCTCATCATGGTCCCACCGATCGAGAGGCTCGGTTGCATCGTCTCTGGACCGCCGCAGGCGCAAGAGAGCACCCATGACACAACGGGCCGCCGCACAGCAAGCGAAGTCGAAGAACCCGCGCATTTTTCAATGTACATTCTGCACGGATACCTTTCCTGCAAAGTATGACTGGCAGAGGCATGAAAAGTCTTTGCATCTCGCACTTGAAAAATGGACATGTTGTCCAGGTGGTGGTACTGACACTGATGCGTTGACCGGCACACCTCGTTGTGTCTTTTGTCACGACCTCAACCCATCAGTGGAACACCTTGAGTCGCACAACTTTTTGCTATGCCAGGAGAAGACCGTGCAAGAGCGAACGTTCTATCGGAAAGACCACTTGAGACAACATCTGAAATTGATGCATGACGTCAAGTTCGATCCTTCCATGGAGACTTGGAAGAGCCAAACCACCGAGATCAGATCAGCTTGCGGATTTTGTCCCTCGAAATTCATCACATGGCAGCAACGAGCCGACCATCTTGCTGCACACTTCCGTAATGGCGCAGATATGACCCAGTGGTCGCACGGATGGGGTTTTGAGCCACACGTCGAACGACTTGTAGAGAATGCCATACCACCATATCTGATCGGCTTTGAGAAGTCAACGATGAATCCGTACGTGGCTAGATCACAGCCAACACCTTCCACCGACGCATGCTTGACCCGAGGTACATCCGAGTTTTCCGAGCCCGATCAGATTACACAAGACTCCAACTGCTGGGGTAGACTCGAGCAGGAACTCACCAGGTACATCAGCGAAGCGAAAGCTGCTGGCAAATCTCCAACAGATCAGGAATTCCAAGATTACGCGCGAATTGCAATATACGGATACTCCGATTCATGGGACTGGACTTGTGCAGACAATCCGCAGTGGCTTCATGCTTTCAAGTTTCAGCATGGCATGGGAGAGCCCTGCGTGCCCCAACCGCCACCCCTTCAAGAAGTGCCCGTTATGGCACCTTACGTAGTGAAGGGCGGACTTCGCACAAAGCCTGCTTCTGGTGCTAAGGCTGCACGAGCTATGCCGTCGACGCCTGATCTTAATATGCTATCCTCCTCGGCGGTGCCGGAGTTCGGACAGGATATGGAGCTTGACTTCGACGCGGTGGACTTTAGCAACCTGGACCTTGGAAACCTAGGAGAGCTGAGTTTCGACGAGGCGCTCGATTTAGAGAATACAGAGAAGCAGGCTCCTCAAACTCAGAGCTTGGGCTTATATGGACAGGGATCTCAGGGAAATTATATGAGCCAGTTTGACGTTAATCAATTGTCAGGATATACAGCGGGCTTTCCATAGATAACGAAGTACCGGGATGATCATGATACAGATTAGACGTTGAGAAGTCGGATCAAGTGCAGGGCGTGCCATGCACATAGAAACAGTAATCATGAAATTCACTTCCTTTCTACGACACTCTGCCCTCCGCTCTTTACCTGATATGTCCTAGATGCTAGCTTGAGGCAAATTGTCAGTACCAGCATGGAATACTAGCTTTATCGTTGATTTGTCATTGCTTTCACTGCCGAGAAATGTCACCATGCCCTGCAAAGGGCTCTTGAGAGGGATTGCCATGAGCGAGCCAGAAGACGTGGTTACAGTAGCTCTGCAAGTTATCAGCTTGCACTCGACTCGGCAACTATCTCGGGAGCACGCTTCGCGTGTTTTCAAACCCGGACCCTACAGCTTGTAAGTGGTAATTCCAGAGGATGGGCGTTGGTATGACGGATCAGGGCACGTGAACTGCGGGTGATAGGCAATACGCACGAAAAAGAGTTGCAATAAATTTTACAGGTTATATACTAGCACCCCGACATTTGGTACTCAACAATCAGCACAAACTCTCCGTATTGGTGGTATGTAACATCACTTCTTCAATGCAACGCCTTCTAACATCCTTCTAGTAGAGGTAACATCCATCGCTCTCATTAAGCACCGATGAGCCCGGGGTTCGATTCCCCGATACGGAATTTCAATATTCTGAGGAGATTTCTTTTTTGCTTTCTGCTGGGCCTGCTTACAACAGGCAGTGTGGCCCACCATTGTTTCTTAGTAAGCTACCCACAGGCTCGGCCTTGGCAGGGCCTACTCGAAAGACAAGCTCACTTCGTGCTCCCTTTCTTTTTTAGCAATCGACATGCTTCTGAGCTTGCGGTACGAACGACTTGCATATCAGCTACACAGAAAGATGTGCGTTGAATGCGCCAGAATGTTTCTCATCTCAAGCACTTCTTGGTGAGCTCAAGATTTACCACCGAGCTCACGCTACAGTGTGTCCGCTTTACCACACTTCCAGCCCGAGGTGAGCAGCGTTGGGATTCAGGTACGCGTCGGATAACCTCAAAGGGTATAATACTTATACATGATCTTCCATACTTTCGTTGGGGAAGCTCGTCGCAACAATACTTGCTTTTTAAGGTTACCTTGTCATGACCATGAAAATTTGGATACCTGGACTGAAGAGCTGGTTCTAGGTATCGAACGTGTATGCGTCAGCTTCGCTACGATTTCCGATTCTCTTAAAGCACAAAATAGCTCTTGCCACAGAGGATCATAAAGTCAGCCATTGTAATGCCTGAAAAGTCCACCTCTATCATCTCGAGCCAGTGGTTGAATGGCATCACTGCTAAGGTAAAAACGCTGTTCGATAACCAGACTTCATGGTCACGACGAGTACTTTGGAAGTACAAATGTCACTTCGATAGTCTTGAGCGTGGTTCCTATGAAGGCCTTCAATCGATTACGGTTTCCTCACCACTACACAGCTGTTTCGGTCCTTGCTGATCTGAAGCATAAGCTGCTTCGTTGTATACAAGGTATGCTTGTCTCTGTTCGGCTACGTCTGTTCTTGGAACCCGCTCTATTTGAGCTCAAATCCACCATGACACAGCTTTGCTCCAGGCTTGCAATCACCACGTAGGGGCCCACCATGCGCGATTCGAACATATCATTAACCCTATCTATCCGTGTCCACTTCGACTTCCTTTCCCAAAACAGAAACTCGGGATTCATTCATGGGGAGGACCTCAGTGTATGACGTATCACAGAAAGCGCCACGCCTTAAGTCGTTGGAGTTTCACGCCGTCACAGCGGGGCCCCTTCTTACAGCGAGTAATACACCGCAATTGTTATGCTTCAAGCCGAGAGGATGAGAAAGTACAGTTAACGTATGACTGTTAGATAGTGCCCTCCTCGACGCAATATGCTGGAGGAAGATGATAGTAACGAGGTGACAAGTGTGCGTTGGGGTGGTCTTCCCGTGCTACTCGTATCGCCCATGGACTTGTGCAAATCTATCCGCTGGGTATGCGATATTGATGTGGTGCCGGCCCATACCGCAGAATTTCTTCGGAGGACGCCAGTATCATGATCCAGACTCGACGTTCTGCTAACTTCGTGTTCCGCAATCGCAGCAACAAAGAATTCAAGTACCTTTCAGTATTCTTCAAGCTGTGCATTGCTATTGCTGAAAGCTCTTGAAGCACATATCCACTCGCCTCGCTAAACATGAAGCCTATGAACCAAATCCTACCCTGTATATACACCGCACCTTGATTATCAATACACACTCCCATTCCTCCATCCCTGCGCCGTCGTGCTGAAACTGGACCTATGCGGCGTCGCCCCATCCAGGTTCAGCTTACTCAAGACTTCTGTTGGCACGGTAGGAATGTACTTTCTCGCTCTTTCGCGATTTGTCCCTCCTATGCCCGCGCCGTAGCTAATCAGCATATCTGTTGACGTGGGCAGTAAGAATGGTAGCATGAGTGAGGGATCTAATGTCAGGACGTTACGGTTGGTGCCCAGCGCCGAGTCTGGGTCGGGCTCCACGGGTGACGAGAATGATGGCGCAGGTGGTGGTCGAGGTGTGCTTGGTGTGGCGTTTGACGTGTCGCGAGGCTTAGTGGGCGTGCCAGAATCAGAAACTTCGGGCGGTGCAGGTGTGACAGGCCTTGGGACTAAAGTCTCCTGACCTTTCTGTATTTGTTGTAGAAACTTCATGTGCGGCTTCAGTAATGACTTCTCGCCAACTTCTTGGCGATAGTTTTTGACCGCGTGGATCAGTTGCGTTGGCGTTAACCGAGGGAGCTCGACGAGTGTGCCAACGAGACTATCATGATCCTCTCCAAGTGAGCTGAAGCATTGCAACCATTGCAGTAGTTGAATGACAGGAGCCAGGTACTTTCGCGCGGCATCTACAGTAGTATCGCCTGTAGCAAATCTAGAGCCGTTCTCGTAGTGTTCTGGTTGGCGATTGTTCGATCTCGCCCAGTCTTCAATGACAGAGACATTCATACGAATTTGCATGGCCTTTGTCCTTGATAAGTATCGCCGATTAGTGATAATTCGGTTGAATAGGTCCGTACCAATCCAGTATAATAGCTGCGCAAGGAGCTGTGATGTAATGACGGAATGAACGTCGTACAGATCAAGTACAAACAACGTCGAGGAGAGTAAGGAGGTGATGTTTCTTGGAGAAATCTGTGCTCGACGTTTTGGCGATGGTGGACGGTATCTCTTCTCTAGTGGCTCTTCTTTTGCTTTTGGTTTCGACTTAAAAACTTTCCATTCGCCCTGAAATGCCACATCTTCTAGCCCAGGAATAGGCTCGTGGTCGAGCATGGCTGTATCGAGGATTTTGTTCATTCTTCGCTCAGCGTCCCTGATGATGAGTATGAAGATCTCATTGGTTAGTTCCGCTAACTCTAGCTGGAACTTTGTTGATGCTTGCACTAGGCCATGATCCTTTTTCAGATAGTGCAGCAGTAAGGTAGCATTCGAGATCCAGAATGCGAGCATGGTCATGTCCCATTGGTACCGTTCGACCACATCGTTAATGCGATCCATTGCATTAGTGAGCAGCTCTTCCAACAAGGATCCCGTCATATGGTAGTGCGCATATCGAGCCATCAGGAAAATTAGGTTCGCTGGCACCGGCTTTTGTGAAGGGGAACGCTGAAGTGTCATGTTCGTGATGATGAGATCAAGTATAAGATCAAGCTGGTCGTTCTGGAAGACGAACATTTGATCTCCTACACATCGGTCCCAGGTAAACTCTTCCTCGTCTGATTCAAACTCGGTCGGAGACTATTTAATGTCAGCAGTGCAAGTCCATACGTAGACTACACTCACCTCTGGCTGCTCATCAAAGCCGAGAGTAGACAGGTCAACTTCCAAGTTCGTAGCACTTTCCTGCATTAGCATACGCCGCTTCATCTCCTTCTCCGCCATCTCTTGCTCAAATCTGTCCTGCGAGAACCCTTCATTATAGAAATCGTCTACCGTGCTGCTCGACCCAATGTGATACCCATTCTCAAGGAGGTATCGTGAGAAATCCGATCCAGGTTGCACAAAGTCATATGCTGTTCCTCCGGAAGATGATTTGATGTCAGGGTTTGCACCGTGGTCGAGTAATACCTTTGCGATCTCTTTGTGCCTGTTTGTCGTTGCCCACATTAGTGCGCTCCACTGATTGCGATCTTGCTTGTCTATAAGTGCTCCTGCATCCAGCAAAGCAGCCACGACTTCGTGATGACCCTGTACATGTTAGTACGCATTGCCCAGCACCTCGTTTATACTCCTTACAAAACAACTTGCGTATATCAAAGGCACAGTTCCTTCATCATCCAACATGTTGACATCCACATAATCTTTTGCTTTTCCAGTAACCAGCTTCCTTATCCGCACAACGTCTCCGTTACTGGCCGCCATATTAAGGCTTTTCTGTAACCTCTGCCTTTTCTGTTCGTCAGACAGCTTCTCATCAAGAGCAATACTGTCTTCATCTTCCTCGAGACTACCACCTTCTCTATGATGTGCCTGTGCGGCCACCATCTCCATGAGTCTGGTATCACTGTCCTCCATCTTTCTTTGTACATCTTCTTCATCGTATGCCGGCGTATCAAGTTGTAAATTGAAAGCTAGTGGTTGCGCCGGTGTAGGTGCGGTAATGTATTGTGCTGAGCCTGAACAGGGGAAAACGATGTGTCAGTTACGTATTGCCGTGTACAAGAGCGTGGTATTCCTACCTTGCCAGCCATCGTACATTTCCGTCTCTCCGGCATAGGATGGAAATGAGCGACGGTCGTCAAGGGACTTAGGCAAGTCATCTGGCAGTTTGCGAGGAGTTGGAGGTGAGTCCACCTCGGAGTCTGGTTCGGCATGCGGATCTGAGGGATCCATGTTGGAGTCTGGGGGAGCTGGGAAACAATCGGTGCATGATGATCGTTCTCAGACTACCGTGTTCTCCGCGTGGTCGCTACTCAGCAGCAAAACCGCTCCTTACGGATGGATCTAAGGAATGACTGCATAAAGGTGTGTGTTATCTCCTTCATGTTTCCGCTTCCGCGAGCCTAAGGAGTCTCTTGCGGTAGTTACCACTGCCACGAGTACCTGTCACGGCGCTTGGCGTCCCCGCAGCGTCATAGGACGACATGCTCGGCGATCAAGATGCACATGATAACGATACGCGACATGGGGCTCCAGCACACACTTCACGCCGACATTTGAGCATGCTGCTATATATGCGTTACCATCGTAGCTTCGTTCTTTATGTATATACCTAGCCCAAAACGCAGGCGGTACTCAAAAGTCCATTATTTAGCCAGCCATGCCACTCTCTATCCATAGTGCTCCCCTGGTGACAATGCCACCAACTCCATCGCTGAATCGCTGAAATGATATGAATGAAAGCAAAACACTACTATCTCTTCTCGTATTCCACATTCGATCAATGTGCATCCACACTCTTTATTTGCCCACCTTCAAATCACTGTTCAAGCATCTTACTCATTGCACGAATACGTTCGTCGCTAAGGGTCGCCATCCATAGGCAACGGTCAATCACTCCTTCAACGGGAGCAAAGGTGTACTTCGAGCTCGCGTCAATGAGTCTCAGCAAGCCTTTGACAATCACTGCTGCAGTACGATACCGGTCGAAGTTAATCAGAGCATCGCTTCCATGGCGGCCCGGTACCTGCGCCGGCTTTTGTGCATTGTACGTCAAATCGTGCACATACAGTCCTAGATCAGATTAGTACTCGCTACAAAGATCACCCGCTGAACGTACCGATAAAGGGAACACAGCCGTCTGTCAGATCTGCTGATTCCATCTCGAGTCGCAAATCCTGAAAGTTTCTGATTGGCTGTACAAGGGTTTCCATGTTCCGGAGCAAGGATCTGTCTGGTGCGGAGACGAGTTCCCAAGTTCTGACCAGTCTTGTGCAGTCTGTCGAAGTAAGCGCGATCGTGATCTGCAGCATCGTCGCATAATTGTGAAGTCTGCGTGCATGCGCTGCAACGTGAATATACTTCGTCATCACTCTCGCTCGTTCGTGCATACCCTGGGTGAGAACAATCTCTGACAACACCCATTTCACCATGAGATTGAAGCGGGTGACAACCATGTCGATGCCTTTGATATCTGTCTTTGCCAAATATTCAGGCCAGTCAAGTATCCCCGAGGGTTTATTTTCCCACCTCATTTCCACCAGGTCGTTCCACTCGATCTCACCTAACGCGGATTTTTCGACCAGCGTGAACTGCTGCGCTAGTAGCAGTGAGTCGCATGCAAGAACGAAAGGAATGTGGACAGGACCAGAAGAAACACTAGCGGTGACGGCGGCATTGATCTTCTGGTCTGACGCGTGCTGCATTTGTGAAAGTTTTGAATGTTCCCTCTGCCCCTGTCGAAAGATTGGAGAGGCCTCCGGAGTGGGGGGACCACGCAACATCTCCAGATAGCGTTCCACGGAATGATGCTGGGTATCAACGAGATCAACTCGAGATGCGTATACCAACGGGTGTGAGGGTATTTCTAGACCAGAAACAGCTGTACCAGGAGCTGCAATCATAGGCGAGAAGGATCGAGCAATGGGGCCCGTCCCGGAATAATTGATGATGTCCACCGAAATTTCAGAAGAAAGGTCAGAAAGGTCCTCGTCCTCGTCGAGCAAGAACGACCTTGCGCTTGCGCTCGATTCATTGGCTGTGTAAGGTCGGGGGATGCTCCTCCTGAGGTCACCGACACTGTCCAGTGCCTCCTGTGGACGCTCATCAGTATATAGTTGCCGCATGTTTCGGGCATCCCCCGGAGCAGCATTTCCCCCTAGGATGGGCATCGCGTTGTAAGAATCATCAGACGTCACAGATCCAGTGGGTAATCCAAAGATGGATGATTTCCGAGAAACTGCTTGGTCATGGTCCTCGTCCTCTTCGAGGTTGCTGAGGTGGTGCACGGACTTGCTGGTAGTTTCCAAGAGATCTTCCGAGTCCGGGCGAGGATAATGATGCAGTGCCCCTAGCGACTCATTTGTATCATTATGGTCAACTAAAATGCTGGTAGTCGCAAGGTCCGGCATGGACTGCCGTCTTGCAGCCATATCCGTAGGATATTGAGCAATCGGTGGCGAAAGCCTCTCATAACGACCTTCGAGTTTCAACAAGGTCGCCTCGAAACCCCCGTCGTCATCATCAGGGATGCTTGAAAATCCAGATACCGCTGCCTCGAACGAAGGTCTTAGATGTTGTGATGAGTGAGTTTTGATCATGGAGATGGGCTTTTTACCTAGGGGCACGACCGGTGCTTCTGCTGAAGCATGTTCTCTCATCATCAGGAAGGAGTCTTTCGTGCTGTCCGAGAGTAGAGCCATCGAATCGAACGATTCATGATGTACCGCCACCTCTAAATCATGTACGTTTTCAACCTTACGTAAATCTCCACCAGGCCGTCGTCGAAGAGTTTGTGTGGGCACTCTGGAATCTTCATCGAGCTCCTCCTCACGCTGTTGTGACGGCGAGATTGGTGTTTGGGTTGCATCAGGTAGTTCCACTATTCCATCTCCGCCAGCAGTACTTGACCGATGGTATCGCAGAGTACTGGCACTGCTACTGGCCGATTCGTTCTCAATCAGGCCGCTCCCACCACTGAATAGACCCCGTTCCAAGGTAGTTGCCTTGTGATAGTCTGCACCATATTGGACAATGCCATGATCTGAGTGCGGGTAGCCCTGCAGCCGTAAACCCTCCGTCATCTGCAAGTCATCTACAACGGCATGACCTAGCACCCCAGAGCTTCGCTGCGTTGGAGGTTGTTCCGATGGAGGGGTCAGGTTACTCGCATCGGGAGTGCGTTGAGTCTGGCTTGCTTGTGCGGTCATATTCCCAGCGTTGTCAACAGATAAGCTTACACCCAAGGACTGTCGCAAAGCCCCTGACATGGCTGGCATGTCGAGTCCGGTATCGTCGACTATAAGTATCGATCCACTTTGAGCCGTTGCCTGACTAGCCATTCGATGAGTTCTCAATAGGTCGTCTGTTGCACGTACAACTTCTTCGTCACGATCGTAAGGGCCGTTCTCCAAGAAAAGCTTGTTGTCTGTGTCTGGACCCCCATTGAGAAAGTTTGCCTCGAAGCTTTCCAACGCAGCTGCACAGAGTAAATCGATACGTGTCTCTGTCCTTGTGGCAATCTGAGGGCTTTCTCTTCGCAATTCATCATGGGATTTCGAGATCATCAGTGGCAAGTGGGATCTGTTCCTTCCCAGAGTAGGGTTGCTCTGAGGAGCCGAGACCGTAACGAAAGACACGTTTCCATTCCCATGCCTATGACTCAAAGCCCTCCTGATTGAGCCGATTATGTTCTTCACAGCAGGGCTTGGCGATACGTGTCTGTTGTTGGAAGCATCCGTAGTAGTGGCCGTGGATATTGCTGACGTGCTACCATGCACGCCCATACTAATTTGTACGAAAGGAGTGGCAGGCGCAAAAGCGTTGCCTCGAATAATACTTCCAGCGTGATCCTGAGCCAAGTGAAGTGTGCTTGACGCGTCACCGCGGGGAGTACGCTCTCTTGTGCTGTCAATTGAGCTTGCACCTCTTTTATGCATATATGGCCTGCCACCATCAGGATGAGTGGTGACCACTAGATTTGATGGAGCGTTCTGCCGTCTGCTTTGCACAGACACTGGATGAGGTCCAAGTAAATTGCGTGAAGGATTTCCCGAGGTTCTCGGAGCCTTCATTGGCAAAGCACATGAGCTTGGCTGTATGCTCATATCACTTCGGAGTGATTGTGCCGCTTGCGGAGGGGGAGTCGAGGGTTTTGACTCGTGAATGCCTCGAATGCGTGGTGTTGGCGGCTTGCCAAACCAGCTCTGTGCGGGCTCCGCTAGTAGGGGTGGCGGTGGCACCCCCATTTGGATTCCGTGCTCAGTGACATCTGTCAGCGTAGGATCTCTAGTACCGATCACACCACCTGGCATCAATTCAGCGTCGTGATCTTTATCCACTGCAAAATCCTCTGAATCCCAATACAAAGAACATCGGCCGTTCCAGCATCGTTTGAGGTCACGAAGGATCTTAATGTCGCTGTGACCACCGTCAGGCCGAGCTTGCACATCGGTGTACAGCTTATTCAGTTTGTCACAGAACCGCAGCCTTAATTGTCGATTAACAACAAAATCATCCAAGAAGTAGTTCAATATCCAATGCCTTAGAGCAGCAAACGTTCTTATGCGAATGACCCGGCCATCATCCTCCAGCCGGCCGATAGCCCATCGAAGCCTAGCCATCAATAGGTCCAGCACTGTTGTGGTGGACATGTATGATCTGAAGGTCAGGAAGAAGTCGGAGACTAAATCATAATCCATAAATGACTCCGAGGATATCTGTGCAATGATACGAGCGGGCGTAGCGGCAGTTATTTGACGTATGTTTTGGGAATACCTCACTACAGAAGGATCGTCGTACACCTTAGCCAGTTCATCAAAGATCTCGGGCTCTATCGGCGCCTGCATACCGATCGTCTCTTGCGACGTCGAGGACGTTGTATTCGGTAATTGTTGCTTCAAGTTCTGTGATACTTTCTGCTCGGTTTGCGATGCGGACAGACCAAGCTTCGAGAAAGCTTTCGTGCTGGAGGTTGGTGGAACTGGAAACGAAAAGCCGCCTTGCGCTGTGCTTGTGGAGTTGTCGGACACGAATGATGGTGCGCCAGAATTTCTCGTGTACGACGAATTTCGCAATGTGGGAGTCCCATGCGAGCTGAAACGTGGTGTTCCCAATCTGTAATGTGGAATTGGCACCTCTAGTGTGGGCATAGGCGAATGATCGGACGCGTCGTCAGCGAACCAGGAGGTCCTCGGCCTATTGTGCTCTGGTCTGTTGATTACTATTCTCAACGTCTGGCTGGTGGTCGTTGGAAGTGATTTCATATGTCCGTCTATAGCAGAAACGGATTGTGATCGACCGTAAGGTGGCCGCCAGACTTGCTGGATATCGCTGGATCCAGTGGTTACGCCGTGATGCTGAGGCAGTGAAGCCGGCGACAGAACACGGCCGTGGTGCTGGGCAGAAAAGACGTTTCGCTTGTCTTGCGCGGGAAGTGGCGCGGAAAGCGGAGGCGTCATTGGCGTAGTGACTGATATGGGGGGTACTGAAATCAGAGGCTGTTGGTGTGTAGAGGGCCTATATTGTCAGTCTCGCCCACTTCAACAACTTGGGCCTGCTTACCTTAGGTGTAACATTCCACCGACACCGACGTTCGTAATGGTGAAGTTCCGGCCTTCCCTTGTATCAGACATGGTTTCCATGTGCTTCGACTTCTTGGCCGTCTTCGTGGATCTCTGCCTCAGAATTTCGGTGCTATTCTTCACCCTGCGCAAGCCATTCGATCCTTTTCTGTCGTGCCCAGTTGGCATCGACGCGTTACGTCCATGCCTGATGCTCCGATCAGTGTGAGCAGCCTTGGGTTTCGCAAGGTTTGACGGATTGGCTGAGCGCACTGGCTGTACACTTTCTTCCATTGTGCGAGTGATATGGCTGGCCATGGCCGGATCGAGCGATATTAAGGATACATGGCTGCTGGGCGATTGGGAGATGACGGCAGCCATCTCCTGATCAGCTATCTCGCCGAGGTTGTTTTATTTTTTCGCAAGGTCATCATTTGCTTCAACCGACCACCGCCATACTTTGTCTCTTAACGTGGTTGAGTTCTATCTCGTCCGTTGACGCTGTACAATCCGATAGATCCAATTTGACTCAATTGGAACAGAACCCGAAATATGCGCTGTAAACGAGTGACGCAGGGATTGTGACGCGTCGAGTCACAAGTAAGATTGGGATCTGCGCAGATCCGTTTCGGCTATGCGACTGGGAGGATGGGGTAAGCTATGCAACGAGCTCGATTTGCTGAACAGTACACCGGATGGGAACGAATGTGGGATGAGCAGTAGAGAGCGAGTTCTTGGACACAGACGTGCGGGATATGGATGGAAACGAAAGAACGAGCAGAAGAGGAGAGAGGAGAGGAGAGACGAGATGGAGGTCCGAGTCTCTTGCTGCGATGTCAGTGGCTCCTGCTCTCACTCACTCACTCAGTTACCTAATTAGGTACTAGCAGGCTGGCCCAAGTGCCACGAGTTGCGAGGATGTCAGGCACTGGCAGTCTGGCAGGCTGTCAGGATGTTCCAAGGTTTGCCGTAGTGGCTTGCTTAGGCCTGCTTAGTGGCTGAGGAGC
>Ga0210040_10003457_pt1 | contig 21318 bp, 16 predicted proteins | sample CryGeyCG12114_NA_FD_185462 | JGI IMG/M metagenome (GOLD analysis project Ga0210040, IMG submission 185462) | Groundwater microbial communities from aquifer - Crystal Geyser CG19_WC_8/21/14_NA (SPAdes) (version 2) | ecosystem: Environmental > Aquatic > Deep subsurface > Groundwater | place: USA... | reverse complement strand
TAGCAAATATCTGCGAACGCATGTTATACCGTAAATATTCAATTACCTGCTCGGGTCCGGCTACAAAAGCCCCAATGCTAGCCATAGATTTGGCAAACGTAGAAAAGTATATATCAATGCCGTCCTGCACGCCAAAATGTTCGCCAGCGCCGGCGCCGGTTTTTCCTTGCGTACCAAATCCATGGGCATCATCAATAAATATCCGGAAATCATATTTTTCTTTTAAAGCTACAATGGCCGGCAGGTTACCTAAATTACCCGACATACCAAATACTCCTTCGGTAATTACCAGAATAGCGCCGCCGGTTTCGTTCACCAAGCGGGTAGCTCGTTGCAACTGCTTCTCCAAATTTTCCATGTTGTTGTGCGCAAACACAAAACGCTTGCCTTGGTGCAAACGCACCCCATCAATAATACAGGCATGCGATTCGGCATCGTACACAATTACGTCGTGCCGATCTACTAAAGAATCAATAATGGAAACTACGCCCTGATAGCCAAAATTTAAAAGCATGGCATCGGGCTTCTGAACAAATGATGCTAATTCCGCTTCCAGGCGTTCGTGTTGGTTTGAGTTGCCCGACATCATGCGGGCTCCCATTGGCAAAGCCATCCCAAATTCCGCCGCTGCTTCGGCATCAGCTTTTCTCACCTCCGGATGATTTGCCAAACCCAAATAATTATTCAAACTCCAGGTAAGCACTTCTTTACCCCGGAAAATCATACGTGGTTTTATTTCTCCTTCCAGTTTTGGAAAAGTAAAATATCCGTGAGCATAATGCGAATGACTTCCTAAGGGGCCTCTGTTAGCTAATAATTTTTCAAATAAATCCACTACCTATATATTTAAATGAGGAATAAGTTATAATAATAGACTTTTAAGCTAAAATAAGTCAAAAGCCGGATCAAATTTAGAACTTTATAAACGTAAATACAAAACAGCTGGCCGAGCTTTCTAGCCAACTGGTCGATTTTATTTACCGGTTATCTCTGTTTAGCTTTCAGAATAAATTCTTTTCTTTGAAGTAAGATATAAAAGATTTCGGCATGAGAAAAATAAACAAAATATTAGTAGCCAATCGGGGCGAGATTGCTTTACGGGTTATGCGCAGTGCAAAAGAAATGAACATTAAAACGGTGGCCATTTACAGCGAAGCAGACCGCACAGCCCTGCACGTGCAATACGCCGACGAAGCTGTTTGCGTAGGTGGCCCCCACTCAGCCGATTCGTATTTAAAAATGGATACTATTCTGGAAGTTTGTAAAAAGCTGCAGGTAGATGCTATTCATCCGGGATACGGTTTTTTATCTGAAAATGCCTTATTTGCGACTAAAGTAAAAGCCGCCGGATTACTATTTATAGGCCCGGAGCCCGCAAGTATTGAGCTGATGGGGAATAAATTGGCGGCCAAAGCGGCGGTAGCGCACTATAACATTCCCATGGTGCCCGGCACGGAAACGGCCATTACCAATCTGGAAGAAGCCCAAGCAATTGCGGAGCAAGTTGGTTTTCCGATTTTGATTAAAGCAGCGGCGGGTGGCGGCGGCAAAGGCATGCGCATTGTAGAAGCCGCCGAGGTATTTGCCGAACAAATGCAGGTAGCGGTAAACGAAGCGGTATCGGCTTTTAGCGACGGCTCCGTTTTTATTGAAAAATACATAGGCTCGCCCCGGCACATCGAAATTCAGGTTTTAGGTGATACGCACGGCAACATTGTCCATTTATTTGAGCGGGAATGTTCTATTCAGCGGCGGCACCAGAAAGTGATTGAAGAAGCCCCTTCGGTTGTACTAACGCCGGAATTGCGTGCGCAAATGGGAACTTGTGCCGTAAACGTAGCCAAAGCCTGTCATTACGTGGGAGCCGGTACTGTAGAATTTTTGCTCGATGAAAATATGAATTTTTATTTTCTGGAAATGAATACCCGCCTCCAGGTAGAGCACCCCGTAACGGAACAAATAACGGGCCTGGACTTGGTGAAAGAACAAATAAAGGTAGCGCAAGGCGAACCCCTAGCCTTTACCCAAACCGATTTAAAGATTTTGGGGCATGCGATGGAATTACGGGTTTACGCCGAAGATCCGAAAAATAATTTTCTGCCGGATATTGGTAAATTAACTACTTACAAAAGACCCCAAGGTGTAGGCGTGCGGGTGGATGATGGTTTTGAAGAAGGTATGGACATTCCTATTTATTACGATCCGATGATTGCCAAATTAGTAACCTTTGGCGCTACCCGAGCCGAAGCCATTGATCGCATGGTTCGGGCGATTGACGAATACCAGATTACCGGCATTGAAAACACCCTGGCTTTCGGCAAGTTTGTGATGCAACACGAAGCTTTCCGGTCCGGGAATTTTGATACTAAATTTATCCAGCGCTACTTCAACCCGGAAGCGTTAAATTCAACCTTACATGAGGAAGAAGTTGAATTAGCCGCGGTTCTGGTTGCTTATTTATTCGAAACTGCTAAACCAAAAACAGCCGTTTCAGAAGTTGGCACGCGAGCAGCCGTATCTAACTGGAATAAAAATCGGAGAGGATAGATAGTGAGCTTTTATTCAGATTTTACTTTAAGAAAACTTGAATAAGTATTTCGATTAAGATGGTAATGTAAATTTTGCTGTTTTGAAATACGAAATAATAGCTATCTAAATAATTCAGGTATATATTTCATTTGCAGTATTGTTGATAGTAATTTAGATATATAGTATATTCGTTAGTACAGTTACGGTTATCGGTTATTTTTGACTGCCTATAAGAAATAATATACTCAGCCATAGTGCAGATAAGCGTAGGTTATGATGTTTAGCTGGTAGTTTGGTGCAAGCTTATAATACATGACAACTCATTTGATTTTATTACTGGTGCTATTTGTTAAAAATTATTTTACGGGCAATGAGAAAGAATTGGTAAAACAAAGAATAGAAATTGAAAATAATGTTTTGTTAATTGAAAGCCCAAATTATAAAAATAAAATATCAAGGTACATTGGTGGGCATGGTATAAGCTTTGATATTAAATTTTCAGACAAAGCAGAAATCTTCTATAATGCAGACAAAGCATTAGGCACTCCGACAACTGTTTTTTACAATTCAATAATTTATAGACCTTTGTTAGGTACAATTCCAAATAATACTACAATTGGAGGAGAACAGCCAAATGGAAAATACTGTAAAGAAAAAATTTTCAACGAAAATTCAATAGGTTATATTAATGTATTAAGAAGCAAGAAAACAGTGTTTGATAAATCATTAGGAACCTTCAAGGAGAAAAAATAAAAAAATCCAGTCCCCAACACAAGCTAAAAAGCATTAAAAACGCTTTTTAGCCAAACCATTGTAGTAAATTCATATGAGAGAAATAGAAGATATATTAACTGGTATTGATTCTTTTGAGCTAATTAATGATAACTGGTTGAAGTTGGACGAACTAATTGGGGAACTACTTGATAGCAACGATCCAGTAAACGGAATAATTGCCTTATAAAATGTTTTGAAGCGCTTTCCAGAAGAAGATGGAGCAGGTGTTTTATGGTCAATAGTACACGGCCTTGAACACTAAGATCTCTACGATCAGTAGTTAATCGATTCTTCACTAAGAAAACCTTCACTTTTAAGAGTAGTGATGATTAGAAGAATCGAAAATACTGGTCAAACAGATGTAGCAGTAAGGTGCTTCATGCTAAAGATTAACCTTAACACTTTGTAGTGACTGAATATGATAAACAGAAAATTAATCCTTTACATTTCGGCATCTTTGGACGGATACATTGCCAAACCAGATGACGACCTAAGCTTTTTAGGAATAGTTCAGAAAGAAGGGGAAGATTACGGCTACAATGATTTTGTAGCAACGGTTGACACAGTTATACTGGGGAGAAAAACTTATGATTGGGTAATGAAACAGGTCACAACGTTTCCTCATGCTGACAAAGAAACCTATATTATTACTGGCACAGAAAAACCAAAGAATGGTAATATTAACTTCTACAATGGTAATTTAAAAAACTTGGTAGAAAGGCTTAAAAGTGAAACGGGGAAAAATATTTTCTGCGACGGAGGAGCCGAAGTTGTAAATGAGTTGCTCAAGTACAGGTTAATAGACGAGTTCATTATATCAATTATTCCTATTTTAGTTGGAAATGGCACAAAATTGTTCAAAGACGGACGGCCTGAACAAAATTTGGAACTTATCTCTTCTAAGCAGTTTGGTACAGGGCTTGTCCAATTTCATTACAAAACAACGTAAAAAATATAAAAGCACGAAAGCACAATAATGTATATACAAAACTCTTGCTCCACTCCAGGCTTTGCATATACTAAACATTGGTCAGGCAATAAAAATATCTGTAGTTAGTAAATGAAATTATTCTAAATCAAGTCAAATAAATTACGAACTCCAATTTGCCGCTCGCGGGTAAATCCTTCGCCGAAGGTAACGCCTATTTTGTGGCCCATTTCCCGGGACCGGGCTTCTATAAAATGCAAGAATTCCGGATTGGAGATGTAGGTATTAGGCTCGGTATTATTCGGGTCGAAGAACTGTGATTTAAAAGCTTTAATAGTTTGTACCTTTTTCTCCCAGAAATTAGTAATATCTACTATCAAGTCGGGCTCAATGTACTTATCTTGAATATAATGATACACCGTTTTGGGTCGCCAGGCGGCTTGCTCCTCTCCTGCTATAGTCAAGGTTTTTATTTGTTTTAAGCCGGACAAAAAGCAGGCTTCCGCTACTAAATCAGATCCCCGGCCATGGTCCGGATGCCGGTCGTGAATGGCATTCAACAGCACAATTTCCGGCTGGTACGTCCGTAAAACCTTAACTACTGCTAACAGACTTTCCCGGTCCGACCGGAAAAAGCCGTCGGGTAAACCTAAATTTACGCGCACTTGTAAACCTAATAGCTCCGTAGCCGCCGCCGATTCCTGCGCTCTGATTTCGGGAGTTCCCCGGGTTCCTAGCTCACCAGCCGTTAAATCAACTATCCCTACTTTGCGGCCCAAGTGGGCATGTGCAATTAAAGTACCGGAACAACCCAGTTCAGCATCATCCGGGTGCGAGGCAAAAGCCAGAATATCTAATTTCATAACAAGTTATTTAATGCGTAATCGCCGACCCGGCCGCAGCGTAGTCCGGGTTGACATACCGTTTAAACGGGTAATTTGCGCAACGGAAACCCCGTATTTACGGGCAATGCTGCCTAATACCTCGCCGCTTCGGATGGTATGGTAAACAGTGGTACGGGCTCTTACTTTTTTAGCTTGGTTGTAATAATTGAACAGGGCAGCACTTACTTTAAATTCATCCGACATGAGCACATAATCCGGAAAGTCATATACCCGTTCTGGATCAAACGGGTTACCCATGTACCGGACTTCAAAGTGCAAATGTGGACCGGAACTGCGGCCTGTACTCCCGCCCCAGCCTAGTAAATCGCCGGCTTTAACAAATTGGCCAGTTTTTACTAATTGTTTACTTAAGTGCCCGTATAAAGTTTCTAAACCATTATAATGCCGGACTACCACGTAATTGCCGTAGCCGCCACCATCCCACTTCACAATCCGCACTACGCCATCAAAAACCGACCTCACCGAATCGCCGGCATCTAAGTCCAAGTCGGTGCCGTAGTGCCAGCGGTAACCCCGAAAGCCAAAATCAGACGTAATGGGAGTAGCGGTTAAGGGCATTTCACTGCGCCGGTTATTTGTTTTATCCACCAATTTTAAAGGTTTTTCTTCTTTTAATTGGCGACCATCCATCCGGTAAGGATTTATATTACGAGTATCCCAAATAGCATAATAACCAGCTACTTTAATCCAGGTACTATCCATTAAAATTTCCTCAGACATCTCGACAATGCTTTGTTCTCCCAAATCTAGAGAAGAGGTATCTTCATTAACAATGGAGAGCTTTTTGGAAGGATTGAATGGAACTGACTTATTTGCATCCGAAGCATCGTCCGGCAATTGTTCATATTCAATTAGAGCAGTAGTATCGGGTTTTACATACTGGATTTTAGGAGCTTTAACCTTGAAGAAATCTTTTGATTTAGGTTTAGTTGGTTTGTTTTGAGCCAAGCCGTTTATTGCTCCCCCAAAAACGAAAAGTAAAATAAATAAATTTTTTATACCGGAAGTATTCAATAACATTCTAATTTAAATTTAGAAACACGGGTATCTCCGGCGAACTAATATATCGTTCTAAACCGGAGTACAATTTTAACCAAGTGTCTCTATTTTTATTGTCTTGTAAATTAATATAAGGCCAGTAAATGTACCGGCCGTTTTAATGTAGTGCTTTGGAGACTAAATACCGTTCGGCATCTAAGGCGGCCATACAACCCGTACCCGCCGCCGTTACGGCCTGCCGGTAGACATTGTCCTGGACATCGCCGCACGCAAATACGCCGTCTATATTGGTTTGAGTGGTTCCCGGTATGGTTTTCAGGTAACCCTGTTCATCGTGTTTTAAATATTTCTGGAATATTTTGGAATTAGGATCGTGCCCGATGGCCACGAAAAAACCACTAACCGGAATATCCTTTATTTCGCCGGTAACCGCATTTTTTACCCGCATGGCTTCTACCGCCGTGTCACCCAAAATTTCTTCGGTTACGGTATTCCAAAGTATCTCAATTTTCGGGTTTTTCTTAACGCGTTCCTGCATAATCGAAGAAGCCCGCATTTCACTCCGGCGAATAATCATGTAAACTTTCGCACATAAGTTAGCCAAGTAACTGGCCTCTTCGCAAGCAGTATCTCCGGCTCCCACTATAGCTACTTCCTGGCCCCGGTAAAAGAAGCCATCACACACCGCACAAGCCGAAACCCCACTCCCGTTCAACCGTGCTTCCGATTCCAGACCTAACCATTTAGCGGAAGCCCCGGTAGCAATAATAACAGTATCAGCGGTTAATTCCAAGTGATCATCAATGGTAACTTTTAAAGGCTGGCCCGAGAAGTCAACATCCGTCGCAATACCGTACCGAATATCAGTACCAAATCGAGTTGCTTGTTTTTTAAAATCTTCCATCATCTCCGGACCATTGATCCCTTCGGGATAGCCGGGATAATTTTCCACGTCATTGGTAATCGTGAGCTGACCACCGGGTTGTAACCCCTGGTACATAACTGGTTTTAAGCCTGCCCGGGCCGCATATATAGCCGCCGAATAGCCAGCCGGACCAGAACCAATTATTAGACATTTTATATTTTCAGATTCCATTATTCGTTTTACAACTTAATTTCCGGGTGCAATATTACAAAATATTTATAAGCTTACCGTCATTGCCTTTATTTAACTCCTTTGCCAGTCTTTAAATCCCAAAGCTGCTCCGAAAAGAAAAATAGGATTATCAAATAATGAACAATATAAAACAGCATTAAGTTAAAAATAGCAATGTAGGTACTTATAATTTGTTAAACATTTGCAGGAACAACTTACTTAATGAAGAATCAGACTGCTTATTTAAAGCTTTGTAGAAAAGGTATATAAATGAAAAAGCCTTAACGGGAAGGCTAAGGCTTTCAAAAGAAATTAAAAATAACTATCCTAAGTAAGGTTTTAAAGCTTTGCTGCGCGAAGTATGGCGTAATCGGCGAATGGCTTTTTCTTTGATTTGACGTACCCGCTCGCGGGTTAAATTAAATTTTTCACCAATCTCTTCTAAAGTTAAAGAGTGTTCGCCATTAAGGCCGAAATAAAGCGTTATTACATCCGCTTCACGTTTGGTTAAGGTAGATAAAGCCCGCTGTACTTCTTTGCGTAACGAGTCGTTCATCAGGCCGGTATCCGGCGATTCTTCGTCTTCGTTTTCCAGTACATCTAACAAACGGTTTTCTTCGCCTTGCACAAACGGGGCATCTACGGATACGTGGCGACCGGAAATTTTAAGGGTATCTACTACTTCAGAAGTGGTTAGTTCCAGTACTTCGGCAATTTCTTCCGGCGACGGCTCTCTTTCAAACTTTTGTTCTAATTCAGAAAAAGATTTTGAAATTTTGTTTAAGGAACCTACCCGGTTTAAAGGTAAACGCACAATTCGGGATTGTTCAGCCAAAGCTTGTAAAATCGATTGACGAATCCACCAAACAGCATACGAAATAAATTTAAAGCCCCGAGTTTCATCAAAACGTTTTGCCGCTTTAATCAATCCTAAGTTTCCTTCGTTGATTAAGTCACCTAAAGACAGTCCCTGGTTTTGATATTGTTTTGCTACCGAAACCACAAAACGCAAGTTAGCTTTGGTCAGTTTTTCAAGGGCAAACTGGTCGCCTTCTTTAATGCGTTGGGCTAAGGTTACTTCTTCATCGGGAGTAAGCAAATCAACTTTACCAATTTCCTGTAAATACTTATCAAGTGATTGGCTTTCGCGGTTAGTGATTTGTTTACTGATTTTAAGCTGTCTCATTTAGCGTAATTTTGAAAATATTTTATAATTTTTAAAGATGATTCTACTTGGATAAAGCACCTGGTTACTTTTAATATGCTTCTTCTAAGATCGCCCAACAAACAAGGATATATTTAAGTTCTTTCAAATTCACTAAGAATATAAACCTTGTTTGTCTTTACCAGCATTCTTATTACCAGTACTCTCTATCTTAACCGCAGATATACTTAAAATAGTTCGCTGAAAAGCAGCTTATTTATTTTGCGATCCGGCTTCCGGTCTTTCTAATAAAGCTTTCCGGGAAAGTTTAAATTTACCCGTTTTTTTATCTACGTCTACCAGCTTCACCCGGATATCTTCGCCTACTTCCAAAACACCTTCTAGTGATTCCAAACGCTCCCATTTCACTTCGGAAATATGCAGCAAGCCATCTTTACCCGGCATAAATTCTACAAAGGCCCCGTAAGGCTGAATAGATTTCACCTTGCCTTCGTATACTTCGCCTACTTCTGGCACCGATACAATGGCTTTAATTTTACGCACTGCTTCCTGCATGGCTTCCTGGTTCACCGCAAAGATATTCACGTACCCTTTATCGTTTTTCTCTTCGATTTGAATCGTGGCGCCGGTATCTTTTTGTATTTGCTGAATTACTTTACCGCCTGGCCCAATGATAGCGCCAATAAATTCTTTATCTACAATCAGGTTTTGCGAGCGCGGAGTATGTGGTTTGTAATCAGCTGCTGGTTCCGAAATAGTTTTAGCCATCTCTCCCAGGATATGTAAGCGGCCTTGCTTGGCTTGGGCTAAAGCTTGCGATAACACATCATTGCTTAAGCTCAAGACTTTAATATCCATCTGGCAAGCCGTAATACCATCTTTGGTCCCCGTCACTTTAAAATCCATATCTCCTAAATGATCTTCATCCCCCAGAATATCGGATAATACGGCAAAATTACCGGTTTCAGTATCGGTAATTAAACCCATTGCAATACCTGCAACCGGACCTTTTACTTTAACCCCGGCATCCATTAAAGCTAAGCTACCCGCACAAACGGTGGCCATGGAAGACGATCCGTTCGATTCCAGAATATCCGAAACAATCCGGATGGTGTAAGGGTTTTCTTCTTCGATGGGTAATACTTTACGCAAGGCCCGCATAGCTAAATTGCCATGACCAACTTCCCGGCGACCCGGACCGCGATTAGGCTTTACTTCGCCGGTAGAAAATGCCGGGAAATTATAGTGCAAAATAAATTTATTATAGCCCGAGAACATCGCGCCATCAATCATCTGTTCATCTAGTTTGGTACCCAATGTAACCGTAGTTAACGATTGCGTTTCGCCGCGGGTAAATACCGCCGAACCGTGAGTAGAAGGCAAATAACCAATTTCTGACCAGATCGGACGGATTTCGTCTAAACGGCGACCATCTAAACGACGGCGCTCATTCAGAACGACATTGCGCACGGCCGCTTTTTCGGCATCATGGTAATATTTTGAGATAAGTGCTTTCGACACTTCCTGATCTTCCGGTAAAGAAGCTACAAATTCTTCTTTAATGGCACCAAAAGCTTTTTTACGTTCGGCCTTTATGTTATTACCAGAAGCAGCAACCTGGTAAGCCTTATCGTAAACAGCCTGGTGTAATTGCTCTTTTAACGTTTCGTCGTTGGTTTCGTGCGAATACTCGCGCTTGGTGGTAGCCCCGGCTTCTTGGGCAAACTCCAACTGAATACGGCATTGGTCTTTAATAGCTTCGTGTGCAAACTGAATAGCATTCAGCATTTCTTCTTCCGAAACTTCGTTCATTTCGCCTTCCACCATGGCTACGCCTTCCAAAGACGCACCTACAATCAGGTCAATATCGGCCCGGTTCAGGCTGGATAATGGCGGATTTATAATAAATTGCCCATCAATGCGAGCCACTCTTACTTCGGATATGGGGCCGTTAAACGGAATATCCGATACCATAATAGCTGCCGAAGCCGCTAATGCCGCCAGCGCATCGGGCAATATCTCGGCATCCGCCGAAATTAAGCTGATTAAAACTTGAGTATCGGCATGATAATCATCCGGGAACATGGGCCGTAAAATACGGTCTACTAAGCGACTGATCAAGATTTCATAGTCTGATAATCGGGCTTCCCGCTTCAGGAAACCACCCGGTATTTTACCAGAGGAAGCAAATTTTTCCTGGTAATCAACGGAAAGAGGTAAAAAATCAACTCCTTCTTTTGCATCTTTAGCCGATACCACGGTAGCCAGTAACATGGTACTACCCATTTTCACTACCACAGCGCCATCGGCTTGTTTCGCCAGTTTGCCGGTTTCCAGGGATATTTCCCGACCATCAGCCAAACGAATGGTTTTATTTATAACTTTATAGGACATTCTTTTTTAAATTAACAAACCAGGCAGCGGGGCCTGGGTACGTACTGTGGAGGATAAACTAAGAAAAAATAGAATTGCTATAAAAATAGTAGGGAACCCGTGTGCTGAATTCCCTACTATTTTTAATTATTTTCTGATACCGAGTTCGCTGATGATAGCCCGATATCTTTCGATATCAGATTTAGTTAAGTAATTTAATAACCGGCGGCGTTTACCTACCAATTTTAAAAGACCCAAACGGGTAGAGAAATCTTTCTTATTTGATTTAAGATGTTCCGTCAGGTGATTGATCCGGTGGGTAAAAAGGGCAATTTGAGATTCTGCGGAACCAGTATCGGTTTTAGATTTGCTCAGACTGCTTTTTTCAAAAATTTCTTGTTTCGTTTCGGTTGTTAATTTCATCAGGTAATACGACTAATCTGTCTTTTTTCCAGTTGTATATTCAATATAAAGCGCAAAGATAAGAATATAAAGTTTAAATATAAAATTTATATAAGAGATATTATCCTAAAAATTCTTCATTGAAATTATACCTAATAGAGCTTATACAAAATAAGAGATTAGAACATTAAACGTACTTGTTCGATTCATTCAGAAAGAATCTAGCCAGCAGGTAATCGGTTGGATACTTTCAGAATAATTACTGATGATGGAAGTACCAGCAAAAAGCTACATTAAGTTAAAGCAACAAGGAATTAGATAAAAAACCAGCCGGGGATAATATTAGCTATTATCACCGGCTGGTTTTTATATGATTTTTATCTCAATAATATAATGGTATCGAATGCGGCATCTTTCAGAAACCATTGCAGCGCCGGTATATCAACAAACATAAGTACTACCAGTAGGGCACAGAATAATACTACATACGTCATAAAATATTTACGGGTATATAACTTTTCCGAACCTTGTACCGGTGAGTCTTTCAGCAAACCTATCCTTAGATACCAGGAAAATAACAAAGCAAAGAATGGAAAGCTGATTAATAATTCTAAGCGGTTCTTTAATAAGAATATACCTAAAAAGAATGCGCAGGTAATGGCATAAAAGAACATCGAAATCAACAGGCTGTTTTCGGTATAAAATTGAAAAGAACGACGGTAAAGACCGGCCAGCTTCGGATCATTTATCAGGCGGTACTCGGCAAAACGTTTGGTTGCCATTAAGAAAGCGCCGCCCATCCAATAAGCCACAATTATACTGGTTGGTGGAAAAGTAAGCCAAGTTATATCCCAGATATTGGCGGGCAAAGCTACTACAGGCGTAAAAATAAACCAACCCAAAGCAAAACGAATAGGGTTGTTGATGGATTCTGACAAAACATCGAGGTAAACCCGTTCTTTCGAACGAAATGGCCGCACATTGTAAATAACGCCCATTACCAGCAATAATAAAGAAATTACTAAAAATTCAGTCGAAATATAATAAGCTAAACCTAAGCCTACGGAGCCCAGTAAAATATATTCGAAATAAACCAATAAGGGGTTTACTACTCGTACTACTGAAGTTCTTTTTTTCTTAAGTGGATGAAATTTATCGAATTCCGCATCCAAATATTCGTTAATAACATAATTGGCGGAGGCCACTAAACAAGTACTCGCTACGCCAATAATGATGCGGTAAATTAAGTTTAAATCAATGGGCACCTGGTAAACGATGAAGGCAAAAAGCATACCCGGAACCATAAACACGTTCTTTGCCCAGTTATCGGGACGAGCAATGGCTACATAGTCTTTAAAAGAAGCAGGAATAAGAATTGGTTCCGGATCGATTGCAGCTGATTCAGGAATGGTAGAATTGGGCATCATACTAATTGTGATTTGGTTTGGGTAAGTTGATCTATAAGTCTTTGGTAATGATTAAATTCGCGGTAAGGTTGTTTATCTATTATTAAGTAATTCATTCCTGCTTTTAAGGCGCAATCGCCATCCATTTCTTGCCGGTCTCCTATAAATAAACATTCACTTAAGTTTACGCCGGCTTGTGCCACCAGATAAAGCAAACCCTGCGGGTCAGGTTTCAACCTATCTACTTCCGGGTCGGTAGAAGCTACTATGTAGTCGGCGGCTAAACCCATAGCTTTTAATTTATCGTGCGCCTTATAATCCGAATAAATACCAATTTTAATTCCGTGCTGGCGCAGGGCTGCAAATAAGTCTTGGGTGCCCGGATAGGTGCAATCCGGTAAATATTGGTTAGGAATATCAAATATCCATTTTGCTACTACCTCTTTTATTTTAGGTACGGCATAGCCACCTTTTTGAGAGCACCAGTTATATTGTAAATTTTCTAAATCAGGACCAATGGCTCCGGCCTTTTTTTCCCGCTCCGAACGAAAATGGGCTAATATGCGCATTTCATTTAATCGCCAGGGCCGTACCATATAATACTGCAGCAAGGCACCCATCATTTTTTTTCGAAGCCGGGATTGATCATATAAGGTACCATCTACATCAAATATGACCAATTTAATAGAATCCCAATCAATGTTGTTATTTTGCACCATGCTGCCGGACTAATCTGCTCTAGATAAAATTAAATTTTTATCTAAGTAGTGATATACGATGTATACTTATTTACTATAATTTTTCTTTAAAAAATATAAAGAATTAACTAATGTTGCGATAATTTGTAAACACGACAAAAATATGAATATTTTATTTAAAATTTATAAATCTGAGTTATATATTTATTATTTAATATTACTACTTTTACCCATGTATAAATTTATAATATTTGTATAAACAGAGTAGATTTAAATATAATTTGTATGTTTTAATTATATTCTTAAATTCAATAAAAGCATTATTCACAAACGGGCTTATATACTCTTTTTTTAGTAAATTAGTTTGATTTCTTCTTATGAACAAGACTAATATATATATATTAGAATATATCTACGAAAATTAAGAATTTAGGTAGATCATTTTTTCTTATTATACCCTTAAATGAATTTTTCAAATCAGAATTTATTACTGCAGTCAAACGATTACGCTCCTGCTTCATCCGAAACTACTAGTACCAATTGGCGAATAGTATATGGAACCATACTGGCATTAGGTATATTATTTAGAGTATTTCATTATATCTATAACCGGTCGCTTTGGATTGATGAAGCTTACTTAGCTACCAGTTTAATAAATTTTGATTTTATCCGGCTTGCTACCCCGCCTTTGGAGTACGAACAGAAAGCGCCCATTGGCTTTTTGTGGGCCGTTAAATTAATGGTAGTGGTATTCGGCAAAAAAGAAATGGCCTTGCGGCTCATTCCTTTTCTTTGCGGTATTGCTTCTTTATTCTTTTTTTTGCCCGTAGCCCGGTATTTTCTTAAACCAGTCGGGGCCTTAGTTGCTTTTGGCGTTATGGCATTTGCTCCTCCCCTAATTTATCATACTGTAGAAATTAAGCAGTACGGATCGGAATTGCTGGCTACTATTTTAAGCCTGTATTTGTACATTAAATACCAGGACAAAAAAGAATTAAGTAGTTTATTAAGTTGGGGGCTTTGGGGAGCGCTACTATTATGGTTTTCTTATTCTGCCATTTTTATCCTGGCCGGTATAGCTATCGGTACATGTCTTAATTATATGTTCAGGAAAGAATGGCGTCACTTTTTCCGGTTGATAATACCTTTCTCCATGTGGTTGTTTTCTTTTGCTCTTAACTTTTTTCTGTTTACCTACAAGCACGCCGATTCTGCCTGGTTAACAACCTGGTTTAGTTTACGAGGAGGCTTTATGCCTCTACCTCCTGCTTCTGTTAATGAAGCAAAATGGTTTTTTCAGGCTTTTTACCGTTTCCTAGATTATCCTTTGGGAATGTTGTGGAATTTTGGAGATGGTAGTATTGCTAAATTTGCTTCTATTGTAAAAGCCGATATGGCGCTATTTACCTTGCTATTATGGGGCTGGGGAATGATAGTGCTTTATAAGAAGAACAGGAAGCATTTTTTAATTTTAACTTTCCCCTTACTCTTGACCTTACTCGCCTCCGGACTTAAGTTTTATCCCTTTTACGAACGACTTTTGGTATTTTTAGCTCCTCTGGCACTAATTTTTATCTCTACTGGTTGTGTTCAACTTTTGGCTTTGTTTCGGGCAAACAGGTTTATGGCTTATTTACTGCCGGTGTTATTATTACTCTGGCCTTTGTATACATCGGCCAACGATCTTTTACACCCCGATTTATTTGGCGGAAGGAAGAATGCCGGTGAAAGAGATGCTTTATTACATATAAAAGATCAATACCAGGAAGGTGATGTGGTTTATATCTACTGGAATTTCCTGCATACTTATTTATACTATAAAGAAGCATATGGTTTTGACTTCAAAAATGTTATAGCTGGAAGCGATAAAAAAATGCTGGCTAAAGATAAAGACGAATTTTTAAAATTAATGCAACCAGAACTAAGTGAAGTGGCGAAGTATAAAAGGGTTTGGTTTATTCATAACAGAATGTTAAAGTTAAACATAGGTGATTATGATGATAAACCCGCCTGGTATGCGGCGCAAGAAACAGAAGCCGGAACAATTTTTCAGACAAAATTTTCTACTATGGGTACTTTAGAAAAAGTATATGAAAAGCCTTATTTACGGGTAAGTTTATTTAACCTAAATTCTAAATAATAATAATAATATAATATTAAACTAATAATATATTTAAATCAAAATGCTTGGCATTTAAAAATATAAGTTTTAATTTTATCTAAAAATATATTGAACTTAAGTTATAGTATTTAGATTTACAATAAAATAATGCGCACTTAAATTAATTCCGGTATCTTCAAAAGATTTAATATTTATATCAATCTTCTATTTTGGTTTTTGATTTAAATAAAAATATGATATACAATAATTTAGGTTGGCAATCCTAAAGTTTATATTTAAAAAGTATTTTGCATCAGCAAGGGCTATATTTTGGTATTTGTCTGCTGATAAGTGATTAAATTAAATACAGATTAAAAATTAATTAAAATATTAATTATATACGTTTCAATATTTACTCTTAGTGAAACATAATTACTATGACTTAGTGGTAGTGGGGTCTAGTTTTGCCGCTACCTTTTTTCTTAAAAAATATCTAAGTAAAGCTCCGCTTACCGCAAAGGTTTTAGTATTAGAAAGAGGATATTTTTATCCGCATGCCGAACGGGTTAAAGAGCAGAGAGGAGAAACAACTGCATTTTCTAAGTTAAACGCCGATCCGCTTACGTCTATTGTTAATAAAAACCCGGAGAAAGAATGGATTTTCCAAACTGCTTTTGGCGGAAATTCTAATTGTTGGTACGGCTGTACGCCCCGGTTTATGCCGTCTGATTTTCGAATGAAATCGTTGTACGGAATAGCAAACGACTGGCCACTTAGTTACGATGAATTAGAACCGTACTACTCGCAAACCGAGGAGTTAATGTCCATTTCTGGTCCGGATGATACCCCATTTCCCAAAAGCAGCCCCTACCCTTTACCTCCTCATTTATTTACCACTGTTGACAAAGTTCTGAAAAAAGAATACGGTAACTTGTATATCAGTCAGCCTACGGCGCGGGCCAGAATGGCCGTAAATGGCCGTAATGCTTGTTGCGCTAACGCCGTGTGCCACGTCTGCCCCGTAAACGCTAAATTTACGATCGAAAATTCGAACATGGGGGTGTATGAGGATGAACGCGTAGAATTAATTTTTGGGGCCCAGGTTTCTAATTTAGATCTGCAGCAAAACGTTGCTAAAAAGGTTTATTTTGTAAAAGACGGGAAAGAACACCAAGTTGCGGCCGAAGCCTTTGCTTTAGGAACTAATGCTATTTTCAATGCCAATATTCTGCTTAATTCCGGCGATAAAAACCCGTATACTGGTAAAGGCTTAGGCGAGCAACAAGGCGTTCAGGCCATGGTCTATTTGGATAATTTGGCTAATGTGGGGGGCAGTACTTGGGTTAATGCCAACGGCTACATGTTGTACGAAGGCGATCACCGGAAAGAGTATGCCGCTTGTTTGATAGAGTCTAATAATGCGCCTTATTTTCGTTTGGAAAGAGGCAAATGGCGGAATATTATTGCCTTAAGAATGGTATTTGAAGATTTACCTTTAGATCAAAACTATGTTGCCACCACGGCTGATATCATGAAACCGGAAGTAATCTTTAAAGGAATATCGGACTATACCAAGAAGGCCATTGTAAAAATGAAAGAAAACTTACCCGGTATTCTGGCTTGTTTACCAGTAGAGAAAATAGAATATGAGGAACCTTATAGTACGGAATCGCATATTTTAGGTACTACCCGGATGAGTAATTCGGCAAAAGACGGCGTAATAGATAAACACCTGATACATCACCAATACCGGAATTTATTTGTTTTAGGCAGCGGCAGTTTTACCACGTATACGCCTAATAATCCAACCCTTACTTTATCTGCTTTGTCGTTATTTGCGGCTGATAAATCTTTCTAAAATATGTTAAGAAGAAAATTTTTAAAGTTAACTGGTTTAGGCACCGGGGCGCTGGTTACTATTCCAACTTTTGGTTTTGCTACTACCTCTTATGAGGAAGCAGTAACTGGAATATTAAAAAAGGAAATTGGATACCTGGATTTAGATAAAAAAGGAATAGAAAAATTTATTCAGGATTTCTCGAAAGATCATGATGAAAAATATCGCTTAAAGGTACGTGCCATGTATTTATTTGGCATTGAGCCTGAGCATTCCTATACGGTAAACGATATTGTGCGTACTTATTTATTGTCCACAGATTTTTTTCTAAACCAGATGAATGAGCGTAAAACTGTACATTACATCGGCTTATATAATCCTTATGTTAGACCGTGTACGCAGCCCTTTTCTAATCTCTATTACCCGGCAGTAACCAGTTAACTAGTTATTGTTATTACATTTTATTTCAGAAAAATATAAAACAACATTTACCTATTTACCTTACAAAATGCTCGCTGCAAAAACTTTATTATCAGGTATCAATCCTGATGAAAAGGAGACTACTCATTTAGCTTTATTAGAAGCCCACAACTGGCAATTTAAAGTATTCTCGGTACTCTGGGCCATTGCCGCTCTTTTTCACATGGCACATAGCGGCGTTTACGATATAAAGCTTAATTATACGCTGCTGAGTTTAGCGGCCATCTTTGTAATTTTTCGTCCGGGCAATCTGCTTGGATTTCTTTTGTTTATTGCATTACAACTTTACTCGGTATTCAATATGATGCCCCGGGTTAGTAACCACTGGATTTTCACGGCTTTCATTAATCTTACTATTCTGCATGCCCTTTTGTACTTAATAGTAAAGCAACGCAGTTTTCAGGTGAACCAGGGCGAATGGCTAAAAATGTTTGCTCCGGCGGTTCGCTTCGAAATCATTATTCTCTATTTTTACGCGGTTTTTCAGAAGTTGAATTCCGGCTTCTTTTCACCGGATGTAAGTTGTGCTACTGATTTGCTACAGGCCCAACTTCCTTCCTTTATAACTCTACCCCCCGGAATAATAGCTTTTAATGCCTATTTTACCTTATTAATTGAAGGAGCTATACCCGTGTTGCTTCTTTTTAAAAGAACTCGCCATTGGGGAATATTGTTTGGAGTGGTTTTTCATTGTATTCTGTCGTATAGCTCTTATAATGCATACTATGATTTTTCTTCCATGGTTTTTGCTGCCTATTTTTTATTTGCTAGCCCGCAATTTGGGGTTTTCATGGCGAGAAATTGGGCGTTAGTTAAGAGAGGTATATACTTCCGCAAAACAACCGCTACTTTTAATTTTAAAAAACTTACTTTTTTTATAGTTATTTTTCTAGTTGGATTAGCCATTATTCATGTGCTAAACAAACAGCTTTATGATTTTCATTCTTTTCACCTTTACTTTTACTGGACTAGCTACAGCTTGGTGTATATATACTTATTAATAAGATTTGTATATACTAAAAAATCTGTTGAAGCCGAAGCATACAGACCTTTATCCTTGCCGCATTGGTCTTTTATGATTTTGCCAATTATTGTATTCCTAAATGGTCTCAGTCCCTATTTAGGCTTAAAAACCGAGAATTCGTATTCTATGTTTTCTAACCTGCGGACGGAAGGCGGCAAAAGTAATCATTATATAATTCCGGTAAGTTTTCAGATATTTGATTATCAGAAGGATATTGTAGAGGTTATTTCATCGTCTGATAACGAATTACAGGAGGCGGCAGATACTAATAGTTTAATGGTATTCTTTACGTTCAAAGACCTGGTAGCTCAAAACAAGCCAGCCAAAGTAGAATACATCAGAAATGGCATTCACCAAACTTTTGAATTAGCTAAAGCACCGGCAAATAGTGAACTGCTGCAACCAAATAACTTTATATTAAGACAGCTTTTACGGTTTCGATTAATCAGTAAATACGATCCTCAGCCTTGCAGTCATTAAATATAACTTTGATTATGCGCCATTCTGTTTGATATATTCAACTCTTTCGTTCATCATAACTAATATAGCCGAAATATTTTTTATTGAGCTTTGCCCCAAGTTAAAACTTATTTTATTTCTTAAAACTCTTTTATATCCAATATAAAACAAAGGCGGATTTCTATCTTTACTTTGTAAGTCACTATAAATTTTAACTCCTTACCAGTCCAACTAATTTTCTGTTTGTAATAATATTGATGGAAGAACGATAAAAGGGAATAAAGAAAAGGTGAATTTTGTTCGTTATAAGTAATAGCTAAACTTGTAACTTTGCAGTATGAATTACCTTTCAGCAGAATCTATTTCTAAATCTTACGGCGATAAGCCACTTTTTAATAACTTAAACTTTGGTATAAGTCAGGGCCAGCGCATTGCTTTAGTAGGAATTAATGGTTCCGGTAAATCAACACTTTTACAAATTTTAGCGGGCCTTATGCCGCCCGACACCGGCTCCGTAAGTGTGCGTAAAGGCATAACCATTGGGTTCCTGGGGCAACAGCCGGTTTTTGATGAAAGCTTAACCGTAGAAGAAACAATTTTTGCGGCGAACAATCCTACCTTAGTAGCCATTCAGGAGTATGAGCATTGCCTCACCGATCCAGATACCAGCGGCGAACGCATGCAAGCCATTATGGAAAAAATGGACGAACTGAAAGCTTGGGATTACGAGATCAATATAAAACAAATATTATCGAAATTAGGTGTTTCCAACCTCGAAAGCCGCATTAGTCAATTATCCGGCGGGCAGCGGAAACGGGTAGCCATGGCGCGGGTTTTAATTGATGAACCAGACTTGTTGATTTTTGATGAACCAACGAACCACTTGGACTTAGATACCATTGAATGGCTGGAAAACCTATTAGCTGCTTCGCAAAGAACGTTGTTAATGGTCACCCACGACCGCTATTTTCTGGACAAAGTAGCCACCGAAATTGCCGAACTGGAGCGCGGTGAAGTATATACCTACAAAGGCACTTACAGCTATTTCGTGGAGAAAAAAGCCGAACGTGAACTGCAGCAAGACGCGGAAATAGATAAAGCCAAAAACCTGATGCGAAAAGAATTGGATTGGATGCGCCGCCAGCCCAAAGCCCGGGGTACCAAATCCAAATCCCGCATTGATGCTTTTTACGATTTAAAAGACAAAGCAAATTCCAAAGTAACAACTTCTAACTTAGAATTGTCGGTTAAAACTACCCGGCAGGGCGGCAAGATTATTGAAGTAGATCATATCAGCAAGCACTTTGGGGATAAAACTATTATTGATAACTTTTCTTACGTTTTTAAAAAGAAAGATCGCATTGGCATTATCGGCCCTAACGGAGCGGGTAAAACCACGCTGTTGAATATGCTAACCGGAAAGTTACAGCCCGATTCCGGCGAAATTTCCGCTGGTGAAACCACGAAGTTTGGCTATTACACCCAAAACGAACTTACCTTCCGGGAAGATCAGCGGGTAATAGATATTGTAAAGGAAGTAGCAGAAGTAGTGGAGACCGGCAAAGGGGAAATCATAACCGCTGCTCAGTTCTTACAACATTTCCAGTTTAGTCCGGCCATGCAATATACCTTTGTGAGCAAGCTGAGCGGGGGCGAAAAACGGCGGTTGCAACTATTGCGCGTGTTAATTAAAAACCCCAACTTCCTGATATTAGATGAGCCTACGAATGATTTGGATATTATTACCTTGAATATTCTGGAAGATTTTCTGTTAAATTTTGGGGGTTGTTTGCTCATTGTTTCCCACGACCGGTATTTTATGGATCAGTTGGTAGAGCATATTTTTGTTTTTGAAGGCGAAGGAAAGATTCGAAATTTCCCCGGCAATTATACCGATTATCGCGAATTTGTAGCCTTGCAAGAGCAGGAAGAAAGACAATCGGCGAAGCAAACCACTAGTGCTGCTCCGGTTATATCTAAAACAGCCTCTACTGATGTACCGAAGAAAGTAAAAGCCTCCTTCAAAGAAAAGCAGGAATTCGTACAACTGGAGAAAGCTATTGCGGAATTAGAAAATAAAAAAGCGGCTCTGCTGCACGAAATGAACCGGGAGAATGCCAGCCACCAGCAAATAGCAGATAA
>Ga0210040_10003456_pt1 | contig 21323 bp, 22 predicted proteins | sample CryGeyCG12114_NA_FD_185462 | JGI IMG/M metagenome (GOLD analysis project Ga0210040, IMG submission 185462) | Groundwater microbial communities from aquifer - Crystal Geyser CG19_WC_8/21/14_NA (SPAdes) (version 2) | ecosystem: Environmental > Aquatic > Deep subsurface > Groundwater | place: USA... | reverse complement strand
TAATAGTCCTTCTGTTTGCTTCAATGGTCCAATGGCAGCAAGACTACTGATAAAAATGAACTTCTGCAAATTGGTTCCGGCATTTTCTATAGCTTCTGCCAGGTTGATGGTATAAGTTGCATTTACGCGGTTATATTCTTCCTGGCTTTTTGCTTTCGTAGTTCCCGCAGCATGTATTATAAAATCATATTGCTTCTCCTGAAGTTCTTTTTGAAGGTTTTCTATACTTGAAAAATCAGGAAAAGTATAGTTGATGTTATAAGGCGAAAGGTGCTTTATATCACTGCTTTTACGAACAGCAGCATATACGTCTAAATCTTTTGCCAAAGCCGCTTCAATTAAATGAAAACCCACAAAGCCACTTGCACCTGTTATGAGAACCTTTTGCTTCATATTGCTTTTTCGTAAATGCGATAGGTTTTATAAATTCTTCCATTTATGTTTTCCATCGCTTTATTCATCATCTCATTATTCTCTAAAATCCAGGATGCTTCTCCGCCCTTTATACCTTTCTCTCCCGCTTTTTTAATTATTTGTGCATAAAAACAAGCCTCAATCCCCATTTTCCTGTAATCCTCAATTACACCTAAGGTTATTATTCGGACGTAATCAACTTTTTTGAGGCCTAGCAATAACTTGAAAATTCCTGTTGGAAATAATCTTCCTCTTTTTACTTTAATCTGAATTTGATTTACGTCAGGTACAGCGAGTGCCCAACCTATCATTTTTCCCTCATGCTCTGCAACCAGGCAGAAGTCTGGATCTAAGATCATCTTCAAATCCTTAGCGAGGTAATTAAACTCATTGTCTGTAGCAGGAACAAAGCCGAGGTTTTTATCCCATGCAGAATTATATATTTCCCTTATTTTTTTTACTTCGTTTTTAAAGTCTTTAATATTTACCTTTCGGATAGTTATATTTTTTTGCGCCAGCCTTTTCATCAGGGCCTCCTGCAATTTTACGGCTCTGTCGCTTACTGTATCTGTTTTTATATCATAAGCAAATAAATCAACTTGTTTATGAAAACTATTTTGTTCATAAAGCTTAATATAATAAGGTTGATTATAGGTCATCATTGCAACAGGAGGCTTATCAAAACCATCCACTAAAACACCTACAGTTTCATTGGTAGAGGGATTGACAGGGCCTATCATAGTATTAACACCTTTTTCTTTCAGCCAATTTCCGGCTGCATCAAATAAGGCTTTAGCTACGGCCTGATCGTCTACACAGTCAAAGAACCCAAAAAAACCATCATTAGCATTATTATACTCGTTATGGTTTTTATTTAAAATAGCCGCTATTCGTCCGACTATTTTATTTTTATTATCATATGCTAAGAATGCCTGTAATGAAGAATGTTCATGAAAAGGGTGTTTTCCCGGCGTTAAAAGGTCTCTTTGTCCAATAAAAATTTCGGGAACATAGTTTGGATCTCCTTTGAATAAATCGTGAGGAAAATCTACAAATGCTGCCAATTCCTTTTTATCTGAAACCGGGATCACTTTCATAGTTCAAACTTTTGCTTCATTATCGGTATTTCCAATATAGCAGCAGCTTTTGATAGTTTTTCTACAGCCTCTTCAATCTGAGCAAATGTATGCGTAGCCATAAGTGAAAATCTCAGGAGTGAAGCATCTGACGGAACAGCAGGAGATACTACGGGGTTTACAAAAATCCCTTCTTCCTGCAACATTTTTGTAAGCTGAAAAGTCTTATCATTATCTCTGACATAAACCGGAATGATAGGACTTTCTGTTGGACCTAATTCAAACCCCTCGTCGAGCAGAAGTTGCTTTGCATATCTTGTATTCTCCCAGAGCTGCTCAATTCTTTCAGGTTCAGACTCTATAATATCCAGGGCTGCAATTACACTTGCTGCTGAAGCAGGAGTCATGCTTGCGCTAAATATTAAAGAGCGGGCTTTGTGTTTTAAATAATCTATCAAAACTTCATCTCCGGCGATAAAGCCACCTAATGAAGCAAGAGATTTACTAAATGTACCCATGATAAGGTCTACTTTATTTGTAAGACCAAAGTGAGAGGCAGTGCCTGCACCATTTTCTCCAATTACACCAAGGCTGTGTGCGTCATCAACCATTATGTTGGCGCCCCATCTTTCTGCAATCTTAACAATCTCAGGCAGGTTGACAATATCGCCTTCCATACTGAATATACCATCAACGGCAATTAGTTTCACCGCTTCTTCCGGCAGGTTCGATAACTTTTGCTCAAGATCAGCCATATCATTGTGCCGATATTTAACGGTTTTTGAGAAGGAAAGTCTTGAGCCATCTATAATAGATGCATGATCATATTCGTCAAGGATAAGGTAATCCTGCCTTCCTGTAATACTGGATAATACTCCAAGGTTAACCTGGAAACCTGTGCTGAATAAAAGGGCAGATTCTTTTTTTACATATTTAGCGAGTCTTTTTTCTAGCTCTATATGTATATCAAGCGTTCCATTTAAAAATCTTGAACCTGCACATCCCGTCCCATAATTATCAATAGCTTTTTTTGCGGCTTCTTCAATTTTTGGATGATTGGTCAATCCGAGGTAGGAGTTAGAGCCAAACATTAAAACCCTTTTACCATTTAGTACAACCTCAGTATCCTGACCACATTCAATTACCCGGAAATATGGGTATAAACCAGCCTGTTTAATTAGAGCAGCATCTTTAAACTGTTCTATCTTCTTATGTAGTTTTTTCTGCATTATCCAATGTTTAAGAAGCCTTGCATGTTTTGTCTATGAATCAATATATTCTCATATGCTAACTTTTACCGTTATTATTGGCCTAAGTTGCAGTTTAATGGTCAAAAGGTAAAAATAATCATTTAATAGCCTTAGCTAAATGCTTTTTAAGGTTTTAAGTTTAATTAAATCCCATATTATCTACATACTACCTACTATTCACGATTAAGTTATTTCAAAATTTTCAACATTTACACATCAGCTGTAAAGGATGGAAAACGGTCTTCTTCATCCATATAAATCTTAATAAAACATATTTTGACCGTTTTCGTTTTGACGTCGATTAAGCTTTTATGCCATCTACCATTATATCTACCATCAGATCAACTCCATGCTCACAAGATCGTACGATTTGAGATACGGGAATTGGTAATTCCAAACCCCGAAAGGCGACAACCAGTGTACATGCAAACAACTCCATATCCTTCTCCGGCAATTCTTTAAACTCACCTGACTGAACTCCACCCTTAATAATCTCTTTGATTATGTCTATCTGAGTATCGTCGTGTTTTTGCTTGAGCCTAAGTAGAGTACTGATATGATTAAATATTTCTTCATACACAACTATACTTAAATTCTGTAGCTTATACATTAGGCCCACCCTCGTTCTGCAATATGCCTTAAGCTTATCTTTAGCCGTTGTAGCCATATTAATAGCCTGGCGTGTGATGCGTAGAAGATTTCTCATCTCTTCGTCTACAACTGCTTCAAAAATTTCTGTTTTGCCTGGAAAATAATAATAGAGGGTACTCTTGCCTTTGCCCATTGCATTAGCAATATCTTCCATGGTTGTTTTTTTCAAACCATGCTGAGCAAAAAGTTTTTTTGCGGTGGAAAGTATTTCCCTGACCATCAATTCATCTTTTGTTATCTGCTCAACCATCTTTTTTTTTCGACCGTTTCTAAAATTTAGTCCAAAATTAGAGGTAAAAACTTAAATAAAAAATTATTTTAAAAAAAAGTTGTATGTATTGAACTAAAAGGTAGAAAAGAAGGTTATTTTTTTGTAAACTTTTTTATTGGAATTAATAAGTCACTCAAGCCGTTTATTTTAATCTCGTAAATTGTTCCTAATAACACCCCAAGTTTACCTTTTGGAAATCCCTTTCGTTGAAACCATTCAAGATAAGAAACCGGAAGATTGCAAAGAAGTGTGTCTTTATACTTGCCAAATGGCATTTTCATTGTAACCAGTTGTAGCAGAATTTTGGGATCAGGCCCGGCCATCTCTTCATTCATGATATAAATATTAGCAAAACTCAGAAAGCTGGAATGGCAACATGTTATTCTTCGTAAAATTCTATCAACGACCCGAAATAAGTCTCGTTCCAACCTTCCACAATGTCATCATATTCGCTATCAGGAATATTTGTGTGTTGAAGTTCAACAGAGGTGCCTTTTTTATGAGGATGAAGTTTAATAGTTACAATAGATGGCTCTTCCTGGTCGCCGAAGTACCATTCCTGGACGATTTTTTTCCCCTCTTCAAATTCAAGATTTTGTCCCACAATGCTTTCATTCCACAAAGAAAATTCTGATCCTGGTTCAGTTGACATTTCTGCTTTATCTCCTGACCAAAGTTGAATGGTAGCAGGATAGGTCAGTGCTTTATATAAAACTTCAGGTTCGGCAGGAATGAGATAATATTTTTTGAAGTTTTTCATTTAAAAAAGGTGTTTAGTGAAGGTTACGATACCATAAAGTTCTTTAAAATTTTTGATGGAAAGCGAATGGCAGAAAACAGAAATATCAAAAAAATGAATACTGAGGCTAAATAGTAAGACAAAGTTGAACGGAGCGTCGCCACCACTGTTTTATCAGGGATATTAGCTGGTTACCAAAAAAGGGTTTCAAAGCTTTTATAGAATGGCGAAATAAACGAATGATAAAGAATTAGTTTCATATGAAAGGAGGGTTTTGGGAATAGCCCGTAGGGGAGAAGTAGGGCTTACCAGTTTATATTTTTTTCTATAAATGTTATCAGGCTTTCTGCCATGGCTTTTTGTTCGTTTACTTTGGGGTGACCCGGCGTATTTTTATACGGGAAGAAGTGTGTATAGATTTTAGGATCATTTAATGTTTTTATTGCCTGTGCAACATATCCCGGCCATGGTGAACCTTCTCTTGTCGCGTCCATATTGCCTAAAGCGCAGATGATGGTGGATTTTGGATATGTAGTTCTAAGGGTAGTAACAAAACTTCTATATGCTTGTATTATTTCTGTTTCACCAGGCTTTTTTGTTCCAAACCTCGCTTTAAATTGTTCATTTGCCGGATTGTTGATAATCCAGGAGTCGTTTTGAAACAGGTTGATAACCACTACGTCAGGTGTATAATTTGAAAAGTTCCATTTACTGTTTGCGTCTGTTGCATCTGTTCTGTCGTACATCTCCGGCATTATTAATGGAAACCAACTGACCGTGACCCCAATTCCACTTTTGGCAATGCAAGAGTATTGAGCATCAAAATGCCGGGCAGTTATCGCTGCATACGATACATAATTATTTTCAAAGTAACCTTTATAAGAATCGTTGCCGCTGCTATCTTCCGTTGCATAGCCACAGGTTATTGAATTGCCATAGAATTCAATTTTTCTTTTTTTCAATGGGGGCGGAGGTAAAAGCTCTGTATTTTTCTCCATATCAAAACCAAACAACCACGTTTTGCCTTTATCCCATTCTGTACGCTTAAATAGTTCAACGGTGTGTTTGCCTGTTGATAAACCACTTGCCAGCACATAAGAATGCTTAACTGTATCAGTATGTATTTTAGTTATGGATGTGCCATCAACAATTACATTATAATAATTAGATGTGTCACTGTCTTTAAGAATTGCAGAAACACCTGTTCCTTCAAAAGTTACCCTTGCAGTGGTGCCTGACCAGGAAAGCTCCGCTGCTCCGTTTTTATAAGCTATTCTTCCTTCGTATTGTATATCATTATTATTGTAAGCAATAATGCTTTTATTGGTAGAACAGCTGACAATGGATAGTACAGGCAGCAATAAGTAGCAAAGTCGTTGATAAAGCATGCAATGGCAATGGTTGTGTTGATAAGTAAACTAGCAGCCTAATTAAATCAGCCACGATTAGTGAAATTGTAACTACTACAAATATAAAAGTGAAGTAACTACTTCAACTCATAAAATGTCTGGTTTCTTTTAAACAGAATTTTTTAACCATCCTAAAATTCTATCAGTAAAAGTTTCCGTCAAAGGCTTTCCGAAGTACTTTCTATTTTCTAAGTATTTGATTGCCTGCTCAACATCGTAAGATGTGTTTTTGGCACTAGTTAAAAGTATCCTTGTTTTTGCCCCGCTACATAAATAAGTGTTCCCAAAACTGCACCAACAATTATTGTTGTAATCAATATACTTTTCATAAATCTATTGTTTATTCTGGAGGTGCAATTCGTATACCATCCCTAAAAGCTTACACCTATTGCGTATTAGAGTCAGGCATGAATAAAGGTGCAACCAGGAAGTTATTTTCCTTAATCCTGACGGTGAAAATTTCATCAAAACCTTCGGTGAATTCTGGTTGCTGTAGCCGTTTAAATGTTCCTCCAATGCCTGCTGGTGGTACCTGTTCTTTTTCAGTCCTGCTTTTATTTCGGGTTATTGCTTCTCCTACCGTAGAGACGAAAGAATAACCTATGACTTTAAATTTGTACTCTTTTGCTTTTTGAATAAAATTTTGCCTTTCTTCCTTTGTAGAGTTTGTGTTATCGATGACAAAGCGCTGTTGAGTTGCAAGGCAAGTCTCTAAAAAGATAATTTCTTTTCTTCTGGTATTGAATAGGTCAAGCGAAATTCTGACATGCGTTTTAAAAAATCTTTCTTTGTAAAAGGTCGTTTTACCAGATGCCTGGATACCACAAAAAATGATTGCTTCCATTAAGATTTATTGCAATAAATTATTGTACAATCTTAGAGCCTGATTTAAGTCCTTTAGAGTTTTAAAAATAGGTTCATTGGTAACAAAATTAATTTGATACAAACTTTAGCCCAATGAGTGAACTGATAAGCGTGAAAAGAAAGAAAAGCCGCCAAAAACCTGCAGGTTCCTTAAAGAAAAAGATACCTACAATTACCGATCCTACGGCACCTATACCGGTCCATACTGCATAAGCTGTTCCTATCGGCAGAGTCTGTGTTGCTTTGTACAATAGAAACATACTAATCGAAAGGCTGATAAAGAAACCAATCATCCATAGGCTGGCAGTAAATCCTGTTGTTTGTTTGGCTTTGCCAAGGCAAGTAGCAAAGCCAACTTCAAATAAACCGCCAATAATAAGTAGTATCCAATTCATAATTAAGCGTAAAAAGCTGTCTAAATTTGTTTTTTTTGGAAACCAGCATTTGTATTTTATCGGATCATTTGTGGCGACGCTCCGTTCATCTATAGGTTTTCATGGCGTCTTTAAGTTCTGATATTAAAGTCTTAACTAATTTTAAAGAGCCTCTAATATCCGGAAGATTTTTATTATGCAAAAAAGCTGCAAATATGAAAGAATAAAAGGTTGATAACGGTTAAAAAAAGCCAGAGTTGTAGCCCCGGCTTTTTTTAAAGGTTGTTGCAACCTAACTATTAGAACCAATTTTATTTTTTTATTTCCGGTTTTGTTTTTATATCTGTCTCTTCCTTTTCTTGAATGGATTGTTGACCAGTCTCCACCTCAACCGTTTTTGTCGTTACAGCATAATGATTTGGATGTATTTCAGATCCGTATTTTACAGCATATGCTTTTGTAAACTCGGCGCCGAAATAAAGAATAATAGAAGAATAATATATCCAAAGTAATAATACTACTAATGAACCAGCGGTACCGTACGTGCTGCCAACATTGCTTTTACTGATGTAAAATGATATAGCAAATTTTCCGATCATAAACAAAATTCCAGTAGCTATGGCTCCGGATCTTACATCCTTCCATTTTATTTCTGCGTCAGGAAGAACTTTAAAAATAACCCCAAAAATGACGGAAACAACAAGAAGTGTAATGAGAATGTTAATAATGTAAAATACGACAACAGTTACATCTGGAAAAAATGCTCTTAGTCTTTCACTAAAACCATCTACTATTGTTGTCACACCAAGTGATACCAGTAAAAGAAAACCAAGACTAACAATAACCGAAAAGGATAGAAACCTGTTTTGCAACATTTTAAGCCAGCCTCTTTTTGGCTTTGGTTTCAGTCCCCAAATCTGGTTTATTGAATCCTGTATTTCTGCAAAAACAGTTGTTGAACCTACGAGAAGTGTTATTCCTCCAATAATTGCAGCAATTTTACTTTTGCCTGCGAGTGAAGCACTTTTAATCATTTCCTGCAATTGAGCTGCTGTATCAGCGCCGACAAATGAGGTAAGTTGGTCATAGATTTTGCCCTCTACTGCTTCTCTGCCTAAAAACCATCCACAAAGTGAAATGATGACAATAAGTAACGGAGCCATTGAAAAAACTGTATAGTAAGCAAGTGAGCCACTAAGTTTGGTCACCTTATCGTTACTAAAGCCTGAAAAAGCATTTTTTAATACTTCTATCATTCCCTTAAAGGACACTTTTTTTTTCATAACCTATCTTTTTCGACAGATTACTGCAAAAAAGCTACCATGTCTGCTACAGGGATAATGCTTACTATAAATCAGAAACTAATTATTGGTTAAATAGGAGTCCGGACAAGTATTATAATAGACTTTATTTTAGAATGATCTACACTTTTGCCAATGAGAACAGTAGTTTTTAACCAAAATGAAAATTTAAACTAAAACAGGAGCGATAAGCGTTTTATAACAAGAGGTAAAATCTATTTTATCTGAATCTCAATATTTTTATTAATCTCATCTGTACAATATTTAATGAAAGTTGATACAACAAAATCGACCTGGTTATAGTCCATGGGTTTTGTAAAAAAGCCAGCATTGTGTTTTGCTGCAAAAGCCTTATCAATAGGCTGGGAAGAAGTAGTAAACAGAATAGCGGGGGCATTCTCAAATCTTTTCATCTCCCGGATTTTTGCCAGGGCTTCCTTTCCATCCATACGCGGCATGTTAATATCTAAAATGATAAGGCATGGGGAAGGTGCTGTTTGTGGAATGTTTTTTAAAAACGAAATTGCTTCAAGGCCGTCAGACACACAAATAAGTTCAACTTTATTAGCGTAATGGCTAAAGGCATCTCTTATCAACTGTATATCGTCTACATCATCATCTGCATACAAAACAACAAGCTTTGCTGACATTATTATTGGCTTTTTAAGGGGTTAAGAGGCGCAAAAATATGTAAACAATTGGTTTTTAGAGGTCAAGATTTAAAACATTTCGAAAAATTATGTAAAACTGTATTGAAAATTTTAGGAGAAGGGTGATTATACTGCACAAGGGTTAAAAAGTGAGTAGGTTTTTTTTGAGCCAGACTGAATTACTACTATGAAGCAGCAGTTGCGTCGCACTCTTGTACTTTTTTTCGCTATTTATAAAAACAAAACACCACTAATTTATCCCTTGCTAAGTATAGATGTATAGGCGTTATACGCTTAGGTAATCCCCGACATTTATTTGTGACAAGTAAGGTGTGAGAAGGTCAACAGAAGTAAAACAATGAATGTCTGATATAAAGTATCTGTACTTTCTATAAAAAACTTCAACATAAAAGGTCTGTACCTGGTATACAACTATGCTTTGCTGCTGATGATTACGCTTGCCGATATAGACCCCTTCCTCGTATATAACATCTATTTGTCTTCGCTTAGGTAGTAGCATAAAATCATGCAAAGTCATAGGGTAGCGCTTTTTACTATTGAAAACAAAGAACATGCTTAAAACCCGGATAGGCCCGCATGTAATTAAGCGTAAAAACATGTCTAAGTCGGGATGCAGGGGCAACACCTGTTTGAATCATTAATAATGAGACCGTTTTAAAACACATAAATTTTACAATTGATTTAAGAGTCAAAAAATTAAAGCTCAAAATAACAGCACGCAACTAATTTTCTTTTTTTAAGTAAATCTTTTTATTAATGTCTTTTCTGTTTTTTATGGGGACATCGTATAAATACGAGTACAAAAAGGATTTTTTCGTGTAAAAAATAACACGAAAAAGATACCCATAACAGTTATAATTATAATAGAAGCCTTTAAACCAGGCTGAATGAACCTTACAATTGCACTAGACACGTCTTGTTACTCATTATAGATAAGAGTAAGTTAGTCTGTAAAAGTTCAGGGAGACTCTAATCAATCCCTGAACTTCTGGGATAAGTTTTCGCATTACAAAACAATTACACTGTTATGTCCTCCAAATTCATTTACGCTTACGCTATCAGCTTCCGGTTCATTTACCCATTCAGTTTCATTGACTCTATACTTAAACTCATGTTGAGTATTTTTTGGTAATGAAACTTCTGAGGTGAACGTGCCGTCTTTTTTCTTACTCATTACAATTGAATTTTCCCAATCGCTATTGAGGCCGAGAATTTCAACAGTCTCCGCGTTTTCAACTTTAAATGAAAATTTTACTTTGCAATAATCCTTTGTTTTAAAATAAGTTTTTTGTACCATGCTCTTTAAGTTAAAGTTTAGTTATTGCTTTATTCAGACACCGACAAAAGGTAACCCCTCGACGGCCTTAAAAAAACCTTGAAATGTAACTTTGCATTATTTTGTCAAGTGCAGATGCTGACATTATTTATTTAGTTGAAAAATTGGAGAATATTCTATTTATAAAGTACATCTGTAGAAAGATAGTTGATTGAGGTAATTTTATTATTTGAAATCCAGTTGTTTTATAAATCGGAGAAGGTGCTCAACATTTCTATTGTTTCTTCTCATGCATCTTAGAATTACTTAACCAGCATCTCATGCTCGCTTTTATTAATAATAATTTCAATTTGTGAGTTTTCATTGCTGTACTGTATTACATTCGTTTAATTAATAACATTACAATGATAAATAAGCTGATTGTTTGTTTTTTGGCGATGTCAATAACTATTGTAGTAAACGCTCAACCAGTAAAGTCTTATGGAAAATTAAGAGTTGATGGTGTTCATTTGGTAGATGAACATGGTTCACCTATAGTGCTACGGGGAATGAGTTTTGGCTGGCATAACTTCTGGCCACGGTTTTACAATGGGGATGCAGTGAGGTGGTTACACAAAGATTGGGGTAGTACAGTTGTCAGGGCTGCTATGGGGGTAGAGCCAAAAAACGGTTATATTGAAAAACCGGAATGGTCAAAGGAAAAGGTAAAAGATGTTGTTGATGGTGCCATAAAAGAAGGTATATATGTAATAATAGATTGGCACAGTCATAACATCAGGCTTAAGGAAGCCAAAGAATTTTTTGCTGATATGGCTAAAACATACGGAAGTTATCCAAATGTTATCTATGAAATTTTCAATGAACCGGATGAGGAAAGCTGGGCAGATGTAAAGGCTTACTCAACCGAAATAATTTCTACAATAAGAGCAATTGATCCGGATAACGTTATATTAGTAGGTAACCCGCATTGGGATCAGGATGTCAATGTAGTAGCAGATGACCCGATTAAAGGCGTGTCAAATGTTATGTACACTCTTCATTTTTATGCTGCAACACATAAGCAGAGTCTTCGTGATCGTGGTGATTATGCTCTAAACAAAGGTCTGCCAATTTTTATTAGTGAATCTGCCGGAATGGAAGCATCGGGTGATGGGCCGCAAAATAATGAGGAATGGCAAAAATGGATCAATTGGGCTGAAGAACGAAAAATAAGTTGGGTGACATGGTCAGTTTCTGATAAAAATGAAACCTGTTCTGTCTTGCAAACATCAGCAAATGAAAACGGAAAATGGGAAGAGAAGGACCTGAAAGAATCTGGTAAGAAAACAAGAGAGCTATTGAGAAGTTACGCAAAGCAAAAATAGAGGCGGTTCAATAAGTATGTTTTTCGCGCCTAACTTGTGTATGGCGTAAAGAAGGTCAAGGAAAAACATTTACTTCAGGTGATATAATCAATATAAAAAGGAATAGGTTGTCTTTGTTGACGACCTATTCCTTTTTTATATTGATCCCGAATATCTCAATGTCAATAATAACAATTATTGCTTTCTGTCTTCACCTTGTCTTTCCAGCATCCAACCGGGATATTCCGGCTGAAGCTTACTTACGTCATCTAGTTTTTGCAGTTCTTCTATTGTAAGTGTCACCTGAATTGATTTTAGATTGTCTTCTAACTGCTCCGGTTTTTTAGCACCAATAATAACGCTGGTAACAGCAGGTTGATGAAGTAACCAGGCAAGTGCGAGTTGAGCAACGGATATTCCTTTATCTGCAGCTATTGGTTGCATCACATCTATTATGTCAAATGCTTTTTCTTTATTAACCGGTGGAAAATCAAAGTTTACCCTACGACTATCTTCTGGTCCCTTCATGTTTCGGCCGTACTTGCCACTCAATAATCCGCCGGCAAGTGGACTCCAAACCATCAAACCTACTTTTTGATCTTGTAGCAATGGTATTAATTCGCGTTCAAGGTCTCTGCCTGCTATCGTATAATAGGCTTGTAGTGACACAAATTTAGAAACGTCTTTGTAGGTAGAATACGAAAGAACTTTCATTAGTTGCCAGGCTGCAAGATTACTGCAACCTATATAACGGATCTTGCCACTTTGAACAAGATCTTCCAAAGCACGCAACGTCTCTTCGAGAGGCGTCAGCGGATCATAACCGTGAATTTGGTATAGGTCTATATAATCCATATTAAGACGGCGAAGACTCTCTTCTGCCTGTTGCATAATATGTTTCCTTGTAAGTCCAGAGCTATTTGGCCCTTCACCCATCTTTCCCCTGACCTTTGTTGCGATTACCAGGTCATCTCTTTTTAGTCCAAGATTACGAATGGCTTTCCCCGTCATTTCTTCAGACAGCCCTTCTGAGTACACATTGGCTGTGTCAAAAAAATTTATTCCTGCTTCAACTGACCGTCTGACCAGTTCATCAACCGGGTCTTGTGCTAATTCACCAATCGCAGTTCAATAGCCTTTGCCGCCAAACGTCATGGTACCAGGCACAACTCCGAAACCTTTAAGCCTGTATTTCCTAAAATTTTATATTTCATAACTATCTGTTTACATTATTAAAACATGCTTATAGAAAAAGTGAAGGATAAAATTTTGCGCCACGTAATGTTAGGATAGTTAATTATCGCGCCATTATATTGTTTATACTTCTCGCCTATCAAGTTTGTGCAGTGGTGAATATTGAATAAGTCGTATAAGTGTGCGACGCAACCATGTGAAATAGTAGAAATATGGCCGGTCTCAAAAAAACTCATTGCACGTTTCGGACGACAAGTATAAGTAGGTTTTAGTAAATAAAAAGAGCTGGTCAAAGACCAGCTCTTTTTATTTACTAAACTTCAATTTCTATAGAGTCGATTGATTTGGAACTCCGACTATTGTATAGCCTCCATCAGGTTCGGCTTTATAATAAGTGTCATCAGGAGTGACATACAGCTTTTCTCCGTTCAACGTTATTGTTTTATAATTGGCAGGCAGCTGTTCTACTTTATCGCCTATCTGCGGTGAAGATTGTAAAGGCGCCTGATCTGTATTATCAATTTCACCATTTTTTCCTACCACTGTATACACTTCTTCTCCTTTAGAGTTCTGGTCTTTTTTATAATAAGTGCCGTTAAATTCATAGAACTTTTCACCATTTACTATTACTGATTTAGAGCCAGTTGGTAATGATGAAACCTGGGCTCCCATTGGTGCATCCACTACCTGATAGTTTCTGTCACTATAACGCCTGTAATAAATACCTTCGGAAAAATAATATTGGCTCGGACCTACCATGATTGGAATATAACCACCCGGAAGGATTGCAACTTGTAAACCGATTGGTGGCATTACACGTCGGTAATAACCATTAAACGGTCTGTAATAATCACCGCCAAAATAATAATAAGGATTGCCGCCAAAAACAATTGATACGCTGGTGCGGGGAAGTGAAGAATATCTTGGGTAACTATTATAGTAAGAATTATAACGAGGTGTAATTCTTACTGCCGGACGATAAGATTGATCGCCCCTTCCATAGTACCTATTGTAATTACCTCTCGAGCCTCTTTGTGCAATAGCAGCAGAACTAAGCGTAACAGCAGCAATTGCCGGGATAAGAAAATATTTAATTGAAGTTTTCATAGTACTAATAATTATGGGTCCAAATTTCATTAATATTTATGGTAAATAAAACTAAAATCGGTGAATTTGCATAACATATAGATGACTAATAATTAATAAGAAAACCTCTGCCACTACTTCTGATTAAACAAAAATGTGTAGTAAAAAAGGTTACTCATTTTGCGGAAAGATTCTTAACATTTTTACGAATCTTCCTAAGTAATATTTGTTTAGGGGAGTTATAGTTACACCGTTGGCTTTACCTGATGAACTATGAATGAAACTAATGGTGTCATTGTTATTTGAAGTTACAATACCCATGTGGCCCACGTCGCGGATTGTACTATCGGTGCCTGTAAATAAAACAATATCGCCTGGCTTTGTTGCGCCTATGTTTATTTGCCTTTTTACATGGGTAAAGTCGACAGATGAACGAGGCACGTTTATATTAAAATGATTAAAGACATGCGTAATAAAACCAGAGCAATCAAAACCAACAGCCGGATCAGTTGAGGCATACTTGTAGGGTCTACCCATCAGGGTTTGCGCATAAGTTATCAATTGGGCAGGGGTTGTATTACCGGTGTGTATTATTTTTTCCTGTGGAGAATAATCAATTTGTTGTAGGGTTGGTTGTATTTGTTGTGCGGCAGGTATTAAAGTATCTTCCATCGTTTGCACTGTGTCAGAGGCATTTATGACACTGCTTTGTTCCTTTTCAGGTTCATTACAGGCCAGAAAAAACATTAACAGTAATAATAAGCTTTTCATGTATTCGGTTACTCTCAAAAATCTGTCCAGAGCTTCATCAAACCTTTTCTCTGTTTATGAATTTAAATGTACCCGTCAATAAAAGTTTAACTACAAGTTGAAGTTTTAAAAATAGGTTTGAAACGTCTTTCCCAATGTGCCGGGCATCTTCTTTGTTATTAATGTTGATTATTTAAATACGGATGCGTTGAATAAAGAATCAGAGTACAAACAACCTTTATGATTTCTTTAGTCCCGTATTAATGAAGCGACATAATTGGAAGGTAATTTATTTTAGCAGGTTCTTTAGTATAACTTTTGTAAAAAAGGTTTTCCCAAACTCCGTGTCTTCTTGGCATCACCAATAGTAGTTGTATTTGTTTGTCTTCAACAAATCGTCCGATTGCACCTACTATTTCATTTTCCCATAATGTATGGTAAGTGGGAGAAAGTTCATTAAGCCCTGCATGCAACATAGCTTCGTTGGCAGCCTCGGTAGAGCCCGGTTTTATTTGTTGATTAGTAACATAGACAACATGTAAATGAGAGTCTGTAAAGTTGATAAGATTCTTAATTGTATTAATAGATGTACTCAGATTAACGTTTTTGATGTTGCAGGCAAAAGCGATATTTAGCAAAGTACGAAAGCTTATATCAGGAGGAATAGTCAATACAGGCACAGACAAATCGCGGAGGGCGTTCAAAATATTTTCATCCCATGACCACAACTCTCCATAGTAACCGCCTGTACCCATAATTACAAGAGAAGCTTCAATTTCGTCTGCCTCTTCCCGTAGTGCATCAATAAATCTGCCTGTTGTGACTTTGCCAATTATATTTAGTTTAGGATATTCTTCGTACGCCCATTCCAGTTCCGCATGCAGTTCTTCTTCAGCATCATTTAAAGCATTGTTGATAGTTACAAGGGCAATACCATCACCAGAGTAAGTTACCGGTATAGTATAAACATTTAACAGCAAAATACTTATTTCTTCAGGGTTTACTTTGCTGCTGATTAAAGAGCAGGCATACTTTAAGGCATTTCCTAATGTATCGGAAAAATTAGTGCAAACAATGATGGTAGGCATAGCAACAAATTTTGGTAAAAAAATGTACTGAAAGTTAAAACAATTATTATCTTTTTTGTAAAAGATGCAGGCAGAAATTCTAATGCAAGTTTTAAGAATACAATTACATGTCTTACATTTTTTTTGACACCTATCCTGGTAACTTAACTGTGTAACTCTTTCCCGGCTTTACCATTAACGACTTTCCTCTCATCCATGGATTTAGCAATTTCAGCATTTTGTAAGTTGTATTATTGTTCAATGCCCATTGTGCCAGATCTGGTATATTAGAAGAAACTGTTACTGTTTTTGTATTTACTGCCCTGTAACCATTTGTTTGATCTACCATGTAGCCTAATTCTTTAGCATTGCTCATCAGGTATTTAAAAGTCAAAATTCTGAAAATATACTTACTGGTTTCATCAGGTAATTGCAAATCGTAATAGTATTTTGTTTGCTGAAATGTTGCCTGTTGATTATAACCACCCATGCCGCAATTGTAAGATGCCGCCGCCGCTGTCCAGTTACCGAATTTATCATAAGCCTGTTTCAGGTATTTACAGGCTGCATCTGTTGATTTTAATACATCATATCTTTCGTCTACGTTATCATTTATTTCTAAATTATATCCGGGGCCGGTATAGTTCATAAATTGCCAGAAGCCGGTAGCGCCAACGCCTGATCTCAGATTTTGCAAATTGCTTTCGGCTACACACAAATACTTAAAATCATCGGGCATGCCATTTTCTTTTAGCCGTTGCTCTATTATTGGAAAGTAACGTTTAGATAATTTTAATATATAGCTGACGTGCCCGGGGTTATTATAATTATATATCAGTTCCCTGTCAAAAGCTTCCTTGATTTCCCATCTTTCAAGTGGTACTTTTTCACCCGCAAAAGACATTTCATCAGGTACCTCGGGTAAATAAAGTTGGGGAGGAGCAATTCTTTGCGTTTTCTCCCCATTCTTTTCTTTTTTATCGTTTTCTCTGAATGCTAACTGGGAAATAAGAAATATACCGGTAATAATGCCGAGCGTAAAATAAATTAATCCTTTCGTTCTCGCTGTCATAAATATTGTCATTGAAGTTACTGGTTGAAATTATGTCATTTGTACTAAAAATTGTGCTAATAGCAGTAAATTCCAATGTGCATATATATTGCCCCAAACGCAGAGCTTTTTGGATGCTAAAGACCTTAAAATCAAAAAATCCTTGTATTTCTTTTGAAAGTTACAAGCTATGCTTTACCTTCGCCGTCCGTAAATTAATTTTCTAACCGCATTTAAATTTCTATTTAAGATGCCTGTAAAAATGAGACTGCAAAGACACGGAAGTAAAAAACGTCCTTTCTACTTTATCGTAGTGGCCGACGCCCGTGCACCAAGAGATGGTAAGTTCATCCAAAAGATTGGAACTTACAACCCATTAACTGTTCCTGCTACCGTACAGTTAGATCGTCAGAAAGCTTTAGACTGGTTGCAGAAAGGTGCACAGCCTACTGATACAGTTCGTAGAATTCTTTCTTTTAAAGGCGTTCTATATCTGAAGCACCTGTTACGTGGTGTGACTTTAGGACTGTTTGACGATGCTACTGCAATGGAAAAATTCCAGGTCTGGCATACAGAACATGAAGCACAGGTTAAGAAGCGTACTGAAGACAACCGTAGAAACCAGAGAGCAAGAAGAAATCCTCCTGTAGTAAGACGTGTTGAAAGAAGCAGCGATGCTCCTGCTGTTGATGGTAACACTGAAGCTTAGTACTGCGAGTTGTATACAAATCTTTAAAGTCCCTGACAATGTTAGGGACTTTTTTTGTGGTCCCGGCCTTTAGAACTTTTGTCAACATCGTTGCGTCGCACACTTTTACCGCAGTCCAATAATTGACATAAGACAAAGACAACTACAGGTGCTTGAGTTTTAGCTGAACGGAGTAGAGTTGGTTAAAATTAATCAGGAACTTAAAAATCATCAGACTCATCTATCAACTTCCTGTTTAATAAGTTTTACCCGTTAAATATTCAAGCGCCCTTTTAATTCAGCATTCGCTACTAAACATTCATATTTGCCATAAGAATCATTTGAAAAATGAAGGATTATTTTAGTATTGGAAGAATAGTTGCAAGCCACGGTTTAGGTGGTGAGGTTGTATTGCAGCATGCTTTAGGAAAAAAAACAGACCTGAAGGGATTGCAAACCCTTTTCATTGAAGAGCGTCAGGGCTCTTTCCTGCCATACTTTATCGAAAGCACCAAAATGAAAAATGATGAAGAAATTTATATAAAACTTGAAGGCTTTAATACTAAAGAAGGTGCACGACGCCTGAATCAAAAAGAAGTTTGGTTGCTGAAAACGGACTTTGATAAGTTTGCTGCTAGATCTTCACCCATCTCTTTGCTTGGGTATATGATGATAAACGAAGGCGAAGAAATAGGTGAAGTGGTAGAGGTAATCGAACAGCCGTTACAGGTACTTTGTAAAATTATATATAAAGGAAATGAAGCCCTTATTCCTATTCATGAAGAAAGCCTTCAAAAAATAGATGCAAAGAAAAAGCAGGTGCATGTTATTCTTCCGGAAGGTCTGCTTGATATTTATGCGCCGTAAACGGCAACGAAAAAGGAGAAAGTAAAAAGATTTCAAATCCTTGCAAGTATTCTCACTACTCCCTTTAGGGTTGGGGCTCTCTGTATTTATATGCTTTTCCTGTACAGCAATTGATGTTTTTGCATTTTGGTTATTCTATCAATCCATGGTTGCATATCGTTGTTTCAACAGTTGTTGCTATGATACCTGCCTTTTTATCGCGGCGTTTTGTTGAGCAGCCTTTGCTGAAACTGAAGAACAAAAAAATGACGGTTTTAACCAGAACTTGACAAAACCCCCGATGGATGAACCGCTATAAGTTTTTACGTCAATTTTAGTCTTTTGTACGCGTGTCTTTTTTTACCTTAGTCTTCCTGATGAATACTCCCCAACGCTATATTGCTCACTTTGACCTTGACAGCTTTTTTGTATCTGTTGAGGTAGTAAAAGACCCTTCTCTAAAAGGAAAAGCTGTACTTGTAGGGGGCAGTAGCGAGAGAGGCGTAGTTGCTGCATGTAGTTATGAAGCGAGAAAATTTGGTATACATAGTGCTATGCCAATGAAAAAAGCCCTTAAACTTTGTCCGCACGCAATTGTTTTAAAAGGCAATCATGGAGATTATGGTCGTTACTCTAAAATTGTAACGGATATTATTGCATCAAAAGCACCACTTTTTGAAAAAGCTTCTATTGATGAGTTTTATTTAGACCTGACAGGTATGGACAAATATTTTGATCCCTACAAGTGGACCATAGATTTGCGGCAGGAGATAATTGATAAAACCGGGTTGCCTATTTCATTTGCCCTGGAGAGCAATAAAATGATAGCAAAAATTGCAACGGATGAGGCGAAACCAAATGGTTATATCAAAGTAGAACCGGGATTTGAAAAAGAATTTTTAGCACTGCTTAAGGTGAGCAAGATACCCGGAGTAGGAGAGCATACTCACCGGGTGCTTTTATCGATGAATATTAAAACGATAAAAGATATAAGTGAGTTTGACAAAAAACAACTTGAAAAAGTATTAGGAAAATATGGTGGTGAGCTTTGGCTAAAATCACAGGGAATACATACAGGCGATGTATCTCCTTATCATGAAGCAAAGTCCATTTCAACAGAAAATACTTTTGATAAAAATAAAACTGACATGAATTTTTTACTGTCCGAATTAGTTCGGATGACGGAAAGGGTAGGCTATGAATTGCGGCAAGATAAAAAGCTTGCAGGTTGTCTGGCTATCAAAATTCGTTATGGCGATTTTAGTACTTTTAGTCGGCAACAAGCTATTAGCGTAACACTCCGCGATGATGAATTGATAAGAATTGCCAAAGAACTGTTCAATAAGTTGTACAAGGCAGGCACACCAATCAGGCTGTTAGGTGTAAGGTTGAGTGATCTGACTAACGAGCCAGTACAGGCAAATCTTTTTGATGATGCCGGTAAGAAAAATGATTTGTATAAGGCTATTGATGATGTTAAAAACAAGTTTGGTAAATATGCTTTGAAAAAAGCAAGGACGAGTAGTCCCAAGAACAAATGATTTCTCGATTTGGCTTTATACTATATATCTAAGATTTCATTTTATTGGTACGATTGATTTTTAAAAGCTCGAAATTCAGTTAGTCTTAATTGTCTGCTTCACTGTTTCGAGTGCAGTGTCTTGACTGCTTAAGCCGCGTGGCTTCGTTATCGCAACGGGACTCCACCCGCTTCGTTTTGAAATTGCTTCGCTGCTTTCAAAACTTCACCGGCTGATGTCCGTTATGCGATAACTGTGATGGGAGTGGATAATTGTCTGAACTGGGATTTATGGGATTTTTAGGATAAAAAGGGAAAAAGTTTTTTTTACATACGCACTTTCCAACTACGAAGCCAGGCGGCTTGAGCAGTGACGCTGTTTAAATTATTAGAATTTCAAAAAAAGTAAAGTGCTTTAATTATTTCTTTTCATCCTATAAATTGCTGATTAAACAAGAAAAAGTTGAATTGTCAAAACCTCCAGCTAGATTAAAAACATTTTTCGTCAAAGAGTAAAAATTTTAAAAGAAATAGTCTATTCCTTTAGTAGGATAATGATTATCTTTGTACCCGTATAAAAATAAATATTCAAATTATGAGTTTACATTTAGGAGATGATGCTCCAAATTTTACCGCCAACTCAACTATCGGTACTATCAATTTATATGAATATCTTGGTGATAGCTGGGGTGTTTTGTTTTCGCATCCTGCTGATTATACACCTGTTTGTACAACAGAATTAGGCAGAACTGCTGCTTTACAAGGCGAGTTTACAAAGAGAAATGTAAAAGTACTTGCACTTAGTGTTGATCCGATTGATAAACACCATGGTTGGGTTTGTGATATAAATGAAACACAAAATGTAGACGTTCAGTTCCCTATTATTGCTGATGAGGATAGAAAAGTAGCTACTTTGTATGATATGATACATCCGAACGCATCTGCAACTTCAACCGTTCGTTCATTGTTCATCATCGGGCCCGATAAAAAACTAAAATTATACATTACTTACCCTGCAAGCACTGGTCGTAACTTTTTTGAAGTTTTGCGTGTTATCGATAGTCTTCAGTTGACTGCCAACTACAGTGTTGCTACACCGGCAAACTGGGAAGAAGGCCAGGATGTAATTGTAGTGCCTGCTGTAAGTACAGAAGATGCTATTAAAAAATTCCCTAAAGGAGTAAATGTGGTAAAACCTTATTTAAGATATACTCCACAGCCCAATAAATAGTCTTTGAACCGGGATTTGTAGGATTTAGAGCATTAGAGGAAATAAAAATTAGATGCAGATTTATATAGTGTCTGTCCGAAAACGCTATAATCCTTTTCACTTCTTACTTTTCAGAAGATTGTCTGTTATGAATAATTACTCACAGTATGTGAATAGTGCTGGAGATGGGATAATAATTGAGGGATTATTGGCTGTAAAAACAGTGAAAAATGCGTCAACGTTTTCAGCAGCAGACCACCTTTGGCATTACTC
>Ga0210040_10003454_pt1 | contig 21327 bp, 21 predicted proteins | sample CryGeyCG12114_NA_FD_185462 | JGI IMG/M metagenome (GOLD analysis project Ga0210040, IMG submission 185462) | Groundwater microbial communities from aquifer - Crystal Geyser CG19_WC_8/21/14_NA (SPAdes) (version 2) | ecosystem: Environmental > Aquatic > Deep subsurface > Groundwater | place: USA... | reverse complement strand
TAAAGCTGGAGCACTGACTTATTCAATTTTAGCAGATAATGTGAGCAATTCAAGTGCAGGATGCGAAGGGGAAGGAGACATACACGGTTGCGGCTTGAAACCTGTGGGATTTGGTTGTACTCAAAAAATGGGGTGGCAGGTGGAAGAGGTTGGGCTCGCTGCATGATGGGCAAGATCCGCTGCGCTGCATAGGGCAGAGCTGGCCGGACATAAAAGGCTGCCATGACGCAAAAGTAAACAAAGCGACTTCGAGTTATCGATAGCGTTGCCTAGCACTGCGAATCCGCGGCACGTGCAGGGTCTCACTTTGACTCCCAGCTCTAGGCTCTCAGGCTGCGTGCCAGTGGCAGTGCCATGCACGCCATGGTCAAGGCTTTAGGCGACTATGAGAGCAAAAGTCAAAGTACTTTCTGCATTCAAAATCAACCTCTATTTCAACCACAAACAATTCCTCACTCTCGTTGCAAGTATGGGGGGATATTATGACAGAGTCCTTGTCCACAAGTATACGTCCACGAGAATACTATGCCACTCCATTGGCGACGCACATCGGAAAGCCTCTCGAGCTGGGAGTATTGTCGCACTCGAAACACTGTGGTTTACAGCATGGCCCTGCGCTACCATGGCTGGTAACTCCTTGTACTGAGAGTCGCAAAAGGGGGCCGCACGATTCTCTGTCGCTCACCAGGGATTTCCTGAATTTGCTGCGTCAAGGACATCTATATGTGATCGTGTAGATCGACCTACCTAAGTATCTACTTTTCGGGTTTGTTTATGTGCATTCTCTCTCATGAAAGCCTGCCAGGGTTGACTCGCCAGTCTTGAAGAACGTGGGTTGAGCTCGCCCCAGCTAATCAATATCAAGGCTAGTCTTGGACGCCCTAAAGAGGTACTTGTTGTATCGTCTGCAGGTGCTTCCACGGTCCACTTCACGGCTGCCTTGTCCCACACAGCCACCACATGTGCCAGATTCCCAGTATACCTCAAGAATCTCGTGCTCTCTCATTGGACATCGGATAGCCCCGCTTAGCGATAAATCGCCTTTTCACCGTACAGAAGCACGCGAACCAATCGTGATGTGATAGTGCAAGCCCTGCCTTGTTAGACCTGAAGAACAGCGATGCTGGGTCTATCGTCGACACTGTTCCTGCCCACAAGGGGCAAGGAGTCGAACGTTGCATCGAAGCCTGCAGGCTTAAAGCGCGAGCGATACGCCCTTTCAGCTGAAGCTTGCCTAACTACTTACTTCTACCGCCTGGTTAACTATCAGAACAAAACTTGACCATTAAAATGAATACAGCCTACACTTAGCCGGTTGACCAAGCCCAACATGTTGTCTGGTACGCCTACTGCCCTTAGCTCCCACCGCAGGGTCACTCGGGGCCCACGAACCAACTCGTGGTTGAATCGTGCGCCACAATCAACAGGATCGCAAACCGATGATCTTCGACAACAGCTATACCCTTCGTACGAGCTAGATTGGCAGACAATGAAAACCTGGCTAGAGAAAGCGTTTCCAACGCTTCGAGGCACTTTCACTCCTATGGTCAGCCTCCACCACGCCACCCGTCTTATTATTACTCGAAGCCTTTACTGAAGCATGGTGTCTTGTAGAACGAGAACAACAGATGGGTCTTTCACATCCCACGTGATTTGACACAGGTAAGCCCCCACGTTTTGGTAGTAATCATTCCCAGTATGTTGATGTCAATATTATGTAGGACGACAAAGAGTCTATTGCACAGGCTCGGGACGCTGCAATCGCGCACGTAATACTCGCGAATAGTTCTCGAGGTCGTGACACACAACTCCCAGACATTTGACGTCCATCATGTACTTTCGAAGTTGTCGGGTCGATGAGGCGTGACGAGCCGAAGGGTACCTAGGTACCTAGGTAGTCTTCGCAGTGGTTTTGAGTCTAAAGACTGGGGTTTCGTGGCGTGCTCGAGTCACAAGGCGTACTCGGTCCAGGCGGTGTCGCACAACGCAATACATGCTAATGTACTTTTGTGGCGGTTTCGAGGCTTAGAAATTAGCAGTTTTGCATGGCATAAGCACGCCGGTAATTTTGGCAGTACTTACACTGCCACTCATGCAGTCTAGCAAAGCCACGCATGCAGTCGTGCAAAGCCACGCATGCAGTCGTGCAAAGCCACCCCTCAGAGTGCTATAATCAGCGCCTGTGGCCTTCAAAACAGATGCTTCACACGGAACGGTTGTGAGTGTTGAGTGTTTGCAGCAATTGAAACCTTGAGATATAGAGCAGTCGCTTTTCACAAGTGCGAATCGTACGTCATGCAACTTCCAATCTTCTTCAAGGACTCTTATATCAACTTTCCGACATATCCTTGCAATCTGCTCGATACAGGCTGCTATCAGTCTGCACTTAGCAATTACAAGTTGGACTTGGATCAAGACGTCGACAAATTATTCGCGGAGGATGTTCCTAATGCTGACATAGATTTCGAGCTGTGGGATGTCAAACCAGCTTGTGCAGGGTGGTCGCGCTGGCGTGTCAATTCCGACGCAAAGGTCAAAGAGCTTCTAGGCGACAAGTCAACGCTCAATGCAACGAGCTCACAGCCTGCCGGCGATGTGGCGACGAAAAAGGATCCCCCATGCCGCATAGTGTACGTTTGTGATGGACCGAATTGTATATTTCTAACACCGTCATGTAGCTTCCCTTCCTCGGATCATTCCCAGGCGTCTTTGAAAATTACTCGCAACGTGTTCGCACGAATTCTGACCTACCATCAAGTCACGCCATTGTATCTTGATTTTCTGTCTGCCTTTGGTCGGCAAAGCAGGAAACGAGATCTGCGATATAGTGGATTCCGTGAGAAAAACAAGTTAGGCACGCCTCGCCTCTCCTCAGTCGTGAATGCTTTAGGAAGAAGCGGCCGACATGTGGAAATGTGCTACAATCTGAAATGGGTGGGCTGCAAAAATCCTGCCGCGACAACAACGAAGCTACAGGAGTGGACAATACGTCCGGCGGCCATCTACTATCGTTTCGATGTTGTCGAAGCGACTGGGTTTTGGCTCATCACCACTCCAAGAGACAATTTCAAGTTGCTTCTGGCAGACACGATCGGTCAAAAAGGCCGGCTTGAGGACCGTGATTACTCAACACCCGAAAGTTCATTTGTTGCCGGGCTAGCAATCCATGCTTTTACAGCGCAATGGTCAACAGATGGCTGGCACCGCTATATTCAATGGCTCGAGGGTGTGGTCGAAGACGACGTAAGTCGGTACCAGATTGCTTGAAGCCACTAGTCCATCTAACAGCGTGTAGACATCTCAGGCCGTAGGGGGCCCACGCGGACCACGACAGCACGTGTACAAGCCTTCCCATCTGCAGGACATACAGAGCTATGAAGACATGACCAACGAGGCGGTCATGGTCTTGGAATCTAACGCGACTGTGCTCACATCCTTGCGGGAACATTACGAAAGTCTACTCGAGAACAAGGACTTCCCGATACGAGACGCAGTCCGGGAGAACGTTCTAGAATTTGGTCGACAACTCCAGGACGCGGTTCATATGACACATACACATGTATCGCGAGCTAAACTCCTCATAAGAATCGCATCCGATAGGAAACATCTCGTCAGTATCCTTGTCCAATGTTTCAACGCCAGTGTGTGCTTACCAGCACAGGTCCTGTCTCATATGCAGAGCCAAGCGACAGAGAAGATGGAGATTCTGACGAAGAACATGTACGAAATGGGTATAGCAGCTCAGCGTGAGGCAGTCACGATGCGCATCATTACAATCGTTACTCTGATATACTTGCCGGCAACCTTTGTATCTGTATGTATGAGGATGATTAACTGGTTTTGGCAGGACTGACGGTGTCAAGACATTCTTTAGCACAGACGTGGTCAAGTATCAAAATCCAGGTGAAAGCACAGCACCGACTCGGGATGCTTCAAATTTCTCGGCGAGTTACTCCAGCCTCGCAATGTATCGATGGTTGCAAGTGACCTTACCATTGACTGCAGTGACGCTGTTTGTAGCGTTGTACTTCTATCGACGAGCGGAAAGAAAGAGACGGCAACTGCCCATGTATTCCTATGAACTCCAAAAGCTGTTTGGAAATTAAGAGAGGGGAAGGCACATGTTCCATCATCCTCGTGGTGTTTCCGAGTTTTCAAGATAGATGCATCACAATCTTTGTACCTTGCACCTCACACCTCGACGTGGAAACGGCAACACAGGGATTCTTGCACAATCACATAGCACACGACTTTCATCGCCCCCCAATGACTGGGTAGACGAGTTGAACGCGGCTCGTCTGATGCGAAGCATGTCAGGCTTGTAAGGTAAGGTCTCCCGTTGCGTGTGTGTAATATAGCATGTCACTAGACAGACGAGTATTGTATGACATACTCTCGTAAAGAGTACATCAATCTCTGTGCCACGTTGTTCATTGACCTTGAGTGCATGACTTTGAGGGTCTGCAACCACGTGAGAATTTGTTCGCATTGCTCGTGGCAGGTCGAAGATGTCCCAGCAGTCGTTCTTCCACAATGTATTGTAGCTCAGTGCAGTGATCCATCCAGAAAAGATGGCCAGAATTGAGATCACAGGCACGTCATCGCGTACAGTAGGTAGGTACCTGTACCATGGCCAGGCGTGCCGACGGACTTGAGAATACGAGACCAGGCTCCTTGTCTCCGACACTTCAAGCTGCTCTCAAGGAAAACCCAACTTTGGCTAGCAATCGGTTTATCGCAGCTTTTGTTTCCGAGCTTGGACTCGAGAACAAGGAGACAGTACCTTGGTAGAGAGGATCCGATAATGCTCTGTCGGTTTGCGGCTCATTGACTGATACACTACATCTTCGCCGAGCCCGAATAACTCAAGCTCTTAATGCCTGCAACTTGAAGCAGGGGCTACTATGGTACCGATAATAGCTGCGGACTTCACGGTCGCAGGCTCGGCTCGTCAACGTTTGGGCCGCAAGCCTGGCCGGTTCCGTACACACCATCCAGCCGCGACCTTCTGCGAGCTCTCTAGTTAAGTTACTCACAGTACCCAGGTAGCACGCATGACCGGCATGCATGCTCTCAGCCAGGTCTTCCAGCCGCAAAGGTCCCCGCTTCACGATCGCGATTGCCGTGATCGAGGCGCTGAATGTCGCGTCAACACCTTCCCTGGTTGCTCCCCATCTCTTTCGTGCTTCCGCAGTCGCTTGTGTTCGTGGCTTCCATTCACTTAAGCAGGATTTCTGCTATGATAATTCCGTGCTCACATCTTTCCCTGTACCGGCTAAGCTCGGTACACGTGAGGCTCGGGCGACTGACGAGGCTGAGTCCCAAAGCCCAGCTTGGACATGAGTTCCTCACGATCCATCGATGAGGATGTGACGCGCCTGTTCAATGAAAACTTGCGAAAATGCACGATACACATGAGGTGTGAAGCTTGTGGTCAATCCTGCGGTCGTCCTTATATCCAAACAGAATCGTTCACCCGGTGGTTAAGATCCAGGGCGCCTAAGACGTCCAGCAAAATCTATGCAGACCTGTTGTTGGCCGCTGCATTCCGCAAGAGTCCGATGCAGATGATAAATGTTGAACAACTCACCGGTAGCCAATGCTGTCTTGTTGTTTTCAGCATACTCTTCCAGTTCGGCCGTGGTGATCTGATTCCTCTTTTCATACGACGCAAAATTGGTGACGGAAAACTTCCTATCCCCCTGCTTGAGTTGAAAGAGATACTCCAAGATGAGCGCAGACAAGCGAGCGACAGAGGGTCACAATCACACCTTCGGGACATGGGTGACACGGACATTGCTGAAGCGTTCAACAAGAGGCAGTGGGCCTTCTGTGCCGCAACTTTCGATGACCAGTCTTCTCACGACCACGGCAAGGATGATGTCGTACCCATTTGCCGAAAGACTCTTATAACGGACAAAGGTGGTACAGCAGTTTTATGGCGCGTTGCTGCGCAAGAAGAGTTCGTGGGACAGAAACTCCGTGACTTGTCTAAGAGAACGCGTTTCAAAGATCCTGACTTTGGCTGGGTGCGTGATCTTTTGATGCAGGAATGTTGTGGGCATGACAATGCTAACCGTCTTTAGTGCTATCAATTTGCTCTGAAGACATTCAGGGAAGGCAATCGCCATCTTTTCGAGAACGAGATAAGCGCCTTTCAGGCGTTACGAGGCCACGAAGGTATGGTTAGATATCTGGCAGACTACGAGCACAGGAATGATTCGTTCTGCCGGGTTGATGAACCAAATGTTTCAGCAAGCGCAGCTGCCTCGCTGGCCAGGGGTGCTGTAACGCACAACATCCTCTTGGAATGGGGAGAATTCGACCTGGAAGACCTCTTTACAGAGCGTGAACCCCCAGTCCTCGAAGCCGAGTTGAGGTGGTTCTGGGAGCAATTGTTTGAGGTTGCGACGGCTGTGCGGGGAATACATCACTTTGAAAGAGAACGAGGACAAGTTCGGGAAGAATACTATGGGTATTTAACACCCCAGAATAGTGCTCGACTCAACAGCTAAGTGCAACAGTTGGCATGCAGATATAAAGCCGGACAATATCCTCATCGTACACGGACGGATGAAGTTAGCAGACCCTGGCTTTGCAAAGTTCAAGAAGAAAGACCTCAATGATTCTACCTTGATTCCAGGTGGCACAATGAAATACGGTACGTCTCTATCCTAGAGTGGCTTGCAAAAACTAAAGTTCTTTCAGGGGCGCCAGAGTGTCACAATGGAAGAGGTAGCCAGACTCCGGTCCTGCGTTCCATCGACATTTGGTCACTCGGCTGCGTTTTTTCTCTTGCTGCTACCTGGATAGTGCTCGGATTCAAGGGCATTGAAAGGTATGACCAGCTCCGCAAAAATGCTATTAGCGCCAGTGTGAAGTATCAGCACCGCCGATCAGAGAACGCCGGGACCGAATCGCACGACATCGAAGGGGATTTCTTCCACGACGGTCAAGATGTGCTTCCTGCAATCGGGTATTGGCATGAGTTCCTTCGGCGATACATCCGAGGGACTGACAAGATCACGGGTGAGGTATTAGATCTGATCAGCAAGCGCATGTTGTTGAGTAATGTTAAGGACCGCATCGATGCCGATGCGCTGTGCGTGGAGCTGGCACGCATACTCCAACATGGGCCCGCTGAACCCCCTGGACCTTTGCCGGAATGTATCACTGACGCGTTGAACGTTGTGGAGCGGAGGGTTCAGACCATGCCTCGCTCACTCACGATCGAGCCGGAACGGCCGGGGAGCTCAGCTCACCGGAGTCGCAATGTTCGCAAGTCGCAAAATCGAAGTAGAGCGATTGAGCGTTCGGAGTACTTTGCTGGAGCATTGGCCGTGAAAGACATCAATTTGCCTAGCATCTTTATGGATATGCCCGGTCCACCGAGCACATGGCATGCACCAATACCGATCGTTGGTGGTGCTCCGCGGTCCTTAACCAGCTCATCTCCAAGTGGAGAGAGCCTCAACCATCGACCGCAGTCTTACTTGCACACTCATACGAAAAACGCGGGAAGAACACGCAATCCTCCTGACTCGCAAGATGACCAGCGGGAGCCTCAGAACGTCTTTCAAGCTTACGCAGAGTTACAAACCTCCAGACAAAATAGCATACTAAGTAGCAGGATTCCCTGGCGCAAGAAGAAAGACCAGTTCCTTGCCAAATTCTTCAATAACAGGGATATTGTAAGTCTGCCTCGATATTCTAAAAGGATCTCTGACGGAACGATGTACAGGTCTTTGTAATCGATAACGCTGAAAGCATGGAAGACTTGTGGGCCGAAGCTACCTTTCTTCTGGAAGTGCTTGTCATGAAAGCAAAACACCTCGATAAGGACGGCATGGATTTATACTTCACAACAGGACAACCAGGTGTTCTTAAGTCCAACAAGCATACGGATTTTGCTAAAATAATGAATCAAGACCAATATAAACCAACAGTTGGAAAACGGACCAACATGAAGCAGATTATCGAGAGATTGCTGCGCGAATACCTGCACAATGTTGAAGGTCAAGGGGTCAAGAACCCAGGTTTGAAGGATCTTACAATAATAGTTTTGACAGACGGTAAGTGGGAAGGCATGGCTGATAGCAAGGACGTGGAGACTGCAATCAAGTCGTTCGACGACGACTGGAAAAGTGTCCGAGGTAAAGAGGTCAAAAGACGCCCTGTAGGTAAGTCATCAGGCTAGCAAGCACGCCTCAAAGAATTATTACTTCATATTTCTGTAATATTGACCAGATTTGCAGGCATACAATTTATACAATTTGGAGACGACACAAATGCCAAATTCCGACTTCAACATCTAGATGATGATCTTCCGAGTGTTGGCGTTCCGTGAGTACAGTCAATACGTGTCGGACAACACCAACTGACCGCGCAAACAGCGACATCGTTGATACTGAACCGTCCAATGGCGATATCAATAAAATGCTTGTCGGAAGTTTTGACGAGAGCTACGACAACAGAAACACAATCCCGCCGATAAGTCCACCACAGACGCCATTAGCTCAGAGGACACTATCTCAAGGGGTTCGCGGAGCGCTGCCACAGATTATGTTTCCCGAGGGTGATATACACGCAAGTCCTCCCTCCTTGGACACACAGACACTTCGGCCGACAATTTCGCGGTCTCGAAGCTCCGTGTCGAACATAACCCCTTTGCCAGCCGCGTCGTTGAGTCCATTCCCAGAAGGCAACAATAGACCTCCTAAGCCTCACAGAAGGTTCGATAGCAGATGATGCGCGCCTATGCTCACGTATCAGCGCGGACTCGGTGTGTTGAACTGCAAATATGGTTTCTGGTTAAAGGGATACAACGAAGGGCAGGCAGTTCTCGCCTAAGCAGTTTGAAAATGGTTTTGAAGGCGACGAAATTTGCCAACTTTTTTTCAGAGTACGATGGAATGATGACCACGAGTCACATGGTTTGGAAATAATGACGATACCCCATATAGCTGACGTTTTGGTTCGATTGGAGCGAGTGGCGTTTCGTGGATAAAGACGTTGGCATGCTATTTTAACGTGTGGATGATCGATTGTATGTAGATACCTAAGGTGCCAGTCAATGATAATTGATTCTAGGGGCTGATGACGGGTTCTGTAATCTTTCCGGTCAGTGTACAGGAAAAGTACGAAACGAGGAAACAACTACAATTCACATTCAGCTTTTGTTATGTGCGTCATGGGCCATTTTTAATTTGTTCGTCTATCTCTCTTGGACGTGCTACAGGCTTTTGTCAGCGCTGCTGAAAAGAATGGCTTCTCGATGCAATTCGTGGGGTTTGGCCGCCGAGAAAACACTTTATGTATCATCTCGTTCCACCATAGGAGATCAGTGCTCAAGTTGTATGCCGGACGACGGTGGGGTCGTCTTCCTCATCTTCCTCCTCCTCCGTATCTGCCAACTCCTCACCAGGCTCCCCCAAGCTGCCTTGCTCTTTCCTCAATCTCTCCTCTTCCTCAATCTCCTTTAGTCTCTTCTGTCCTTCTTCGTTCGTTGCGTCGATCACGCCTTCCTGCATGCTTAACATGCCGCCTTGACCGAGCTGCTCCACAATCTCCTCGGCTTCCTCCACGCTCATCTTGCCGAGCACTTTGTTGACCTCGTCTAGACTCCCACTCTGCAACGCTCGCTGCAAGCCCGGTGGGAAGCGCTCGAAGATCTTCCTTGCTTCCTGCTCCACTGGCTCCTCCGAGTTTGGCTGTGGTACATTGATATGGATTTCTGTCCCAGGCTCGACTGCATGCAGCTGTATCTGCTCGACGCCAGCAGGGTCGTTCTTGCCTTCGGCTTCCTCCTTGCTAAGCTCTGCAGCACGGTGCTTGATACGGCCATATGTCTCCGCGACGTCCTTCTGGAAGACATTCTGCGCCTGATGCCCTGGGGTCGTGATGCGCTTGAAGAACATGCCCGTGCCGTCTTTGCCTAGTTGTCTGCAGTACTGTAGCAGCAGACCTTGGTGTACACAGGTCCTTGCGTAGGTGTCCTTGCCCTTCATCTGTGCATTAAATGCTTCGATCAGGAGCGCATCTTGTGTTCGCTCGGATACGATGTCAGGGTGTTGCGAGATGAATTGGTAGCAAGCTCTGTAGTCGCCTAGTCTTATTTTCGCAAACTCTTTGCCGTCAGGTGATAACTTTATGCTGGTCTCGTCCTCTTCGTCTTCTTGCTTATCGAGGAGAGCGTCATCTTCGACGTCGGCTTCGGCGCCAGATGATTCAGCAACTTCTTCGGGCTTAGATCTGTTCTGCGACGACAGGCCAGCGTTGGGGTTGAGTAGTTCGACTGCATCTGTCTTCGGCTTCGATTTTGGGGCGGTAGTCTTTGGTTCAGGCGGCTTGGACTTTGCTACGGACGACTTATCGAACCCGACATGGATGCTTTCGCTTGTGATCTTTGAGCCTTCCTCCTTTTCTAGTTGTGCTAGCTTTACAAGTAATTGTTGCTGAAGGCTCTGCACCTTGGTCAGATGGCCATGGACACCATCCACATAGTCTTTGTAACGATCCGACGACTTTTTCTCATCCACTTCCTTCTTGACCTGGTCAATCAAGCTTCCCATCATTTTGGAGTATCGCGGCTGCGGCTCTTTAGCGTTGGTATAGACACCCGCCGGAGGCTTTGGCGGTTCATCTTTGGCGGGGTCCCCCGCGCTTTCGATCAATGCTTGAAAGACAAGCTCGTCGGGATTCTTCTTGTTTGCTTCCTCCTGGTGCTTCTTGAGTGCATCCAAGAGACTGTTTATCCGCTCTAGGAGACCATCGTTGATGATGCGTTCATACTTCAAGGTCTCAATTTCTTGTTTCCTCTCTGCTCGTTGCTGGTGGATCTGATTCTGCTTTGCACGGATGAAGGATCGCTTATCGACGTTCGGGTGAACTTCGATGTCCGAATCGTCGGACAGCTCGAGAGCGTCCCATTTGCTGTAGTTAATCGGCATATTGTTGATCGTGCGGAGCGACGGATTTCAGCAAGGAATTCGTGTCTACGAGTATCGCAACCTTGAAGTCTGCGGGACCCGTCTTGGTACAACTGGTGGGAAGTGAAAATGACGTCGCGCTTTCTTTGAGATGCTCAGGCTGCAAAGGACGGCGAAGAATTGAATGGCGGACTGTTTATGCTCAAGCGTGAGATACTGACCAGTCGTACATATGCTGAACCATTAGTCTTAATAGCCACTGATAGATGTTTATCAACTATTGTTCTAGAAATGTCGACGGCTCGTGAATAGCTCCAGGGGTCATTTAGGTGCCCTGGTGAGGAGCAGCGCTTAAACTTAGGCTTCGAATGGACAGCCTGAGGTCGGCGGAGAGACCCGCCATGACCGAATGCTTGATTGCAGCCTGAGGCGCCAGTGAAGGTACCAGGCCCACTGTAGCATGAGCTCCACGCTCTTAGAGCATTTTCCTGGTGCATTGTCCACCTTCAGCTATCATACATGGTCCTGCATTTTGCGTTGCGGTATCGACGAGAGTGTCCATGAGAGTATGAAGCTGAACCAAGAAGAGCTATTCTGCCCTACCATCACCCTTCCTTATCTGTTCTCGACCATGTGGTCACGGTAGTTACGGCATGAATCCAATTCCGATGCGCAGCGCGACGCTGCTCACCAGTGGCCTCTGCAGAAGTGCTCTGCGCTCGCAATTTACCGACACAAATGTTTTACTCTCGGTATACAATTCAGCTCCCCGACATTCGAGGATAGGAACACGTCTATTCCACCTTCCTTCCCTACAAAACCTGCCATTCTCGAGGTCAGCACACGAAGCACAAGTTGCACCTTTATCGACCAGACATCCTCTACCTACATATCGCCCAGGTTCCATCCTGCGGCAGACGAGATGCTTTTCCCAAGGCACTACGCTCAAGGACATGCCGACTCCAATCATCAAGGAGGAGAAATCGACCACCAAAGAGCAGGCCCCGGACAAAGACGAAGAGGAAGGCTTCGAGAAGAGTGAAAAGGCAGCACAAGCATCGCAGATCAACCTCAGCGCAAGGTTATCCAAGGAGGGTTCTTCGAAAGACAAAGGTGGTGGATTTGGAGAAATATGGCGCTTGATCAAAATCGCTCGACCTGAAGCCCGGATACTGAGCTTAGCATTCGTGTTCCTGCTGATTTCCTCCGCCATAACAATGTCCATCCCCTTTTCTATTGGTCGCATTCTGGACATGGCCACGAAAGGTGGCGCGAAGACAGATGGTCCGGAAGCTGAGCAAGGTATGCTATTTGGCCTGAATATCACCACCTTCTATCTTGCTCTGGGCACAATTCTTGCGACCGGTGCCGCCGCCAATTACGGTCGTATCATCATCCTGCGCATTGTTGGTGAAAGGATCGTAGCACGCTTGAGGTCGAAGCTCTTTCGGCAGACGTTCGTGCAGAATGCAGAATTCTTCGACGCCAACCGTGTTGGGGATCTTATTTCCAGGTTGAGCTCCGACACGATTATTGTTGGCAAGTCCATCACTCAAAACCTGTCTGATGGACTTCGTGCATTCGTGAGTGGCGCAGCTGGCTTTGGTCTTATGGCTTGGGTGTCCTTGAAATTGACTGGAATATTGACACTGCTATTCCCTCCGGTTGCCATTGGAGCATTCTTTTATGGACGTGCTATCCGGAATCTCAGTCGCAAAATTCAGAGTAATCTTGGTACTTTGACGAAAATTGCAGAGGAACGGCTTGGAAATGTGCGTACTTCCCAGGCGTTTGCAGGCGAGATCCTCGAAGTCCATCGGTACAATACACAAGTCCGCAAAATCTTTGACCTTGGCAAGAAGGAATCGCTCATCAGCGCCACATTCTTTTCCACCACTGGTTTCATGGGTAACATGACGATCCTGACCTTGCTGTACGTTGGTGGTGGTATGGTGTCCAACGGCACAATCAGCATAGGCGATCTTACGTCGTTTTTGATGTACACTGCATATGCGGGATCTTCGCTGTTTGGGCTGTCCTCTTTCTACTCAGAGCTTATGAAGGGCGTTGGAGCTGCATCGCGGTTGTTTGAGTTGCAAGATCGGCAACCAACAATATCGCCAACTGCTGGTGATCCTGTCTTCTCAGCAGGTGGTCCGATAAGATTCGAGAACGTGAGCTTTAGCTACCCAACAAGGCCCGCTGTCAACATATTTCAAAATCTAAATTTCGAGGTACCGCAAGGCACCAACATGGCAGTAGTCGGTCCATCAGGCGGCGGCAAGTCAACAATCGCTTCGCTGATCCTACGCTTCTACGTGCCCACTGAGGGGAAGATTCTTGTCAATGGTAAGGACATCTCGACCATGAATGTCAAGCAGTTGAGGCGCAAGATAGGTATTGTTTCTCAGGAGCCAGTACTTTTCTCGGGTACCATAGCGGAAAATATTGCCTATGGCAAACCTAATGCCTCACGAACGGAGATCATGCGAGCAGCAAAGAGAGCTAATTGCAAATTCATCAGTGATTTCCCTGATGGACTGGACACCTCCGTTGGCGCTCGTGGTACGCAGCTGTCAGGAGGCCAGAAGCAACGTATTGCAATTGCTCGTGCTTTGATAAAGGAGCCTGACATTTTGATCTTGGATGAGGCCACCTCCGCATTGGATGCTGAGTCCGAGACACTGGTCAACGAGGCTCTCACCTCACTGCTACGAGGCAGCAATACCACAATTTCAATAGCCCATCGCTTGTCGACGATTAAGCGGTCTGATATCATCATCTGCCTAGGCAACGATGGTCGTGTTGCGGAGATGGGAACTTATAAAGAGCTTAGCAGTCGGCAGGATGGCGCTTTCACCAAGCTCATGGAGTGGCAGATGAGTGGTGGAGAAACAAGGAGCGATGTTCCGAAGGAATCGGCTTTGAGTTCAGGCGGCACCGGTTTGCCAACAGAGAACGAAGAAATTCATCATTTGCTACAGTCTGGAGAAGGTGAATTGGAGCAGGATGGTGAAAGCGATGAGGAGATGCAAGGCTCCAAACCACAAGAAGTCGTCGTGGGGGCTGTGCAAGAAAAGAAGAAATGAGACAGCTACGTTTTCCTTTCGAGGCGGACAAAGATCCGATAGCTGGTAAACCGCCACTTGATTCGGTTGTCGAGCTTATACGTGCATACCTAGTCTGGTCGTGTCCTTCGTGGGTTGATAGGCAGTTTGGTCTTGTCTTGAGAAGGGCCTTACTTCATTGTCACCCGCGATCCTGACCGAATAGCAGCCAAAGGAACGTGTGTCATGTGTGATATACTTGTTGGTACAAGAAAGCCTGGACATATAATCTCCACTCACTCCTGACATGTATAGTGTTGTACATCAAATACAACTTTGGAACTGTACAGACAAGTATGGCAGAATAGCATACGCGGTTGAGTCGACACACTTCCAACATGCTCGTCCACCTCCAAGATGACGCCTCCGTACCTCCACTCTTCGACTTGCTCCTGGACCGACCTGAGGCTGAATCTACAGACGTTGCTTGCTCGTCTCGATATGCAGGACCCTAAAACAAAAAAGGATATACAATAGGGTGTTCCGAGCAAGGAGGGTATTTTGGCAGGCAAGGCACGCTTCGCAGCCAAGAAGACGCAGGGACCCATGTCAACATGCACGACGCCCATCGAAGCTACAGGTGAACGCAGCAAGCTAGACAAGAAGGTCGTGCAGAACCAGAACAAGAGTACGACCGCATCGGTCTCACCATACATCCATGCCGATTGCTATTTAGCTACGCTTCGGACAAACAGCGGTCGGAAGGAAGACGACCTGGCTGGCTTGGGTGCAGCTTTCCAGGAAGATATTCGTGGCGCTTTCTAGTAGGGCTGGCTGTGTCACGGAATGTCAAGGACTCCTAGAGGGCACCATAGACGCGGACATCTGGCGCTTCAGGTTGTGTGGTCAGACAACGAAGCTCAAGAAACTTGAATATCGTGATGCGTATGGAGATTATCATATACCTAGGTAACGTTCGAGCTTGCTCATCACACCGGCCCGGAAGGGGCAGGAATGACCCAACTTCTGGGAAAGTGCAGCTCAAGCAAAAAGCGCCGACATCTCAGGGTTGGAGGAAGTGCTTGCATGCTCGGTCACTAGGCGCGCCTGCTCCAGCAAGAGCGAGATGGCGCCAACAACAAAAGATAAATCCCCATCCACTTCGTTCCACTCTCTTTCATCCTCCATCCTTGCATGCAACGCCTTCTCCTTTCCACTCAATCTGCGTGCTCACATTCAGGGAGGCTTCAAGCCCATCGTTTCCTTCACCTAACCATGTCCTTCACCCATCCCTCTCCCAGCGATGGAGAGCATCTTACATTTGACGAACTTGTCGGCATCTGGCAACCAAAGCTTGTCGATGATGTGCACAGAGGTCCCTACAAAGGCGGCGTGTTCAGCGCTCTTATTACCAAAAAAACTCCGATCTTCGACATGTTTGGAATCCTCAAGCACTCCAAAGAGCTTTCGACTGAGGAAAAGCATGTCGTTGCCATGGCTGATACAATACTGAGACAGCTCAGAGCTCACGGTCAACTGCATCCAGACGACAAACATTTGCCGCTTGCAGCGCTGTACACAGTCGAAGAGATCATTCGGGTAGACAGGCTGAAGAGGACGGGACGCAGCCACATGAGACAGTGGGTCAATGATGCAGGGGAAGTACTCAGGACCCAAGTCACAGAGTCTGACGGCAGCGTAAGGACGGTACAAGGTGGCGAGTTGGACCACGTTCCAGGTATTGGACCTTTCGTCGGAATTCCACCAGACTACACCAAGCACTTGCTCGAGCTCGTCAAGGAAAGGGAAAAGGCAAGTGGGGAGAAGCGAGCTAAGAGCTGTGATACAGGGGAAAGTCCGCAGAGCAGAAGAACATGGCGAGCTGCAGGGGGCGATGCTCCGAAGGCAGGGAGGAAAGGAAGCAAACACACGGTTCATATCGGTAGGCATGGTGCAGTTCATGGAACAACGTTATTCGACAATGTTGGTAGAGTCAACGAGACGCTTGGAGTCACTGGTAAGACAAGGCCAGCCTTTCCCAAAAGTACGTACTGACAAGGCAGCCACGAAGAGTGGTACTCAGGCTGAGGACGGAGTGAACAAGGGCTTTGGAGCCAGCTTTGAGAGAAACATCCGTAGTGCTTTTCTTTAAGCACGAATGGATCCACACTAACGGAAGAGACAATGGATGCGGACAGAGTACATCTTCAATCGCGGTCGCTGAAGTGCACGAAGGACATGAGTCGAGACATGGTTGTTAACGTGGTAGTATGGATCTAGGAGGATGAAGCCAACAGTTGATAATACTGGGCCACACTGCTCTGTTGTCCCCAGCCGAACGCCCTGCACAACCATGGCTAGGCATCTCCAGCTTGTTTGTGCATTGCATATTCCCGAGCTCAGTCGTTGACTTCGGGCTTTCCACATAGATTAGAGAGTACGAAATGCCGGTGACGCCGACTCCTCTCATTTCGCACGAAAACCATTATTCCTTGACTGGCTTCGAGTGAGGAAACTCTTACGGAGAAACATTGGTCCGTACTCCTCGACTCTTGAGGTCAAGCTGTCATGGACAAAACATCAAGGTACCGGCTCCTGTTGCTAACAAGTCGCCTCCGTTTCAATACTTCGAAGTGTTTCAGTGAAGCTTCTTAGAACGAGCAGTCTTGCTCACCTTCCACCATGGCCAACCATGTCGCCAATAACGTCTTTGGCGCGGTCCTCTTTCTTTCATACATTGCCGCCGCACTGGCATTAACGAGCATCATCATCTACGACTTGTACAAGCTATATGAGCGAGGCAAGCACTTGGATGGCCCCGAGAACCCTGACAGGATTACAAAAAAGAGAAGGAAAATGCAAGTGCTGGTAGCAAGTTCTGTGCTGAGCTTCTCAATGTTATCCTACCACATGCTCAACTTTCTCATACGCTCCTATCAGATGTGGTCGCAAGCCCACTGTGTGTCCCTGCCGCACAGTTTGCTGTCTTTGCGCAGTATCTCTGAATTGTACAGCAACGTGGCAGGGTTGCAGATCTGGAGGTGGTCAAAATCGTCGACGCTGTTTCTGGACTTCGCCGAGACGATTTGTGACGAACCCCGAAGATTTTGGTGGACTGCACAAGCTTTAGTATATTCCATGGCGTGGAACATGTATATGAGTCTCCGAGGTATGTTTCACACTGCGCGTCGGAAAAGTTCCTTGTATTGATGGAGGTAAGGTACGCAATATGGTGTCGAGCGGCTATGGCCTTATTTCGCCCTTGGTCAAATATTACCTATTTCATTCACACAGAATCTCTTCATGATCGCTGTGCTTCTCTCACGGCCCGGACGCCAGGACACACCAAAACATGTCCCCAGAACGTCATTGTACAGCACCTTGACGTTGGCTTACCTTTTGATCCTGTCTTTGGCACCTACCACAGTGGGAAGCCAATGGTTCATACCTACTCTGCTTACTACTCGTCTGCTCCTCTTCTCTCCCTATCTCCTCCTACAGCCTTCCCGTAAGCGCACTTGGCGAACGACACTGTCCAACAGAGGGCTCATGCGGAGATCATTTTTGGGGCCCATGGTCATCTTTGCCGGCTTTCTGTCCCTAGCGGTCCAGCGGTCGCTGCAGGGTGAGGCGATTGGCGCTATACTACAGGCGCTCGATGACAATCCCGCAATCAGCGCGTTGGGATATGACTATCTTGTTGGTGTGAGCAGTCTAGTCGCGTGGTGGGCAGTCGAATGATAGTTCCCGCACTCGCGTATATCTTGTCTGGTAGTTTGCTTCCTTGGTAACTGGAATATTTCATCATAGAAAGGCTACTGACACCTGACCATAGGTTTCTCTAAGGCTGACACCCAGGTCTGAGCGCATCTGTGGCGGACGCTCTTCCCATTGGCCATGAGTTTCATACACGGGGACGAATTCATGCATTCTGAACGGAGCCAGTGAAGTGTGGTCTAGCAAACCAAGAGCTTCGTTTATGGTGGTGGGAAAGTCTGTGACTTCAGAGTACGTTTCCGCAAGAATTGTTGTCACTAATCAGAGGGCGTGGAATGTGCAGCCGGACCCAGCATGATGCACTTGTGTGCACAGATTGCTTGACCTTGGTCACGGTTGATTTCTCCGGAACGAGCCCACCTCACTGTCGACCTCAAAGAAGAAGTCAGATAGCCAGTTTCAGCAAGAGAGCACAAACTTCATCGACCAGACTGGGAAATGGACATCCTATGTTTCCGCGAAGCCCCATGTTCAGCCATGGGAAACGTCGTTTACACTTGTCCCTGGGCGGGCGACACCATGGATAGAGGCTCTCACAGCCGTCCCCACATCCCGGAACTTGGCTCCCGGGGCTTTGATTGGATTTTATGGGTCGCTCCATGCAGCTTGGTCCGCAGGTCCCACCGTCAAGAATGGGAATACATGCTCACCCTCCTGGCTGGACTGTCGCTTCTCGAAAAGGGCAATGCAGCAACCAAGTTGAGGAACTTCATCGACCAGTGCGGATATACTTGGCAAAAGTTATCCGAGAAGCACTCTAGGACCCTTGATCGTAGGATACACGACTCCAAACTCCAGTGCTAAAGGCCCCAGAGTAGGCGCGCTACTCGAGTACAACTCTAGAACTAAAGTGACCTGACGAAATAATGCTTGGCTATACTGCAAGATGATCTCCAAGATCTATCCTGGAGCAAGGCTTGCGGCCTGGCCGGACGATTCACTTTCTCGACCCTACGTGATCTTCCGTGACTACTGCACATTCGAGAAGACGAGAATACACGTTCACAAAAGGCTTTTGTGTTATCCAGACGACTCAGATGGAAGACAACCAGATCAAACCTACTCGAGTATCGGATGCTAAAGTAAGAGCAACTTACTGTAACGTTCGTGTCTGTCGCAGTGGTGCACAAGATCCACCGGAGACGGTATTGTAACATAGGAAACCTGCCGCAGCACTGCTGATTCGTCCGGAACCGTTGGAAGTGCTACTTCCATATTCCTGATTGTCTTGCTGGACAGGATGTGATAGGCGGCACGGAAGTAGGGCTCCCATACAATACCACCCTGTGCAGTCTACTTCGGCTGTTGCACAAACTACTGCAGGCGACCACTCCCAGCCTTCTGTACGGTCGTGTATTTCAGTTCGTGTCGTATTATAGGTCAAGATTGTCAACGCTGACTTATGTCAACCACACATGTACATACTCGTGACCCAGATTTGTGTACGGTGGTGGTATACTCTAGTCGACTCCACGATACGCCGAGCGCTCCTCCATCGGGTGTTGAGCCTGCCGCTTGTTTTCCGAAAAGCCGTGGTATTTCGACCTACGCGTCTGAAGAAAACGGCCAGTGGCAGACTTCGGAGGTCATGAGAACTCTGCCTGCCCACAAAACCCTTTGGTACGAGAGTATGTCACTTCCCGCCACAGACCAGCTCAAACACGATTCACACTCGAACGAGTCAGACAACCATGGCTGGGGGTGAAGCATAGCACTCGTGTAACCATGGGGAAAAGCAAGTGCTTTCTTTTCCCGTTGGCTCTTCATTGGTCGTTGGCTCACCATCATGATGACATAATTCGGCCCTCAGAGCTCAGTCTTAGCCATCTTTACCACGGTCCGATGTGCTGCGCGAATGAAATGCGCGGGGTAAAACTTCCCGCCACAGCAATAAACATGGATCTCGAGGTTTCTCCATCCTAAACATACACGTATTTCTTGGGAGACGGATAGAATTGGATCGCCAATCCATCATCTTATCCTTTGACCGTGCAACAACATCTTTACAAGGTGACCCACACTAAAGCCAGATCACGATGACGCGGAAAGTCTATCCTCGAACCACTACTGCTGCCACGGGCCGACGTGCAGATCTGGAGAGATCTGAAAGCATGCCGGCAGCCTGGCAGAGCCTGACGGCAATGAAGCCGCGTTCCAAGACAAAAACACACATCGTTCCCGCGGCGCACGGGCATGCCTTTGAGGTCAAAGCTGGCTCTCATTTCCGCATCGTCGACGTGCATGGGCAGCAGGTGGTGGATTTCATGGCGTGGACGCTGCCATACAACCCTACCACGAACCCCGAGCACTTTTCCGCATCGTACACCCGGTATGCGTTACAAGGCTCCGCCCCACCGCAGGTCGGCCAGTGTCTGTACACGAACCGCGACCGGCCCATGTTCACGCTCACGGCGGACACGGTCAAGACGCATGACCTGTTGTTCATGGCCTGCAACCCGGGTTTTTATGCCAGGCAGCACAAGCCCGGGCACCGGTCATGTGCGACCAACTTTGCCGAAGCCATGCGGCCGTGGGGCATGCAGAGCTGGTTGGAGGTGGTGGATCCGTTCAACGTGTTCCAAAACACGCCCTATTATGCCCTCAAGGCGCTGAACTGCAGCAGGGCGGGCGACTACATTGAATTGCGCGCGGAGATGGATGTCGTCGCTGCTGTGAGCAGCTGTCCTTACGACGGGGATGGGTTCAATGGCGGAAAGGTTACCGAAGTCGCCGTGATTACGGAGGTTGACAGCGACGATGAGTTGTAGTGGTTATGACGGCAGGCGTGGTTAAGGATGACGGGGGGGGTCCACCGCCATGTGGCATTGAGTGCGCTCGTGAGGGTCAACTAACAATGCTAAGTCGTTGCCGACTTTTGGCAACCAAGAAGCCGGAGTGGAGGACTGCAATAGTATTGATAGGTATTATTGATACCGCTTTTCTAGAGATAGATACACTTACGGCTTTGAAACCTTCAGACGGGAGCTGGAAGGTCAAAGATTGTAACAACCGAGTGAGATAACCCGCCTTGCGACATTGACCCTGCATGGAGGAGTAGGCACTGGCTGACTTGCCGAACGAGGCTGTGGTCGCAACGGGTTGAGGAGATTAAGTTACATACAAGTAAAAAGTACAATAGGGCAATCACGATGGTGTTGCGGACGAAAGACGGAATAAGATCCGTTTCTGACCCTTTCCAGAGGAACTCGTTTTGTCGTCGGAGCCACGGCGGGCTGACAAGTGACTGAGTCGAGCAAGAACAACTACGATAATGAACTATCGGCAGCCGTTGCACGGCGTACGGGGACAGCCTACTGTAGGTAGTGTGGTAGTGATACAAGCCGCCGTAACGCACAAGCGCTGCGTGCAAGGGGTGCGCTGATCCGTAAGGCCGTAACACAAGCACACGCAGAACTCATCGGTTCGGAGAAACAGGAAAAAGTCACAGTACAGTAGGTAGTAACCACCAATTAAACTCATTTGCGATTCTCCAGAGTCCAAGCAGACTAAAAAACTTCGAGCATGGACGCGGGAATACAGCCCGAGAGTGGCAAATTGGAACGTCATCCGAGATA